>ERZ1106948.458-NODE-458-length-18639-cov-32.054940_pt1 | contig 18639 bp, 34 predicted proteins | sample MGYA00403673_ERZ1106948 | MGnify/ENA primary metagenome ERZ1106948 (study PRJEB35170, sample SAMEA104062409) | human gut metagenome | biome: human gut; feature: human-associated habitat; material: faeces | place: Denmark | collected 2012-05-07 ...
TCACGACGTCGCTCTTCTTGGACTTCCCGAAACAGCCCCGATTTCGCTTCTCCTTGCGCTTCTCCTGTTCTCGCTTCACCGACGCCTACAACTCACGCTTCTCCTCCTCGCCCACCTCGCTCCAGAAGAAGTTGCCGTTGGAAATGGAAATGCCGGTTTCCCCGCGGTTCTGTCTGGAGGGCACGACAATCTCGTCGGCGAGAAGGAATCGCTGGACGCGCTTGAAGGAGACGGAGCACTCCGAGATGTTGTTGATGGTCTAGCAATGAGTGGAGAGAACCGAGACAACGTCAGGGAACATGGTGAGCGGGAAGCGAAGGATGTTGAATCTATGCATGAGAAGGAGAGGGGAAGACGAACAAGGCGATGGCGGTGAAGGCGGTGGAGGTTTTGAGCTCGTGTCCGGAGAGCACGTATGCGGCGAAGGTGGCGATGGAGACGAGGTAGGGCGTGGCGTCCCAGACGGCGGAGGAGAACATCTGCCAGACGACGTACCTAGAGTGGAGCGAGGACGCAGCGAGTACTTGCGAAGAATCTTGATCTCGTCGCAGCGGATGCCCGAGATGCGCTGGAGGAAGGACTTCTCCCACGACTGCAGCTTGATCAGCTTCATTCCCTCCAGCGCCTCGGTGGTGGTGTTGATGCGGTGGTCCTTCACCTTCATCAGCTCCGTCTGGATCTTGGCGAAGTGCGCCGACATCACGCGGGCGAACGGGATCATCAGCAGGATCACCACCGTGCCGGCGAGCGTGGAGAGGCCGAGCTACAAGTGAGTGCAGTGGAGAGCGTGCACCTCGTTGAACAGCATGACGAGCGACACGATGATCTGGAAGGGTCCGGACCAGATGGTTTGGAGGTAGCTGTGCGTGAGGGAGAGAACGAGGAGGTACGAGGTGATGTCCTGGAACTTCTGACTGTCCACCTCCATCAGATTCATGATCTCGCCCTCGGTGTATCTGGGTGGTGAGAGACGAGGTCAGAACGAACTTGGCTCGTGAAGAGGTGCTCAGACGCAGTGCCTTGTTGTAGCTGAGCGTGATGCGGGGGACGATCACTTACACCATGGTGATGCAGCTCGACCGGAGACGGAGACCCGTTCTGAAGCAGAGATAGAAGTAGTTACGCAAACAGATGCTCTGGAAAAGAGCGGCGACGAACATGATCGCCGCGAACTTGTAGCCGTCGGACTGGTCCGCATCCGCATCCTTCAAGAAGGTGAGCATCTTGTCTAGCATCACGGGGCCGATGAACTGGCAGATATCGTGAATCAGCTTCAATCCCGCTGCCAGACAAAACGGGAGACCGAACGAGCGAGCCATGCTCTTGAGGAGACTAGGCCTAGAAATGAGTTCCAGCTGCGGAAATCACTCTTCGGCGAGGTGCTGATTCCAATCGGTCGATACCTTTCCGTAAATCACATCGGACCTATCGCACGTTCTACGCAGTGAACAGATTTCGAAGGCAAAACGAGAGTTGAGGCAAGTCTTCTTGATTCAGGGCTTTCTTGTACCCCTTCTCCAACAAAGGGTTCAGCCACGTGAAGAGGATTTTGGAAAACCAGCCGGCTTGCTCCTCGTAACTCGGGGGACCGTCTCTGCGAGTTATCGCTTTCTCCCGCTTCTACATATCGTCCACACTCGAATGCTCTCGAGAGTCCATGCGATGAAGATGAATTGTGATTCTTAGGACGGGAGTTTCATTCTTCCATATGCAGCCGCTTTTGCTCGAGAGGATTTGCGGAGATAAATCACTGCATCACACGAATAGAATGCACGGAACAAACCCTGGTTTCGTGTTTTCACTCTCATCACCCCTCCCTCGCGTAGACATTATTTCTATCCACTACACTACTGCCTGCACACTGCGCTGCCAGAATCACATGGAATAGGCTGAGTGACAAAAACGGGGGCGATTCTGGTTGGAGTGAGGATTCCAGAACTCTTATTCGATTGGGTCGCGTCGTGTTTGAACCATGTCAGGAGCAAACGGCAATTCATATATCAACAAAATCGTTTCACTTATCTCCACTTCCAATATCCGTTATGAAGGTACGATCTATATGATCGACAATGACACCATCACTCTCAAGAACGGTAGGAGTGCGATTTGAGTGTGAATTCTAGTCCGCATCTTCGGTACGGAAGATCGAGAGTGCTCCGTGTTTATTGGCGTATTGAAGGAGATCAAGCCCGTCATCTCCTTCACGAAGACCGGTATCAAAGCCATTAATCTGATTCCTCAAGTCTCTTTTGCGCATTTGGCGATTACGGGTAGTACTCCTTCTACGATCCTTCCATCGTGGACTCCGTCGAGGGCCCTGTCGTTGTCCATGAATGCTTTCTTTTATTCGTAGCCCTTTACCTCCAGTCCTGAACCGATTCCGAATTCGTATCCTGTACATGCGTTATAACACATCTAACGGAATAGAGGAACCCAAAGAGAAGAAATGGCAATGACCGTTTCAACAGGGGAGTACTCCAGTTTCATTCCGTTGATTGTAGATGTCTCAGAGCGAGCTTCTGCGAAACCTGCCCGCAGAGGACGAGATCCCCATGTCGGACAATTTCGACTTTGAGGAGTCCAACAAGCTGTTCGACAAGGAAATGGACGCGGTGGAAAGTGCTGCGCCGGCCTACAACAAGGACAACTTCTTTGACAATCTCCAGGAAGGTGGAAATGAGAGGTTCCCCTTTTCATCCCGCTTCACCGTTAGAAAGATCCCGGGACGCAGCTACAGACAGGCGGATATCGAGACGTTCGGCAAGTCTTCGCTGGAGGAGCGCAACCGGGAGTACCGTCAGAAGAACCACAACTGTTTCCCGTGATGTGTTCAGCTTAGACGTAGATTCTCAAGGCAATCGCCGCTACAGACGGGGAGGCTATTACCGTCCAGACTACGGCAACAGAAACAACCAGTTTGCGAGCAATTAGCGTGCTCTTGGTTTTATGTAACCTTCCTGCCTGTTTGTTTCATTTCTTTGTTATGGGAGTTTCTGGTCTCAAGAAGTTCATTACTGAATCGTCCTCCATCTATGCAAGCGTGGTGAGTACAGAGTCGTTCCTCGTTTGGATCTCTCATTCGCAGGCACGCTCCGGCGCACGTGGTTGTCGACGGATTTTCTCTCTACTACGCGTTGGCGTTCGAGGTCCGACGCAAGGGCATCGAGAAGCTCTTCTACTATGATTCTGTGAGACAAGTTGTCTTTCAGTTTATGAACTACCTGAGCGCCAAGAACATCGTGATCGATTGCATTTGCATTGACACCCTGACGGATCCGCTGAAGCTGGAGGAGTATTACTCTCGGGCGGTAAGAAGAGAGAAGGACTACTCCAGGGTGTGGGACTCTGGTTTCAGGAGTGTATGTAGGAATGTGGTGCTGGATTCACTGTAGCGGGATCCTATTTGCCTGGGATTTCGGTTCTTTACATGGTCCTATCGTTTTCGGAGTACACGCGCAACAAGATGCTCTTCGTGAACAGCGGGGTGGATCCTGATCGGTTTGCGCTCCCCTTGCTTCTCACCCCTAGCGATGTTGCGCGTTTTTGTCAGAGATTTGACGCGTACGCGTTGACGAACGATAGCGACTTCTTCGTGTACCCGATTAAGGGAGTGATTTCGCTTGATTCGATTATCCGCAACTTTCAGCGCGAGAGTGGCTCTGTGATGCGAAACTCATGTATAGCGCTGAGTCTTGTGCCCAAATCCGTGCAAGTGTACTCGCTTCGTTCCATTCTCTCCTATCATCAGCTCTCTTACGAGGCCTATCTCTTTTCCGTGATTCTGCAAGGAAACGACTTTGTGGAGAAGATTCAGGTGGAATTGCCGTCGTCCAGACGCAAACGGTCTTTTGGTGATGTGTTTACATTCACGAAAAACCTGAAGGGTGAAGATTCGCGCTCTTTCTATGCTCAGTCCTATGCCAATCTGAATCCGAAACGAACTGCGGAAGAGGTATTCTTAGACTAGCTACTTCAATTGTAGTACGTGCGAATCGCGAATAAGTACGATTTGAGCGATTACCCCGATTACCCCTATTCTCTCTTTTCCGAGCACGCCGCTTTTCAGTTACCTCAGGCAGTTTCATTCGAGTTCCTGTCTTCCATTGGTTCTCCCTTTTCGTTCAATGTCCTTCGCTATCTCTTCGATCGCTACATCTTCGTTCCGCTCCTCCTTTCTAAGCAAGCTGAGGTCCAGGCTTCGAAGATTCTCTGCCATTACCAGATTGTGCTGAGCTCGTTCATTTCTGTGCTCCTTGCCTTTCAGTTTGATTTGTAGGACTGCTACCAGAGTGACCTCACCTTTATTACTGCAAGCGCTCCTCCCGTTGTGAATCGCGAGTCTTCCGTTGAGTTTCCTTTCTCCCAACTCCAGAAGTGCATGTCTATGCGCTCCAATCCTCCCCAAGACCGATTCGCGCTCCTGCAATCGCTCCTGGACTTCCCGCTTCCGCCCCAAGCGCCCCTCCTATTTGCTGTCTTCAAGTAGGCTTGTCGTTCTTCTCTCACGGGCAGAGTGCTCTCGCTTTGCATTGACAGTCTGTCGAATCGGAAGCACTGGAAGCTGATCACCTCGTTCTTCGCCGTGGCGTTCGTGCACCACGATTCCATTCATCCCACGCATGTTCCGAGCGAGTGCATCGTGAAGGAGCCCATGAGAAAGGACATCCTCCTGCTGTTCGATATCTTCTCCGTTCGTGCTTTTCTCTCCACTTCACCGTAGAATGCACTCGAGGTGATCACGCCCTTCTTCATGTACTTCGACATCCCGTGGGGCGTTGAGTGGACGAAGGTATGCGATGCACATGTGCGTGTCCCATAGAGTGTCTGCCCCGTGTGCGTGGAATGGCTCGTCTGTCACCACAACAGACATCCGAAGTCTTGTATGCATTGCCATACGCTGAAGACGCTGGACAAAGAGAGCAGACAGCTGCTTTCTCCTCTCCTGTAAGCGTGTTTGTTTCCACATTCCATTAAGCGAGAGCGAGGTTTCTCCTTTTGGGAAGAGTCATCACAGGATGTCAGAAGAAGAGCTTCCAAAGCAGATCGGGTCGAATTTCCTGGAAAAGCTCTATACCATTCTGGAGGAAGAGTCGCCTCATATCATCACGTGGAATACAACCGGGGATGCTTTTATCATCGTATCGCCGAGTCTCTTCTCGCAAACTGTGATGGGGAAGTACTTCAAATCGAACAAGTTTAACAGCTTTGTTCGCCAGCTCAACTTCTACGGCTTTCGGAAGTCAACCCGAGATGGGTATTCGGAAGAGCGTTCTCCTTCTGCCAGAACCTGGGAGTTCAAGCACCCCCAGTTCCTTCGGGGTCGAAAGGATTTGCTCGTGAAAATCCGAAGGAAGCAGATCAACGACGGAGACAGCGATTTGGAATCAAGGATACAGCAAATGGAAAACGAGTTGCAGTACTTGTACAACCTCACTTCCGATCTTTTACGATGGAAGGTGTGTGCTATCGGGGTGGTTGATGGATAGAGAGATGTGTGTGCGCGTTACCCGTCCCTGCTGAACGAAAACACAGTGGATATCATGAAACCGATGCAGGGAGACTACTCTGTTGTGGCTATTGCTTCGTCTCATGGGTAGATGGCGCCGAAGGTGGATTCGGCCGCACTCTATGACATGCAACTGAGCCAGTGGAACCACAACGATGCGGGGATGAAAGAGAATTACATTTCATCCTCGATGACCCCGATGAATCCTCCGATGAGCTCTATGAACGCTATGACCCCTCCCATGAATCCCCCGATAAACCCGTCCATGGAGGGTCCGATTCCACTGAATCCTCACACGGAATCGGGTGCTCACATGGGCGGCAATTACATGGCTACTTACATCGACAATATGATGCCTCCTTCAAAACAGACCCAACCCCCTGTTGAGAACGGAAATGGGGACATTCCGATTCACATTGCCAAGCGAAGTTGTGTTGCATTTCGTTCGTAACATGTAGCGAAGATCGGAAACGAGGATGGAATGCCGCCTGCTGGGGACCCCAACAACTCGGATGTACACTTTTCTCCCATTCCCAAGGTACAGCGAGTGACGCCCAATACACCCACTGCCGTGTCGAAAAGTGCGAGTAGAGAAACGGTTGGTTGTTCACGAATAGGAAGCATTTACTCGCAGGATTACTTTCCTCCGTCAGGATTTGTATAGATGTTCTTCCTGTTTGCACTAAACACGCTACTAAAACAACAGCTCGAGTTGGCAGGCTAATGACGGAAAGAGCTTCGCAAAGTCGACCATCATTCCATCGAAGGCAATAGACACTTCGCTCACCATTTCGGGATAGTCCTCTAAGATGCGCTGCGCAATTCGCTCGTCCGTCCGAATCGTCTTGTCTTTCGTTGCCTCACTGATTCTCCGGCGATTCGAGAAGTGCGTAAGGAACGAGAAAACGGGTTTCCGTCGGCACTGCCTCCAACACTCCACAAATCCCTTCAGCGTCGTGTGTTTCTTCGTCTCGATGTTCCGATCCTCGTGGTCAAACGAGCACTATTCCTCACACCTGCTTACCACCCATACTTCATGAATCAGAATCGTGGTGTTGTTTATCACCCGCGGCAAGGGCGTCGTGTCTCCGCTAAACATGAGTACATTCTGCTGTGACTGCGTCGCGTCGATCGCCTACACCTCACGCCCTCAACAAACAACGAACAACAGCATAGCTCTGACTATTGTGATTGTTTCGCACGAAGCGAATTGACAGGTTTTGGAGGAGTTGCACTTGCGTTTGAGAGGTGTTGAGTTGTGCTTGAGAGGTGTTGAGTTGTGTTTGAGAAGAGTTGAGTTGGTTCTGAGATGAACTGAATTGCGCTTGAGACGAACTGAATTGCGCTTGAGAAGAATTGAAAGACGCTTGAGACGAGTTGAACGACGCCATCACAGCCTGCGTCGGATGGAAGAAGGAGAGAGGCGTGGACTGGCGAAGAAGCGAATCCGTGATGAGAACGAAGCGAACAGGCATCGATTGGAGCTGACTCTGATACAGCGATGTGTAGTACTGGAACAACGACGCGGGAAGGAAGACAAGAAGAGGGAAAGAACGACTCTTCCCGCGCTCCTTCACCGCCTCAATCAGATTCACCACATACGCGAAGTGGTCGAAGTGGTTGTGTGAGATCACCACTGCCAACAACTGCGCGAGCACTCGATCGCTTCGCTCTGCCCCCAGGAGCTCGCGGAGACGGCGCGGCGCGTTGCACCCACAGTCAAACAGAATTCCGCTACAAGTGAACTCGCGCTCTCAAACCCACATATCGTCGTGGATGCTCCAGAAAATGGAGCTATTTTGGCGCTCGAAGGAAGCGATGCCCCCGCCCGTGCCCAGAAACAGCAGGTACTCTGCGAGTGAACGAAAACGAACGAGAAAACGGTCAGGGATCGAATTGGGGGTTTTCGTGGCTTCGAGACAAGAGTGGTACCCCACGAGGGACTAGGGGTCAGGATGGAGGGAAATGGGCACGGAAGAGAGAGGGAGATTCTCCCTCCAAGCGAGTGCCGCCATGTGATTCGCGCTATCGGGGAGCGTGGGAAGCGAACGAACGACGTAACGCCGATGCTGGTTCAACTCGTACAGTGGGGTGTTCTGAAGGTCGAGGGCGAAGAAGGGCGAGGCGGAGAGGAGGAGTTTCATCAGCCTATGGCGTGATGGAGGGAAAGAATGACATGCCTGTACTGCGCGTACTGCTGGTAGAAGTCTCGTGTGAGCTGAGCAGCGGTGTAATGAATGGCGTGATAGGAGAAACTGAAACCGGCTTTTGGGTCGAGAACCACGCACAGACCCGGCTGTCCCCGCACCGCGTCCGGTTGGAGGGAATAACAGTGCGAAACAAATGGGTCACGGTACGCGTCAATGGCCTCTTTTGAGGCAGGAACAGGGTCGTTGAGCGTGCCTTCGAGATGCGCGGGAATCGAAGAAGAAGGAGGGGGAAGCGCGTAGGGGAGGGACCACTCCATTTTCAACAGCTGGTTCATCTCGGAGCTAGGGGTGACCCCAACAATTCAAATCGACATCATCAGAGCGCTGGCTTCGTTTCCCTCTCTGATCACAATCACCCTCCCTTTGGGCAAAACTCCCTCCAACAGAGTTGTTTCCTCTCCCGCCCAATCCGCCGGAACGAGCACGAAGAACAACATATCACTCTTTTCCCGGCACAGGGGACAGTGCCTCATTCGCGCGAGACTGGACCAGAGCGGGTGGATGGTGGAGGCGGCGGTGGCGTGGCTGTCGAAGTGGATGACGCAGAAGGAGTGTTGGAGGGAAAGTGCGTTCAGCCAATAGAAGTGGCAGGGCGGGAGGCGTTGGAGGAGGGAGGGAAGTGGCATTGGCAGCGAGTCGTGGGCTGAGGAACAAGAGGAACAGCCAAAGAACTGGCAGTTGAAGCACAGAGACGGATTCAATGCCATCTGGGATGACGTGCTCCACGCGTTCGGCGACGAGCAATACAAACAGGGGTGCGGAATGGACGGCTTTTGGACGAGAATGGAAGTCGAGGAGGTGGTGAGAGACAGATCAACCACATCAAAGTCATAGAGTTGGTAGATCGCTCCCAAGAGAGGAGAATCACCGACTGTATCGTAGGTGTGGTACAGAATCTCTGGGAACTAGAGGTGAGGATGGATGAGCACATCAACCGCTCTGTTTGTCAAATCACGCGTAAGCTGGAATGGAGCCAAAAGCGATTGCGGGAGTGCCACATCCATGAACTCCTTTCCCTGTTCGGACAGATTGTAGACCATCTCTGCAAATCACACTTCCTTCCAATCCTTGCCTGCAAAGGGAGAGCAGTAGTAGATGGACGGTGCCGAAAAGAAGAGAGCAACGATCTTTGACACTTTCTGTCCCATCTGCTTACAGGAGCGCAGGGTTAATGAATTCGGATTAAACACGTATCTGCAATTCAAATTCACGGAGAAGAATTACGATCGAATCGGTTCTTCCACTCCCACTGTCAGAACCAGAGAGCACGGGGCATTTTCCTCTCTCTCCGTGATCATCCATCGGATTTGGGTATTTGAGGGTAACGAATACACTCGAGTTGATGCCATCGCTCCTTACGTCTCAAATCAACAAACAACTACAAGAAAAGGATGTAGATGAGGACGGAGCAAGGAACACGAAAAACGGAATCAACTATACGATTTGTTTGGGATTGTCGCGAGATGACGAAGCGTGGGTCTTCTATGCATAACAGCGCCGAAGAGTAAGTACCCGTGAGGACACGACCATGGCCTGTCAAGCGTGGCCAATCCCCTTACAATCTACAATCACACCCTCTCTCCTTCCCCTACCGAAACCATCTTGGAATACGTCAAGGGATCTCCAGCGCGTACCGACTTATGACAGGCCCGCGTCGCGATCAGCTTGGCTAGCTTGGGTGTCCGCTTCACACCACCCGTCGACTCCATCACCACATTCAACAACTCCATGAAATCTGACACTGACGCCTCACATCATCTCCTACCATCCACGGTGAAGGTGTAGTGCTTCGAGGAGGGCAGTCCGGTGAGACAGACGCGGGACCCCAACCGTTTCTCTTCATTCACTTGGACATCAAATCCGTTCTTCTGAAACAGGCTCATTTCGTGGATCACCACAAATTCTTGATCTGGAGACAATTCTAGTGACAGAGGTCTATGATTCATCCAAAGGAGGGAGCATTACTGAATCAGCCTCTGGGAGTGAATCACCACGTCTCGCATCAGTTCCTCATAGTTGAACTTTTCATCGCATGCGTGCTGGTCCAGAATGTACAGGTCGTTGTTCAATCGGCACAGAATGAAGCTGTTGTTGAATTGGCCAACAACATCCATTTGAGTGAAACTCGCCTAATCATTACCACACAGAAGAAAGCACACTTTCTGAAGAATGCATGTCAATTCCTGTTCCGCCGATGCTTGCGAGGGAATCGCGTCGCCAGCGAAATCTGAGCTCAAAAACCCTTGCGAATCCGGGAAAAGAGGGGTGGACGAGATCGTCAACAGCGAAGGAACGCGATTGACAAGCGACTGAAACTCCTGAAGAATGGACGTTCGGGACACATTGGTGCTCTGCGACAAATCGTTCGACGCGGTGCGCGTGAACACAGAGTGCTGTGGAGAGGGTTTCGCGGATGGTTGAGAGACGGGCGAATCGCAGGCTTTCTTGATGGGCGAGAGAAGCAGAGGGTCGTGTCGCTTCTTCGACTTTCGACAGCGGTCGACGACGACGGAGATGGGTTCTTTGATTTCGTTGAGGATGGAGTGGGGTTGTTCTTTCCCTTGTTCCCTCCCTTGTTCTTTCCCTTGAGGTTGTTCTTTCACTTGAGAGTGAAGTTGGGACTGTTCTCTCACTGGAGGCTTCTCTCTCACTCGCTCCTCCACACGAGCCTGTTCCTTCACCTGTCCCTCTTCCCGGGACTGTTCTCTCCCTTCAGACCGAGTCTGAGACTGAATCTGAGACGGCGTCTGCTCCCTTGCTCGCGCCTGCGACGACGGAGAGCGGAAGAGAGAATTCACCTCGCGCTGAACGGACGGGGTTATCGCCGCCATCCGCTGCGACTGCAGAGATGAAGCCACTTCCCTTCTCGCCTCCTTCTTCCCCTTTCCGATCACGGACGACACGTGAAGACTCGTGTTGCTCGCGTCGATCGCACAGCGGAAGATCTCCTGAATGGCGGTCAGAATCACGTCCTCCTTCATCAGCAGGATCTGCTTCTTGTCGGTGCTCAAGTTCACATCATAATAGGAGGGAGGCAGAATCAGATTCACGATCAGCATCGGCATCGTTCGCGGCTCGTAGTCTCTCCACACTTGGACGAATGCGTTCAGAATCTACGGTCAATAGAAAAGACATCGAGTACCTTCTTATCCTCGATCATACGCCCGTTGATGAACAGCAACTGCTTTGTGATTCCCCCCTTCGCCACAACGTTTTGACCACCTCGATTGCTTCCGTTTGTGCTGCTTCCAACGCGGGAGGTGAATCCCGTGACAAACCCACTCAGCTCCTGACCTCCTTCGCTCGATAAGGCATGATTCCACTCACAGCGAGTGGAGAACTGATACTCCAGGCGATCGGCCTCGTTCGAGGCGGAAAGAACCGAATTCTCTTGACTGGGTGCGCTGCTGCTCGGTGTGCTGTCCGGAATCGACGTCTCTTGGGAAACGATGGAAGACAGGTGGAAGGAGGAGCCAAACTCGCACAGAGTGGACGCCATCGGCAGTCCAAAAATGGACTGGATTCGCTGCTTCACGGAGTAATTCGCCTGATGATCACTTCCCACCACGACACAAACGGGAAGGGCAAGAATCGTCACCGTCTTTCCCGACGCCGAAAGCGTGTGCGATAGAGAGAAGCGCACTCCGACACAACTGATTGCGTAGGACTAGGGTTCACTGCGGCACGGAAGAGTACCTGCACCAACGTGATCATGTTGGAGAGCTGCGTTTTGCTGGATTTGATATACGCCTTCCTCCTGACGGGCAAGCGCTAGAATCAACCACTCAAGCTGCCACTCACTTCAAACAGGTTGCCTATCATGATCGTCGTGCCCACAGCTCTCGCCTGCTCGCGCTGTTGGGCAATCGTGCCATTCGGGTTGTACTTCAGGACAGTTCCGACTTCGGACGACTGATGACGTGTGACCACGGTGAATTCGCCACTCAGCTCGCAGATGCAGCTCAGCGCCTCTCCTCTACGCATTACGGAAGGCGCGAAGAAAACACCGAAAGCCAAACGAGTGGATACTCTGAATGTCGTCGAAAGACCGGATCTTCGACGTGTAATACTTCAGCGCAATCCCGGGGTAATCCACCGGCAGGATTCCGCTTCCTACCTCTGACAGTCCATCGTACACGCATACCGTTATCACTCACCTCGATCTGATCCGCGCCATAGTTGGTTAGCTTGATATCGATGTTCGTTGCCTTGGCATCCTAGTCCATCACACTTCCATGACAAAGATACGAGCGCGTTTTCGATGAGTTCCTTGACCACCGATTTCAAATCGACAATGACCTGTCCGCTGGCGATTTTGGCGATGTCTTTCTCGTTGATTCGTTTCAGCGTGCCGCTCATCGGGAGATCGCTTCGGCGATAGGAATAGAATGAGGTGGGTTGGGAAGCGTGACGCTTAAAAAGAGAGGGTGAAAAACAAAGACAAGCCCGTCTAGCTCAGTCGGTAGAGCGCTAGGCTCTTAACCTAGTGGTCGGGGGTTCGAGCCCCCCGGTGGGCGATTCCTTTTTCCTTCCTTCTTTTCATCTCTTTTCTTTTTCTTCCTTTTCATGAACACCCCCTCTCCAACAAACACAGCAATTGAGAAGGAGATTGACCACGTCCTTCACGTTCAGTCTCTTCAGGTTGGTGTACTTCTGACCCGTGCCCACGAACACGATCGGCTTGCCCGTGCAGTACACCATCGACAGAGCCGCTCCCACCTTGTCATCGATGGTGTCGAACTTCGTCAGCACAATGCCGTCCACCAGACGCGGCTCGTCCAGGTCCGAGAGGTCGTGCAACGCCTACGCCTCACCCACCCGATTCCTTCCCTACTCGGTTGAACTCCTTCAGCTGGTCCACGCCGTCGTTTCCAACGAGCGCTTCGCCCACGAAGAGAATCAGGTCGGGCTTGTTGAGATTCACCAGCTTCACCAGATTGCGCATCAGCCCCTCGTTGTTCTGCATTCTGCCGGCCGTATCAATCAGGCACACGTCAAATCCGTTGTCGTTGGCGTACTTCAGCGCATTGTAGGCGACATCAGCCGGATCCTTCGTGTAGCCCCTCTCGAACAAATCCAGTCCCAATCGGTCCACATGCACGCGCAGCTGCTCCACAGCACCAGAGCGGTAGGTATCGCACGCCGCCAGCAGCACACGCAGTCCCTTGCTCTTGAAGTAGTACGCCACCTTGGACAACGACGTGCTCTTGCCGACGCCGTTCACGCCGCAGAACACGATGCTACCCATAAGACCGCGACACGCACCGCCACCTGTATGTCTTGTTCTGCTGCTTGTACTCCTGCACCTTGCGAAGAACGTCGATCGACGACTTGGTGGTCAGAATCGACTCAATGCTCTCCTCCAGCGCCTCGCGCACCACCGTCGTCACGCTCGTCAGACCGCCCAGCTTCTTCCCTAGCAGCTTCGTCTTCACGTTCTCGCAAATCGCCTCCGCGATCTCCGTCGCCACGTTCTTCTCCACCAACTACGTCTTACGCCCACTGGGAGGGAACACCTTCTTCTTCAGCGAATCGATCACGGGAGTCAGCTCCTCTTCCGTGATGGGCGTTTCGCCGACAAGACGTTTCATGAAGCCCGCCAACTTCCCAAGACCCCAAGAATTCGAGGACGTGGTGGTTTCCTTCATGTCCATTTCGGACTCGTTCTACGCGTCAGGGATCGAAGAGGGGAGGACGAAGTTCTCAATGACGTCCGACGCGGTCGACTCGCCGGCAGCGCTTCGATCCAGAGAGCTCACATCGACATCGTCCTCATCCACGAGGAACTTGCTCTTCTTCACCTTCTTCGGAACTTTGCTCTCCTTCTCCTTCTTCCCGGATTTCTTGCTGATATATCGCGGCACTCCGCGCTGCACCTCCTCTTCCTCCTGGATGCTGTCCGTGTCGCTGGATACGGGCTCTTCGCTCGCGGCGGAGTCTGTTGTCGCGGCCTAGTCATGACGAATCCGCCACAGAAACAACATCGCTCGCCCTTCTCCGATTGTTCAAACGACTAACACGCGAGATGTTGAACTACATTTCACTCGACGCTCATTCCACAACAGCGGCAGGCTTCTTGGAGCGAGACGACACGTCTTCAGCGGCATCGAGGATCTGCGTAAACTGATCGTCGAAGTCAAAGTGCGTGCTATTCATTAGAACGGAAGCGAAAAGGAACAGTCCAGAAAGCGGGAACTGCCCTTCAAAGGTAGCCGTGAAGGTTCGCTTCACGGACGCCAGCAGATCGTCGATGTACGGCAGCTGCAGCACTCGCTGATACACGACAACGAAGACAACGCCGAGATCGTTGTTCAACGACCATTTCAGCACGTACTGCCCGTCAAAGAACTGCTTCTCATTTGTTCTCTCTGCGAGAAGGACGTTCTTGATGAGTTTGTTCACCGGTTGTCCCACCACTTCACAGAAGGTCTTTGACCACAGGACGAGTCCCGTCGTCGTGAAGATGCAGAAAAAGTCGATCATATAAAGAGCTTACGAAGAAATGACACATGAATCCGCGAATGAAACGCCCAGTGATGCGCGAGGAAAGCAAATACACGTGTTCGACAAACAAAACATGCTAAACGGTCATCGTACAGGGAAAAAGACACGAATGGAACTCTCCATCCGGAAGAACTCCCTCTCCCACTCTGCATTGTCGGAGCGGAAAAGGAATCAGGGCTTGGGAGCTTAACACATATCTACAGTTGGGAATAGAAAGCAGCTCTCTTCGATCCAAGGCGCTGAAGGAAGAATGATCGAATCGGTGTCATCAGCAGAAGACTGCTTGTTGCTCTCCACATTCTCGCTCGCGAGTGCGCCATAAGAGAACCCATTCAAGTCCGGGACGCACAGAGGCAGTTCATCCATCTCGGACAAGACGCTAAAAGAGATGTTCGTCTCATCGCACACCGCAAAAGAAACTGGTGCGTCGTGCAGATACACCTCGTTGTGCGCAGCTTCCCGATTAGGAGGCGCATGCGCAACACCTTCGTTGTTGTCCAATTCCGTGGATAGAGGTCGCAGTAACGAAGACTGTGCACCAATAACGTCATCGTCGAAGGGGGGCAGAAGCGAGAGACTGTCCGAACTCGAAGAACTGGAAGAAGCGCAGGATAAGGGGGCCAGTCCGGGAGAATCTGGCTCCGGATTGAACACGTAGGGCTCAAAGGGAAACGAATGAACCTCACGCTCGAGGTTGCGCGAATGCCAGTAGCACTCAGACACATACGGATTGTAGTAATCGCGCACAGTAGGGGCTTGCTCGTAGTACGCCGTTTCAGGGCGGACGGAGAACACATCCTCACCCTTGCCCAACTTCTTTCTGAAGTCGTATAGAGCCGTTTTGAATTTGTTTGTCCGTCCAATACTCTTGAATCCGTAGTGGGAGAACCGCAGGAGTTCGTTCATAGTGTTTCCGAAGGCAATCGAGGCCTTGGTGGCCCTGAAATTGAGCAGGGCGCACAGCAGAATCTCAAATGTCTTTTGGACGATGCAGTATCTGTTCCGGTGACCCGTATCCTGTTGAGCCGCTTCGCACAGCTCGGCATAGTTCTTCCTCACATAGTTCGTTAATACCGTTGCTCTCTCGTTCAATTCGCGCAGCGACAGACCCACATCAAGGGAAGGAAGACTCTTCTCCAAAACCACCACAAACCGTTCCATTTGCAGATCACGTTCTATGCGTAAAGCCAGTGCAGTTGTTGTCACTCAGGAACACTATGATAACAAATAACTGATAATCCGTTCAAGTCAACTGAATAGTGATTAGCGATAACCAAGAATCACTGTACTCCCCAGACTGGAGAATGAAACACCAATGGTCAGCGTCAGACAACGAAGTAGAGTAACTCCGATTCAAACGGGGAAACAGATAGGAGGCGGACTGGTTAACTGATTCTGGGATTGCTCACGGAATGAGTCATCTGATTTGGAGATTCTTCGTTAGGCCAGTCCAACCAATATTTGAACAAAACAAACAGGGTACAATACACTAGGGAATGAAAACGGTGAAACAGGGTCGTTACGGAACTGCTCTGAATACTCCCAGTCGAGCATATCATTCCCAATCAATGGATTAGGGAACGAGTCAATCTGACGGTCGAATGAAACGGAATGATCCTCCGGAGGAATAGAGACCTGCTTATTACTCTCCCGTAGACATTCTGTCACACTTGGTTTTCTCGTCCTGTTATGGCCCTGACTGATCCTCCAGTTGTATTCACTTATCACATACATCATTGCCTCACTATCGATCGTCTTGTCAACCTTCTTTTCCCGGATTTGCTTCGTTAAGTTGTAACAGAAGATGCGCAGTTTGTGATTATCCAACTTGGGCTGCTTCTTATGTTTATCCCACTTGGGCAGCTTCAATTTGAACTGCTGGTACCCCAGAACGACCATAATCCTCTCCCCGAATTGCACCTGTTCAGGCGCTGCTTTGAAGTCCATCAACGCGCAGAGGTAGGTCAGCGTTGTTTTCTGCAAGGGAGAACGATTATCTCGCTTATTCACTTTCCTCTTCGTGTCACCCTCATACTCCTCCCAGTGTTGTTCGATATAGGTTAGCAGCCTGTGCATTGCTGCATTTAGATGTTCATCATTGGGATGCCTATTTGAGATCCAGTTGAAGCAGAGTGTCCTGATTGCATCGAGACTCTCTCCTTTCATCCTTCCTTCCGTTTCAATTCCCATTTTCAATAGATACAACTGAGTACGATTTGAAATGAGTGGATGTGTCATGTTCCCTAGACATAGGGTATTACGGACATAGATAGGCATAATCATCCGTCAGCGAGCTTTCATAAACAGACCTTATCTCTACAATCTCCTTATGCGTGTTGGGGTAGTAAAGCGAGATCATGATGATCAATTTGGGTCCATGTCAATCAGACCCTCCTCCATGATGCAAATGGGATAGCGCGTTCGTAACAAACACAGGCAGCCGTTGGCTTTCGATTCGTGACAGTACAACAGATGAGCGCTGTCCGGAGTGATCTTCAGCATATCTGTCTTCACCTTCTTTTCCTTGAAGAACGAGCACGGGTTCCAGAGAACACTCCCACACCCGCACGGCGTCGTCGGCTTCTCGCACCCAATGAAGCTTCGTCGCATATGGCACTGCATGCACTCGAACATGCGTTTCTTCTCGTGTTTGATCTCCAGGTAGTGACCCGCGTTCTCGCAGTACTCCCTGCCCAGCCCGTTCTCGACGAACTTCTTGCAGTTGTGGCACCAGTAGCACACAACGTCCAAACTCATCATCTTCTGCTTCTCCTCCTCCTTCTTCTCCAGCAACTCTTCGCGCTGCTGCGCGATGCGCAACTGCTCGCGCAGCTCCTTCTCCGCGTACGCGCTTCGCTTGCTCAGCACCTCTTCCTTCTTCTTGTCCAACGCTCCTGTTGATGCACGCACCAGCGAGTCAAACACCGCATTCCCGGTGGGGGTGGGTTGCGAGTGTGGGTTATTTCCTTTGCGCAACTCTGAATTAGCGTTGTTCCCTTTGCGCAACTCTGTACTACCATCACTCGCTTTATGCTGCAACTCCTCCAACCGCGCCTTCACTGAATGCATCTTGGCTCGTCGCTCCTCCTCCGCGGAATCAGGACCGTTTCCATTCGTCTCGTCCTCCTCCAGCGCGATCATCCCATTCGACGTGACGTCCCGTCCCAACACAGGCACGCTCTCGACCTCTCGCTTCTTCGCCTGCTCCACGCGCTCCTTTCGTCTGCGCTTCCGCTCCTCCTCCTTGTTGCGCTCCAGCAGGCGCGACGCCACGTACTCCCCAACGCGAACGCCATTCACAACACGCGTTTTCGTCTCGCGCAAGCCAGCCAGCTTCGCGATGTTCACTTCCTTCTTCTGCTCCTTGCTCCGACAGTCGATCACCTCTCGGCCGACCTGAAACCGCCCTTCGGAGAGGTTGTTCGCGACGATGTTCTTCGTCAGCAGCTCTACCCAGAAACCACGCCCGTTACACCAAACCCGTGCTGATCTCGCAACGCCTCGTGTTCACCTCCTCCTGCGTCCTCCGGATGTGGTACAGGCAGTACCGACTCACCTCCTTGTTCACTGCGTTTGTGCACTTCAGCCCGTTTCGCTGCGTCCCGCAGCACACATCGTAATCGACGGCCTGACCGATGTGTTTCAGATAGCTCGGGTTTGGGATGGACAGCGCCACCTTCTGGGAACCGTCTTTGGATGGAATCAGAGTCGGATTGACCACGTACACCAACCCGCCCTGCGGAATCGTTGGGTACTGGGTTTCGCCTCCGTGGAGAAACAGCGTCACGTACGAGTCCTTCATGTCGGTGATCTGCAGGTAGAAAACGCTTCTCCCAGACTGCGATTGCGTGCTCACACGCCGATGAACAACTCCAGCGGTCGCCCAGTCGTTCTAAAGCAGTGAGCTTCTCATTGAAAGGCAAACTACTTCATCCAAATGGAGTTTGTTCACCTCTGCGCTGTTTAAGTTCTCCAAGGGAACGTAGACTCTTCCTTTCATTTGCAAATTGATTACCTCCTTCCCGATAAGACGATTTCCTACACGGATGTGGGTTATCGTATCCTACTCATCAGCCAACCGTTCTGGCGCCACTCTGAGCAAATCATTCGTCTCCTTGACCGCGCGTCGCGTTTTCCCACTTGCCAGAATGTTCGCCATTGGGTGGGGAAGATAATGACCCTTTCGGATTCGTGTGTTTCGTGGAAGAGAGATGAAGAAAGGGTATTGTCTTTCTGTTCGAGGCGTTGAAGTCTGGTTTTGTGGGATGCTCTCTATGAAGTGAGGGATCTCCCTGAACAATGTGAAATTCAAATCTCTCTAGCATTTTCTATAATGCTCCCAACAAAAGGGAACAACCACCTGATCTCATCCAGAAATGTCTTCTGAAATTGGTATTTATGGTTTGACGGCTCAGGGCA
>ERZ1106948.461-NODE-461-length-18555-cov-35.193297_pt1 | contig 18555 bp, 25 predicted proteins | sample MGYA00403673_ERZ1106948 | MGnify/ENA primary metagenome ERZ1106948 (study PRJEB35170, sample SAMEA104062409) | human gut metagenome | biome: human gut; feature: human-associated habitat; material: faeces | place: Denmark | collected 2012-05-07 ...
CGGCAGTGTGGGGAAGATAGGTGGCGTTCTTGGGAGCCACGGCGAGGTGATCCTGAATGGTGAGGTGAATTCACGCCAAAACAAACCTTCAGAGCGAGATCAGTGACCTCAACATCGGCGAAGGTCCTACACGCAATTAGAATCATGGGTCACGAAAACAGACATCAGAGTGCTTGTTAACCAGTCCAAACTACCTACCATTTTCCGAAAAGCTTGATTTCAGCGACAGCAGCCATGTTAGTGAATACAAGTGGATGTTTCTGGAGTTCAAGAGAAAGAAGAAGCGTAAGCGGTGGGGTGGATTGGAATAGCCATACAGCGGGGCTGCTTCCTTCGCTTTACCCCATCTACGATTTGTTTTGCGCCATTTCACGCGAATTCGGTGATGTGATGGGCAAAATCGGACCAGAGTTTATCATGCGAGCACATCGTGTTGCTTCTGCTCAGTGTGATAGGGATCATTGCCGAAATGGACTTGGAAGCACTCCTCCACTTCACAAGCGCAGCTGTGAAACAAACACACCACTTTGCACTAGCGGATGTCACATATTCTTGGTAATGATACTGGGGCTGCATTGCCTTCCACTCTTCCATCGAGATGTCCGTTCTAGTGAAGGCCAGGCGCGGAGCAGCCGGGGTCGGCTGTGGAGCTTGCTGTTGAACATAGCCAACGGGGTAGTTATATGTGGGGAACGGAGCTGCCGGCTGCTGTGGCAATGAGGGAGTCGCAGGAACTCCTGGAGCCACTGCGGGCATGGACGCCACTGGAGCCGTAGGTGCCATAGGTGCCATGGGAGCCATTGGAGCCATCGGTGTTATCACGGGCTGAGGAACTCTATCCTTAACGCAGCACACTCACAACAAACGTAGAGATAAAAGGATTGGACGTAACAGGGAGAGTGGGAGTCACGCTCTACGAGTGAGAGTCAAGGAGCAGGACTACCATCGACGCGAGACTTCCAGCCATCTGACTGTGTGTTCTAGACTCTTCCAGCTTGGCGGCGAACTCCTGCTTGGGATTTCGAATCACGGCTGCTTCCGATTTTGGGATGGGAAGGCCCAATTCTTTCGCCTTCTTCACTCTATATTCTATGCGTTAGACTCCGCGGACTTCTCTGACCAAAGATCGCGATTTCAGGAATGCCAGACATTCCGTGAATATCCGTTGCAACGTTATCTCTTCCCGGCTTTGCGTGGGGAACTCTATACCATGAATCACGAAAAGGGGGCTCACTTCTGCAAATCGAGGTGGTGGTTTGTTTTGCTATGTGCCATCAGTCCACGGAACGTTCCGAGCTTCTTGCCGCATTGCTCGCACTTGAAATGGCGTGCCACTTGATGCGAGATAAGCGTGTTCTCGTCGTCGAATTCACGGTCACAGTAGTAGCACCAGATGTATTGCTTTTCAACCTGCTTCTTCTTACGGCCCATTTCTTCTTAAATGGGCTCTCTTGTCCAGCGAAACTCCCCACAATCCCCTTTCAATCTCCTTTCAAAGCATGCGATTGGACTACAGTGGGTGAAGGGAAGCCGTGGATCCCTTGCGAGGGAGAGACAACTCCAATCACGACTGTTTTCAGTTCTCACCATCTGCGTCTGGGTTTCGGTATCATGCATGAAGTAGAATCGTTGTTCAGCGTTATTCCTCTTGTCCAGATTCATCACACGCGTTTTGCAGTTTGAACCGTGAAAACTGCATCACCTCTACGAATGAAATTCAATTTGAAAAGGGGGAGACTCCCACTCTTTTCGTCATAATGAAATAGAACCGTCGGCAGACCATGGAATCTTTGTCAGATGGTTCGTGGAACATCGAGATGCCGACGCTCCTCGATTGCCTGAGGAAAGATGTGTACGCATTGGTGTCAAAGCTGGAACTCCCCGAGGACCAGAAAATTCAAATTGGAAAGCTGATCGAGCAGATCCGGCTAGAAGAAACAAAGTATGAGCAGGACATTCGAGACCAGATACGAGTGAAAACGTCCGCCTCTGCTCAGGAGCTTCATTCGTTAAAGGAATCGTGCAGCAAACTGGAAAGGGAACTGGTTGATTACAAAGCCATGGTTGCTAAGAGGGACGCTATGAATGAACTGACGCAGAAAGGTTTGAGTGGTCTTTCGTGTGATAACGTGTAGAGAATGGGATGGGGGTGATGCAGACAACCTCTTTTCCTCCGCCTGGAATCACACTCGATGGCTTGAAACAGATCCGAGAAGATCTATCGAACGTCTGCATGGAGGCACGGTTGTCCCTTGAAATGGAAATGCAAGACACCAAAACAACGCTCTCCCAAGTGAATTCGTCCTTCCAAACAATTCTGTCCCAGTATTCAGTCATGAGGGATGCGTACGTGAAGGAGTGTGCCCGACGTCGTAAGGTAATCTCCCAGTCTCTCCGTCAGCCCTAGATTTTCAACGACCTTCAGGATGCTCGCGGCGCGATTCGAGTGTTTTGCCGTGTGCGTCCCATGCTTCCAGAAGAATCCGCGAAGAGTCTGACAGAGGCCATCGAGTCATCATCCTCGCATGCTCTCACCTATAGAGTCGTTGACGAATCCTCCCTCCAAATCCACATGGTCCAAAACACGGTCGATTCCGGGAAGGGCCAGCGCCGCAACGACAAGATCTACGAGTTCGATCGCGTCTTCGCTCCGTCGTCCCAGCAGGCGGAAGTGTTCGAGGAAGTGAAGGGTCTGGTGACCAGCGTGCTCGACGGCTACTCCGCCTGCATCTTCGCCTACGGACAGACCGGCTCGGGGAAGACGTACACCATGCAGGGCGGCGAGGGCGAGGCGCGCGGCGTGATTCCGCGAACGCTGAAGGAGCTGACGGACGAGATGGGCGCGCACGAAGACGTCGAGTTCGCCACCACCATTCAGATGGTGGAGATCTACAACGAGAAGATATACGACCTGCTGGGCAACAACCTGCAGGTCGAGGCGCGGCTGGACAGCGAGGGTCACGTGCTGTTCCCCGAGGCGAGCTGTCGGGCGGTGACGAGCTACGACGAGATGATCACGCTGCTGAACAACGGGAACATGTGTCGGAGGGTGGCGGCCACGTCAAGCAACGAACACAGTTCTCGCTCGCACATGCTGTTCATGATCTCGCTCCACACGCAGAATCGCTCCACCCACCAGGAGTGTCGCGGGCGCCTCGTTCTCGTGGACCTCGCGGGAAGCGAGCGCGTGTCGAAAACGGAGTCCACGGGACAGCGTCTGGTGGAGGGCCAGCACATCAACAAGTCGCTGAGCAGTCTCGGCGACGTGATCCACGCGCTGAACAACAAGCACAAGCACGTCCCCTTCCGCAACAGCACGCTCACGTTCGTGTTACAGGACGTGTTGGCGGAAGGGAACAAGGTGCTGATGATCGCGCAGCTGTCGCCGTCGGTGCTGAACGTGCAGGAGTCGCTCCAGACGCTCGAGTTCGCCAACCGCGTGAACAAGGTGCAGCTGGGCAAGGGGACGGAGAACAAGACGCACGCGATGATCGCCAAACTGAACGACATTGTGAGTATGGAGTGAGTGCGTGACGCGCAGAACGCGAAGCTGAAGCAGGAGCTGGAGGCGACGAAGGGCGAGTTGGGCGTGCTGCGTGAGAAGTCCACGCTGTCCTCGAACTCGGTACTTCAAGCCGAGAAGCGCAACCAGACCTTCCAGACGCTTCTCAACGACAAGAACGCGGAAGTTCGTTCTTCTCTCCGCCCTCACCGCGTAGTTGGAGCGCGTGCGGCAGAAGCTGGAGCTGGCGGAGGCGGAGGCGGCGGCCAAGGCGCGTCTTCTCCAAGACAGCACGAAGGAGGCCAAGGAGCTGAAGGTGCATTTCGTGCGTGTTGTTAAGTGTAGACGACGGTGGAGCGCCTTCAGGCCGAGCTCAACACGCTGAAGGCACATCGTCCGGAGCCTTCGCGAGACAGCTTTGGGTCCTTCGTGGACATGTCGAACCCGCGGCTGACGCGTCGCTTCAGCACGGTGGGACTCCAGCGCCACAGTCTCTCCACGGGTGCCTCTACGAGTGTCTCCACGAGTGTCTCCACGGGGCTGGATTCAGCGCCGGTCGCACAGGTCTCAAAACCCGTTCAGTCCGTTCAAGGGAAGACCACGCAGCCTGTTCAGCTCTCCAAGCCAGCGCAATCCACTCAACTCAAGCTAGCACAGCCAACGCAATCAACGCAGCCAACGCAGCCAGCACAGCCAGCCAAACCCGCACTGACAACAAAGCCGGCGCACCTGAAGACGGAGTCTGTGAAGCGCCCAGCGCCCTCCACCTCGACACACCAGCCACAGCGACGTATCTCGCTCTTTGAACGCACCTACATGATCACGCCCTCCTCGCGCGCCTCCACCACTGTCTCCGGGACTGCGCGCCTCAGCACGCGACCGCGGAGAGCCTCGCTGACCAAGCGCGCTTCCGCGGGGAATGAGAAGAAAGCGGCGGAGAAGGAGGAGGTGACAGTGACGGTGTCGCCCTCGAAGAAACGACGGTACACGGTGGCGGTGATGAGACAGGCGGTGGAGCCCGAGGCGCATCCTTCCTATACGTACACGCCGTCGTCGGATCGAAGAATGACGTTGGATTCGTTGCTGTTGAAGAGCGGCAGAATCCAGAATGATTCTGACAGTTCGCTGAATAGCTCAACCAATCGATGTAAGTGAAGCGCGCATGAGTTACCGATAGCGACTTTTCTGACATCAACGTCCTATCGCAAACCAGAGAATCCGACATCATTCCTATCGACCTCCGGTTAAGTAGTTGTTTGGTCGTGTTTGATTCAAACAGCGCTAGTTATGGTACTTGTTCCACATTTCCTGTCCCTTTGCTTCGAGGACGGGAGAACAGAATGCCTCGGCGTCCTTCATTCCCTTCCAATACACGGGGATGCTCTTCTCAACCTGCATATTCTTGATGGCATAAAATTTGGCAAAACAGCTGTTCAGCATCGTCTCCACCTGATCCTTGCAATCCAGATCGATTCCCATCTGCTTCCAGCAAATCGGGAGTCCAACCGTCGTGAAAAACTCGGCAAGCTCTCTACACTCGTCGAAACGGTTCTCCATCACCAATTCCGTCATCACGCCCAACGCCACCATTTCACCGTGAAGATACTTCTTCTCCATGTTCGGCAATGCCGTGATGCCAACGCCCAGAGCGTGGGCGCCGGATACACCTCCATTCTCAAAACCAAGTCCACTCAGCACTATACATCACACAGTGGTTCGGGACAAACGAGTATTCGCCTCCACAACAGCCTCCAAGTGCTCGTCGGGTTGATGACGATTCACAGCGTGATGTTAAGAAACCATGCGATGTTTGTGATGCTGGATATCTCAATGGCCTTCAAGCCTTCGCTGAGAATGGTCTTGGTGCAGGCTTCGGCAATCGCCAATGCCGTCAACCTACACGCTTAAGAAAGCGATACGTTGCTACGATGGGCGCACACGCACAGAAGACTCTCCCTAGCGCATTAGAACGGATACACAGAACTACGAGGGGATTCTCCGAGGAGCACCGAGCTTCCACGAAAGTGGCAAGAGCGTCGCCCATTCCCGCAACCAGATAACGCGCCTACACATGATGAGGACGTGACTCGTCGACAGGAGCGTTGGCAATAATCTCAGTGTCCACGACCACCATATCCGGACTATCCATGAACGGACACGACAAGAGTCACTTCTTGTAGTTAAAATAGGCACCCTGGCGCTCGTCGGTATGCTCGTCGTAGATCACGGACAACGAAGAGGTGGGAGCGTCGTTCGATGCAAGCGTTCTAATCGTCAACTATGCAATCATGAACAACGGCATAATGATGGATGGAAGGTCCAAGGTCTACGCATGAGCACTCCCTGTCACGGTTACCGTAGCAACTCCCTTTCCCAAGTCCACGGCTTTTCCTCCTCCAATCGCAACAATGAAATCGCAGTGATCCATGCCCTTGGCGATGTTGCAAACGCGCTCGATTTCATCCCAGCTAGTCCTCACAGCAATCATCATATTGGATACCTGCACTGATGGCCAATAGGCACAAACGAATAGGTGATGTTCCGCTCTTTCAGTGAAGACTCAACTATACATGACGATCACGCGTTATGGTATACTGATCTTTCCAAAACGGCGGATTCCGCCCTCAGAACAGAGAAGAAGGCAAGAGCGCTCCTTCTTGAGAGGAGAGATGGAGCAAATGTAGTCGCCCAGATACTTCGTGACACCTAGGAGTCAGATCCGGGACGAGAAAACAACCAGGTCCTTGAATGTACTTCGAGGGCGCGATGAACACGCGAGGGTTGGAATCGGGGTGCTTGTAGTATTGCACCATGTGGTAGGACTTCATAGGAAACTCCATGCTTACAATCAGTCAGATATAACAAGAGAATGACGAGGGGGGCTGACACGCGTGCTTTAATAATGGGGATCCCACATGATGAAGAACTCGCAGCGCGGGGTCGTCATGTGCTGGGGTGAAAGGCAATCGCGTACAAAGCACATTCCGAAATGCGACTCTGTCTTTGAGGAATCCCAGAATCAGAGTGGCGTTGCAACGATTCTGCCTTCGTTTGGAATTGTCAAACGGGAATGAAGCGTTCAGAACCAGTAAACAGTGCGTCCTCGGGTTCATTGAGCGACAAGAGGAATGCGGGAGTTGCATTCTATCTGGAGGAAGACACACAGTTCTCTGTGAATGAGCGAAGTAGGGCTGTGAGAATGGTTCTCGATTGTAGTCGTCTACTACAAACCAACTCCGCTGAATAGCCGAATCGTGAAGAACGCGCCCTCGCTTCGAACAATCAAGAAATTCGGCATGATACCCGATTTCGAAATCAACAACGAGATTTGCGTGTTTGTTCGAGGCGTTGACGAGTACACGAAGAGTCCAGGGTATTCACAATCTTGTTTCTGTAATACCTAGTGAGGTGTTCTCTCTTCACCAGAAACTGAAGAAACAGGACGAGCAAGCATCAAGTCAGTATATTCTGCACGTGCTCATCGTAGTATTGGGCAGAGATGTGCTCAACACGATTGCCATCGAAGAGTTGTCCTCTCGGTGTGTGTTTGAAGGGCTATCGCTTCTAATTTGCTGGAGCGTTGAAGAAGCGGCTTCTTACATCAACACAATCAAGGTACTCAAATCGCAGTGGTATTATGAGCAGGCGTACGAGACGCGTGGGAGCAACATCATTCAGAAGCACACAAATCGGGATTTGAGGTCACAGGCAATCCACGTGCTCACAAGCATAAACGGTGTCAATGTGTGATTTCTGTATGACGTTAAATGTAGGTGAACAATGCAAATGATCTAATGTCGAAGTTCAAGACGATGAGCGACATAATGACGGCCGACCTGAATGTGCTGGCAAACCTTCCCGGAATGGGAGACAAACGTGTGCTTAATGTGTACCAAGCGTTTCAAAAGCAACAGGACGAAGAAGAGCCTATCGAGTAAATGTACTATTATTGATGAGTTCAACGACTTCTTCCTTTGTTAGACACGTGATTCCCACAGGATTCTACTCGTTACGGAAAACAACCACTACAACCAAATACTGTCGATAATACTCGTTCTCCTCCTTCGCATGAGGGTCGTCAAGTCGCTGCATAAGAGAGTGCACTTGCTTGTCGCTCAGTCCCAGCACAGCAATCACATCTTCCGTGCACTACACTTCATCCCGTTTGGCATTGAATACGATGAATGGCTTCAATTTTGCATCCGAAAGCAACTGACTCAGACCACCCACTCTCTGGAGAACACGAATCAGTTCTTTCCCTCCCTCCTACAGCTAACAAGCACCATAATGCACACTACGCGATCGTAGTGGATGTGAAGAAGTCGTTCTTTCATCTCCCGGTCCAACACACGGAGACAGCGGAACACGATTCCAGTCTGAACGCCCTTCTCCGGAATACTATTCCGAATACGTGTGCAGTACTGTTCCATCTTCTCGTAGACCTCATCCAGCAACGAGGTCACGCGATTGTCAAGTGATGATCGCTGATCACTGTACGTGTACAACTCCGTCAGCAACACTTCCTCCAACACCACCTCTTCCAAATACGAGGTGACCACGCCAACCACCTGCTGAATCACGCTCTGTTTCAGAGCCACAAATCTGTCCTCCTCCTTCTGAAACGCCTCCGTCAGGCTCAAATCGTTCTCCAACAGTTCGGATAACGGTGATTCCTCTTGAATGGAGGCGAACAACGAAGACAGAGCGGTGTACGAAGTGAACCACTCGGAAAGCGTCTCCCACGAGAACGAAGAAGGCAGAAGAGAAGCCAGACTACGAATCAACAAGAAAAGAAACCATGACTCGTGAAGAGAAGGAATCAACACAGACTGCGTGTACACGCTACGCAGGTCCGCTCCAGTAATACTCTCGATTTTTGTCATAATCGCGTGTAGCACCATTTCGCGTTTCTATCCCTCAATCCACCTCAATTCACACACCTGCGCGTTCTCCACATCCACGCCCAACTCACTCAAACACTCGCCATACAGAACCGCGTCGCTCTGGAGCCAATAACTGAACACCTCCTCCTCCTCAAACGCGGAGATCAAGAAGGCGTTTCGGTCCTGAATCTCCCACACGACAGGCAGAGCCTTGTCGAAGTGGATAGCGCTGTACAGGAGAGACTGGAACAGAGCGCTCGCTGTGTCGCGAAGTATGGCGGGAGTTTCATCGTGAAGTGTGGCGGGAGTTTCATCGTGAAGAACGAGTTGTTGATGGAGGATCGAGGAGAGATCCTGATCGAGGCGAAGACGAAGAATGACAATGACCTGCGCGAAGAACTCCGTCTATGTGTGAAGGGAGGGAGAAAACGAGACAAGGAGAGTGAGTGTGGAGCAGTGAAACGCCGTCTCCAGTGCGCGCGTCAGAAAAGGAAGGTAATACTGACAGTAGTTCTTCATGTATTGAATGTACAGGTGTGCGTCGGAAATGGAGTTGGTGGATTCGTTATAGACGAAGTGGTACACAAAACGGGTGCGCACCGGTTGTAGCAGGATCTACGGGGAATGGAGGGAGCGAGGGGAAACTTGAACAGTGGAATGAAGTGAAGAGTCTGACATGTGCAGCGAGGTGGAGACGCGTGTGAGAAGAGACACGACGTGAGTGAGCTGGGAGGTGAATTGGGCGAATTGCTGCTCGGGGAGGGAGAAGAGAGAGGTTGGCGGGAGATCTTCCGAGAGCGAGGGGATGGAGGGGTAGTTGGCGCTAGGAGAGAGAAGAGAAGAGCGTCGTACTCGGCGAGGGAGTCAAGGAGAGAGCGACTGAGGCGATCGGCGAGAAGCGAGACGAGACAGTGGATGCGACGAAGAATGCAACACTAGGTGAAAGAGGAGGAGGAGGGGTACGCGGATCTCTGTCTTGGGATCGAGGTACTTCACGGTCATGGAAGATGTGTACGCTGCGTGGAGGGAGATGATCGCGTCGGCAATCTCCATGGAGTCGGTGGTATCGTCCACACGCAATCCTTCGATCCTTGATTTGATGGCATCGCTCTCGCTCAGAAAGTGAGACACCTCCTCGGACACAATGAGTTTCACTAAGCAATTCTAGTCCTTTATGAATCATGAGAGGTGGTACATTGTACGAGTGAATCCCCTCGGTGAGCTTTGCGTAATCACCTTCGAATGCGTCAATCTCCTTAGTTACCGAAGAATAGAGATCCCTGCAAATGAAGGATAGCCAACTGCAGAAATGTGCATAGGATATTCAATACCGGGCAGTAGCTCATCAAAAACGGAATTCAGACCTTCATGAGACGAATGAAAGGAACTCATTCGCTGTTTCACCTCCGCTTCGATTTCCTTTTCTTTGTTTGCATAGTCGGAAGGGAGGGATTGCAAGGAATCGAAGAAATGACCCAAAACAGCCATCTCATCCGTATCATCATCCCCTTCCGTGCCACTCAGTTCTGCAACCACAGCGTCAATCGTTCTACACTTCACAAGGAGCAATCACACCCACTGCCATATCAGCTCCTTTTCGCTTTCTATATTCTCCTGATTCACCAATGATACGAGTGCTTCCATGTGGATGAGGTGAAAGCACGCAGCGATCAATAGAGTGTGCGTTATCCATGTGATCGGGTTTTGCAGATCATGGAGAAGCGAGAATCCAAGCCAAATCTTGATTTCGTAGTCCCATATGTTCACATACGAGGTTGTCATTGGATTTGTGTGTGAATGGATAGGTAACTGAGTTCGGAAAGCTCCCTACCGGAGAAGTCGTCCACAAGATCACGTTTGGGTAGAACTAGTCTATGAGCCGATTTTTATGGGTTAGGAATGGAGATATTGCTGTTTCGATCATCGATTATGGTGCTGCCATCCAGTCCGTGCTTATGAAGGACAAGGAAGGTCATTCGGAAGCATACCTCACTTATCGTTATTCACTGTATAGGAAATTGTGCTGAACTACTCCACAATCGAGGATCTCCTCGCCAACCCTGGCGTCTTTAACGGTGCTACAGTCGGAAGGTGGACACGACGTACTGAACTCATGGATAGATACGCCAACAGAATTGCTCACGGCAAGTTCACGCTTGATGGCGTCGACTACGAGATGTGCGTGAACAATGGTCCGAACAGTCTCCACGGAGGAAAGGTGAGCTGGGGCCATGTCTGCTTTTCTTCCCTCAGTCATTTCTAGAAGATGTGGCAGTTCGAGAAGATCGAGACTCCGGAATCCATCGGTGTGAAGATGACGATCGTCTCTCCCGATGGCGATGAGAACTATCCTGGCGAAGTCACCGTTTGACAATCGTGCTCCGATCACTCTCAGATGAGCGTCGCATTCACGCTGAACGCGAAGAACGAGCTGACGCTTCAGTACGACGGCCACACCACCAAGCGTACGGTAATCAACATGACGAATCACACCTACTGGAACATGAGCGGAGCGTTCAAGCGCAACCTGTATCCTCAGCTCCTCACGGTGAACGCGGATACCTATCTCCCCGTCGTGGACATGGTCGGAGAAGCGACCGCTGGTTATGTGTAGATTCCCACGGGAGAGCGTCGCGCCGTCGAGAACACGCCCTTCGACTTCCGCGAGGGGCGTCCGTGCGAGCAGGCGATCGTGATTGACGGCGGCGGCAAGCCGGGACTGGACCACTGCTTCTGTCTGAACGGTGGGCAGGAGCTGAAGAAGGCGGGCTCGCTGTATGACCGCGAGTCGGGTCGTCTGCTGACGGTGTACACGACGGAGCCCGGAATGCAGGTGTACATGGGCAACTGGATTGATGGCGAGTTCCCGCATCTGCAGCACAACGCGGTCGCTTTGGAATGCCAGCACTTCCCCGACTCGCCTAACCATCCCGACTTCCCGTCGACGGTCCTCGACCCGAGTGACACCTACAGACAGACCACTGTGTTCGCGTTCTCGCTCCAATGGCGTGTTTGTTCAACAAAGACTCGAGTTCGTACCATACATTGCGTTAATCTTCTCCTGATACTTCGTCTTCATGTTCTTTCTCAGCAGCTTGAACGTGGGCGTCAGCAAACCGTTCTCCACGGACCAGCCCTCCGTCTCCACGGAGAACTTCACAATGCGCTCGAAGCCCTTCAGCTGCGACTCCTTCATAATGCGAGCAAACTCGTCCGCCAACACGTCGTGGAGCTCCTTACTGGCACACACCGCTTCGAACGACAGGTCCTTCAAAGCGGGAATCGTCTTCGCCCACTTCATCACATATCCCTTCTCCGGCACCACGAACGCGATCAGGTAGTTCTGCAGCGAGTCGCCGTGCACGAAGATCTGGTTCACGTACGGCGACGCTCCGTACAGGATCTCCAGCTTCTCCGCAGCCACGTACTCGCCCTGCGAGAGCTTGAAGAAGTTCTTCTTGCGGTCCACGATCTTCACCGCGTAGTTCGGCAGGATGATCGCGATGTCGCCCGTCTTGAAGTACCCGTCCTCGTCGAACGCTCCCTTGGTCAGCTCGGGGTTGTGGTAGTAGCCCGTGAAGATGTTGTAGCCCTTGATGCACAGCTCGCCGCGACCCAGACACGGCTGACCGTTGTGCTCGCGGTCCGTCGCCAGGTAGCCCATCTCCGGCACGTCCAGCAGCTTGAAGGTGCAGGAGGCGATCGGACCGCCCACACTGCCCACCGACGAGTCCGTGGAGAGCTCGATGGACGTGGGACCGCCCGTCTCCGTCGCGCCGTAGCCCTCCACCACCGCGCCGTTCAGCACGCAGCGCAGGAACTTCTTCACGTCGTCGCTCAGCGGCGCGGAGCCGCTGATCGTCACGCGCACACAGTCCAGACCCGCGGACTTCCTCACGCGGTCGAAGAGCAGAGGGTCGAAGAAGCGACTGTACTTGTCCTGGTTGTGCTCCAGCCAGTACAGCTTGTCCGTCAGGCCCCAGTTGAACAGGTATTCCACCACGCGGCCCTGCTTCTTGATGTTCGCCTTGATCGCGTCGTACACGCGGTTCAGCAGGCGCGGCACGCTGCAGAACACGGTGGGACGCAGCGCGCGTAGGTCGTCGACAATCTTGCGAGTATCGCCCTGATAGTAGCCAATGCGACCGCCCGCGACGATGAACGCCACCTCCAGACAGCGCTCCAACACGTGCGCCAGGGGCAGATAGGAGAGGTAGCGATCCGTCGCCTCGGGACGCAGCTCCTGCTGGATGGTTCCCATCACAGCGGCGATGAAGTTGCGGTTGGTCAGCATCGCGCCCTTGGGCAGGCCCGTGGTGCCGGAGGTGTAGCAGATGGTGCAAACGTCCTCAGCGCACGGAGGGGTGTTCACGACGGGGTGCTCCTTGCCCACCGCCATGATCTCGTCGAAGGAGTAAATGGTCAGGTTGCACTGCTTCACCACTTCGCGGGTCTTGTCGGAGATCTCGCCGATCTGGATGATGACCTCCAGCTTCGACGTCTTGGGATAGAGAGCGAGGAGCTAGTGATGACTGCGCGTACGAGGACTCACCTTCAGGACTTCATTAGGTCCGCACACGCAAGCCTTCATTTCGGTCTGCTGAAGGATGTACTCCACAGCATCCGCTCCGAGCGTGTCGTACACAGGGACAATGCAAATGTTGTAAGCGTTGCAAGCCTGTTCGGCAATACCCCACTGAAGGCAGTTCTTGGAGTAAATGCCCAAACGAGCAAACTATAGGTAACGTGGCGTCGACACACCCACCTCGGTCGTCTTAGGCACGAGATCATGGTAAATCAGACCAGAGGCGAAATTCTTAGCGCACTCCCACACCTCGTTGTAGGTCAGCCACGTGAAATCTCCAGCAACACCATCCACAACCTACACCTCACAGCGTCACCGAATCCCCCACTTTGCGGTAACCGTAACAAGGGCTGTTTGGGCTAATCTTCTTTCCTCTCAAAAAGGCATCATGCCTAGGAGTCACAAACGAAGGAGGGCAGCGTACATAGTCTCGACCTCAGGGTAAAACTTACAGATAGGTTGGCCGTGAGGCACTTTCTCACTGATAATGGCGGCAGTCTAGAGTGACACTCATCAAGTCGATCGTACTTGTCCTCTTTTGCTTGGTGTGTAATCGTATCCATAAACAACAGGAGCACTCATGATTTAAACAAAACGACTAAAGAGATTAATGAAGAAAAGAACAGTGGCTGCGATCCGAAAACGTGGTGTCCCGAAATCGTGACGTTTTATTCGTGCGGATTCTCTAACGTTCCAAGCGCAAGGGAACGGGATAACCGATTCCATTTTGCCACGAGTACACCGAATACACACTCCAGATGAACATGTATCCCGATTCCGCCGCGGACTCTCCATTCTCGCTTTCGTAACACGAACGTCTCTGCCACTGTTCTTTGAGAACCAACAAACACGCAACAAAACAAAATCAACAAGCAACCGCGATTATTTCCTTCCAAACCATCTTCTCTTCTTCTTCTTCTCTTCTGGCGCACTCTCGACCACCTCCGCAGCAGGCGCAGCCTCAGGAGCAGCCACAGGCTCAGCGGTAGGCTCAGCAGTGGGCTGCACTTCAGGCTGTGATGCCGGAGCCGCAGGCTCAATGTCCGTATTCTCATCGTCGCTGTACGAGTAATCACTGTACGAGTAGTCACTGTATGAATAGGAGTAGTCACTGTATGAGTAGGAGTAGTCGTCGCTGAGCGCCTCCTTCGACTCCTTCGCCTCCTTGGGCTTCGGCTCCTCCTTCACCGGCTCTTCAGGCTTCTCCTCAGGCTTCTCCTCGGGCTCTTCCTCTTCGTTGCCGAAGAAGTCATCCAAGTCACTATCGCCCAGCTCCTCCTTCTCTTCCTCATCCTCCGTGACGGGCTCCGCAGGCTTCGGCAGACTCTTCTTCGTTCTCTCGAAGAGACTCACTTCCTTGTCGTTGCCCGCGAATAGGTTGTCGAAGTCATCGCTCGACGACGCGTTGCCGAAGAAGTCATCCTTCTCGTCACACTCCCCACTCACACTCACTTCATCTCCTTCGCTCAGAATCGCCGCAGGGCGCGTCAGACCGCCACTCACACGACCGTTCAGCACGTTGTTCGTACGAGCCTGCAACACCGCAATACGCTCCACTACACCTTATCCCTCCAACCCACGCGTACGCTTCTTCTTCACTTCCTTCTGCTTCGCCTCCAGCTCCTCCTTCGCCTTCTCGATCTGCTCGTGCAGCGCGTTCACCGCCGCTCTCTTCTCCGCCACCTCCTCGTTCTTCTTCGTCACCTGCTCCTGGCGGCTTCTCCACTCCATCATCGTCCGTCGCCACTCGTTCTTCAGGTAGTTCCGGTTGCCCATCTCCGCCGCCATCGTCACCGACGTCGGCTCCACCTCCGGCTGCGCGGGCTGCGCGTCAGCGGGCTGAGCAGGCTGGGCAGCATCCTGAGCAACGCCGAGAAGAGCCTGCATCGGGTCAGCAGGTTGAGGTTGAGGCTGAGGTTGAGGCTGAGGCACCATGGACGGGTCGACAGGCTTGCCGCCTCTGGCGTGCTCGGGCTCCGCCATGCCGCCCAACAGGTTGTCGATGTCCGCTGCCTCGTTCTTGGCTTCCTCTCCAGCTCCAGCCATCACGTCCGTCTGCTCCGTCACTGGCTGCGAAGGCTGCGCAGGCTCGCCTCCCATGAGGTTCATGAGGTCGTCCGTCTGTTCCACGAGAGCAGGCGCCGCCACGTCCATCATATCCATCATGTCCACCTCCGGCTCTTCAGCGGGCTGGGCAGGCTCGGCGAGGTTCATGAGATCGTCCACAGGCTGGGGAGGCTGGGCGGGCTGCGAGACAGGCATCTCCACGAAATCGTTCACAGGCTCTTCAGGCTGAGGCATATCGAACGGCATCGACTGCATGGCCGGATTCATCTCCGGTCTGGGCATTCCGGGTCTGGGTCTGGGAGGCATCATACCAGGTCTAGGACGAGGCATCATGCCGGGACGAGGACGAGGCATCATACCGGGTCTGGGTCTAGGAGGCATCATGCCAGGGAGCGGTCTTGGCATCATCATGCCAGGTCTTGGACGAGGACGAGGAGGCATCATACCAGGTCTAGGACGAGGCGGCATCATGCCGGGACGAGGTCGAGGAGGCATCATGCCAGGGCGCGGTCTGGGGGGCATCATCGGCTGCGAGTTCATGACATCCATCGCCTCAGAAGGAGCAGGCTCGTTGAATGACTCCAATTCTTCTTCAGGTTCTTCCTCTTCAGGTTCGGGTTCAGGAGCGGGAGCGGGAGCAGCAGGAGCAGAACCAAATCCAAAGTCAAATACATCATCAGTCTTCTTCGGCTCTTCCTCGGCTTCAGGCTCCTCTTCTTCTTCAGCTTCCTCTTCAGGTTCAGGCTCCTCTTCAGGTTCAGCAACAGCCGACACCAAATGAGCCTTAGAAGGAGGAATCAAACTCTTCGGGAGTTCATTAGGAAGAGGAACGCCTTTACGGTTGACGAACAAGATGTGAGTCATGATCACAAACTCAGCGAAATCCAACTTGCCATCCTTGTCCAAATCAGCCATCGCGAACAACTTCTCAAGAACAGGACGCGGAAGACCACTCTGACTGTGATAACCAATGACGACGTCGTGAGGAATGGAACGCTCCTTATTCTTGTCCTATAGAGTAAAAGGAACACACCGAATCAAAGTACCAGCTGCATGAAGAGCTGTTGGTAGAATCCTCTCTCCTGCGGCGACGTGGCGAAAGGGTCTCCTCCCTCATTCTGATTCATATTTGAAAGAGGATTCGCATTTGGTTTAGGAGGCATCAAGGGTCTCGGACCCATCATACCTGGCTTTGCTGGCATGGGAGGCTTTCCTCCTTCCATATTCGGCTTTGATGACGGCATTGACGTAAAATCCATCGTACCCGGTTTAGGAGGAAGCATTGGTCTTGGTCCCATCATTCCAGGATTCTGGGCTCCCATTGATCCCAATTCTGTCATTCCGAATGCACTCGACATATCAGATTGCCTATTCATAAGAAGAAGCCGGAAACGGTCTCACTGTGCTTGCATTCTCTGTGTAGCTTAGTTCCTTAGTAAATGAGAATACTTTGAACAAATATGGAATCGCTCTTTCAAGAATACAGGAAAGATAACTCCAGACAAAGAATACTGGAATAGAATGCTGGGAGATAAAATGCCTGTCCCTAATCCTTTCTGAATAGGACTTATATTCCATTCCGACCGCTAAATACACTTTTTATCTAGAACCAGTACACATCAAAGGATACTTTTGTCCTCTAATTGTGATTCTGTTGAGAGGTCGTAATCGAGCCAGGATTGCTTGTGACCTTGTCACTATGGCCTAACCCATCGACTGTGCTTGCAAACATAATCATTTCTTCACATCACGATTTGGACACACACACTCCATTCTGACCGATACATTCCATAGAGGACGATGCCATGCTTGAAAAAGGCCTTGCTTGAGTCTCTTTTGTTCTTCTGAGTTGCTTCTCCTATAAACCCTTCTCTGAAAGTCTAAAGGGATGTAGCGAATAGAAACAGCACATCACTTCGATCCATCAGAATCATGTTCCGATTGTTGCTGCTTTTGGCATTGGGGGCTTGTAGATACCAATTCCTTTCTGAACAGGATGCTATCGAGACTCTGACGCTGTCAAAAGAAGAAGTGAATGGGATTGTCCCAAACGGGAATTCTCCATATTACATGATCACAAAACAACGCCACAGGTGTGCTTGCTCGTTTTCTGTCATGTTTAGGTTCAATTGCACTAGCACATACAACTACGGGAATTCTGTGAGCGGAAACAAGGATTTGTTGAAGGTGTCAACCTATCTACTGGAAAAGGAGGTGTTCAGTGCCGATACTGATGTGGGAAGCGTTACTATCTATCCGACGAAACGGATTGAAATCAGGAAGGACGACTCTGTTAGTATATGAACTTTGATTGATCTGCAGGTGTCCTCTTATGATCTCAACCCGCACGTGGGAGCACAGCAGCGATTTGGTGAGGACTCTGTCGTACCCGCAGAGTATTCGGAGTACTACGCCTCCTTTGATGATGACAATAATGCGGTGATGAAACTGAAAGTCACGTACAAATGCAAGAAGTCCTACGTCTTATCGAATACCCCACGTAGTTGCTCGACTCTCTTTTGACCATAGTGTCGTCGCTGGACTATTCTCTTCTTGTCGAAGATGCAGGCGAAGGCAGCGTTTCGTTTGTTGTAAAGTCGGACCGGTACTGCATGACGGTGAACGAGGACAGCGGGTTTGCCACAATTCGCAAGAGACTTACGGAACCCATGGATAACGCCAAATCCTCATTCGTATCCCCATGTGCTCCGAATCACGTGTAGTCTGTGAATGGTTGGCAGTACATTGTCAGCCACACAGTGAATGTGACACAGAAGTACATTTCGTCTTCAGAATCGTTTGAGTATCGATTGTGCTTTCATTTGTAGGTATAACCTTGGCTTCTATAACGCAACAGCGACAATGGAGCAGGGACTGAGTGTCGTGCATTTGTTCAAGTTGTCAGACAGTCAGGATTCGTATATCAACATGATCTATGATAATGTGGACTTGCGCCATTCTGGTGATCTGTAGGGCGATGAATGCGCTACGACGGGAATCAAGCGGAGGACGAACGTGAAGATTGTGTGTCCTTCCACTCCCGGGGTGTTGACTGACTTGGCCGTGGAGAACTCCTATTGCGAGTATGACATCTACATTTCGTCGCCCTGGGTGTGCAACCTCCCGTGGATGAAGAAGCAGCCGAGAAGGAAGCTCTATGTGCTGTGCTATGATCTGTCCGAGGATGACGCTTCTGATCACTCGAGTGTGAACTAGTTTTCTCTTTTGGTTATTTGTTTGAAATGGCGCTTCTATTTGATGATGAGCACTCTGCGACCCCCTGGATCCCATTGTACCCCTCCGCCTTTTCCAATACAGGTTTCCATTAGTTTTGCACTTACTAAAGATAGGTAGGTATTTGCTTGCTCTTTTTCTGTTTTTGTTGCGATTCTGTGGATGGGTATTGGTTTAGACTTCTTTTTGCGTGATCTGTCTCTCGTCCGTTGCTAATGTTGCTGTAGATAATGCCTCACGCTAACGGTTATCGTGCTCGCACTCGTCACATGTTCAAGAGAGAG
>ERZ1106948.473-NODE-473-length-18180-cov-42.994041_pt1 | contig 18180 bp, 35 predicted proteins | sample MGYA00403673_ERZ1106948 | MGnify/ENA primary metagenome ERZ1106948 (study PRJEB35170, sample SAMEA104062409) | human gut metagenome | biome: human gut; feature: human-associated habitat; material: faeces | place: Denmark | collected 2012-05-07 ...
ATCACCTTCAAATTCTGGTAACGAATGTCGATGTGGAAGAGTTGCTTGCCCATTCTTACAGAGTAGAATTGCCTATGCTCATACACGCAAAGCCAGCCCCTACCTCGGTAAGAAACTCTTGTGCATACCAACAATTAGTGGTCTCTTTTCGTGAAAAATGACAGAAAACACAATGCGTCAAAACGGGGATTCTGCGAATTCCGCCAATCACGTGACTCCGGATTCCCGCTAACAACTGGCATTACTTGCTGGTGTTGCATTGGCTTTCCACGAGGAGACGTATTGCTGTTCATGGACTAAGTGCTGACCTGATGGAGTCCACACTCGAAAACAGTGAATTCACATATGTATGAGGAAAACCGACACAAGACACACACTATGGGAGTTTGAAATTGGGCGTTTTCATCCACTACAATACGTGCTTGTTGAAACAAATGTGGACTATTCCAAAGCCCAATCCCATAGGCATAAACAGAAAGAGAAGAAGCCTCCACAGACAGGAGCATCACCTTCACGAAGAAACAGAAGCACTAATGGAAGAAGCTCTCCGGATCAATCGTCCTAACTTCGGAACTCGGATTTGTCCTCCCCTCACTAACCCTAGACTGAAGGAAGTTCTCGTGCATGCTGTCCATCCGCATCAGCGAGAAGGAGCCACCCCCCAAGTCGGGCATTGCCCCCGCGGCGTTCTGCACTCCGCCCATCTGCGACCCTCGGGGCGAGATCGAAATCCCTCCATCGAAAGCGGCGAACGGGTTCGGACTCAGACTCGGCAGTGACTGCAGGACCGACTGCGGCGGCGCTCTACCGGGCGCCTGCATGGTGGGAATGGTTCCCGCCAACCCAGACTCGCTTGCCACGGGGAACGGCGCTCGCACCTGCACGCTCTTCTTTCGTGCGTTCACAGGCACTTGTGCGAAGGCTCGCTGTCCGTTCTGCGGGAACCCGTACTGCAGCGACTGTGTATGCAGCCCCACTCCACCCACAGCGCCGAATCCGGGCGTGCTGAGAGACTGTCCATTCATGCGAACGCTCCCCACGCGGGGTTGAGATGGCACGCGTGACTTGTTCCTCGCCGTCGTGGTGGGTGTTTGCATGAAGGGAGACGACGCGGGCGAGGCGATGAGGGGCCGTTGGGCGCTGGGTAGCGGCTGTTGCATGATGGGGATTGAGGGCTGGCCGAAGAGAGGCGACATCTGGTTGAAGGAGACAGGGAGATTGACCGAAGACCGCGACGGCGGGTACGACGTTTGATGACCCGACTGCCGCTTGCTCTGAACGCTCGCGTTTGGTGCCATCAGGCCTTGGTTGAGTCCTTGGTTCAATCCTTGGTTCAATCCTTGACTGAGTCCTTGATTTAACGACTGATTCAACCCCTGATTCAACGACTGACCCCCCACCTGGTAGTACTGCTGCTGTGGAATGGACACTCGACGCGACATCGCCACCTGACTCAGGTCACGCAAAGCATCGTTCTGCACAGACGTACCGTCGATCAGCGGAGCGGACGCGCCTCCCGACAACACCGACGCCACGCTGGAGTTGTCGTCGCCCGTCTTTGAAGCACGACGGCGCGACACCTTCTTTGACTTCTTCTCTTCGCCACCTGTCTCGCGTTTCCTTCTCTTCTGCGAGGCTTTGCCTCCTTGTGACCGCGTTTCGACGCCTCCGTCTTTGATCCCTCGCTGCGCCGGGGCCGATCTGCCCACAAAGGGGGATCCCACATCTTTGACCACACGCTGAGGATAACCCTCGCTGTCGAAGAGCAGAGGGAATTGGTAGCAGTCGCATCGCGTCATGAGACCGTTTGGGTAGAAGGTAGCGGTGTTGTCGTCGATCTATGATGAACAAGAACCACTGCGCATACAATAATCATACTCTTCAGCAGGTGCGTCTCGAACGAGGTGGGCAGGTGCAGCGCGCGGTCGTTGGAGCGGTCGTTGCAGAGCGGGGGCGACGAGGAGTAGAAGGACAGTGACTGCAACGCGGAGTACACGAAGTGGTCGAGATCGAAGTAGCTGGCGAAGGAGAGCGTGGTGCGAAGAGTCGAGGTGCCCAGGGAACGAGGAGTGTCCAGTGTGGATGGAGGACTGTTCGACGTGACGAGGTAGTGAAGGAGGTACTCTGGGGACTCCTAGAAAGTGACATGCACTGTGAGTGACGACTCCCTGCTTTCTGGAACGCGCGTCCTTCACCTCGATCATCATCACGAGATACAGCGACGCGTCCCTCCACCACTCGCCCTCCTCGTACAGCGTGCGCTGCAGCTGGTACAGCTCGGACGACGGCGTGGAGGCCAGGCGAGGCGCCTCGCGAGGAGAGAGAAGAGAAAGACGCGTTCGCACGTCCTCGTGGGCAAGCGGCACGACGATCTGCTTCCCGCTCAGTGCCATCCGCGTGCTGAACTAGCTGTGATGCCGCGCACAAGCGATTACGTAAATGTCCGAGGGTTTGGTTGGGTTGCCCACAGGAGCGAGGCTGATGTGTTTGGTTCGCAGCACTTGGAGGTACTGCGATGCGGAGTTGAAGAAGAGATTCATATAGTAAGCGATGAAGCTGCGACGATACGCCTCCTCGCTCAGATTGCTGCCTCTGCTGCAAGAGCGAGGCGGACACGAGGACGATGACAGCTGCGACGCAAGTAACGCTGAGCCTTGTCGCACGCACTCCAACGAGGAGTACCACTTGGGCGTGTGTGGTGGCACCTTCGCATGGTTCTGCAACGACTCGTAGAAGAGAGGATGAAGCGCACACAGCTCCTCGCCTATCGCCACGTCGCGGTACCACTTCGACGCCGACAAGAAGCCCTCCACGTTGTCCAACCCTCTCTTGAAGTACTCCACCAGCTGGATGCAATGATCATCCCCCTCCTGCGGCACCACCTGTCGAATGGAATGAAAGAACTGGTTGCGGTCGCTACACGTGACTTCGCCACAACATCCCCACAGCAACGGGCAGTGGTTGGCGTGAATTAGCGAGTCGTCCGTCTCGGCCCAAAGCTCCACTCCCTCGCCGAACTGTCCACTTTCGGAAGGACGCGCGCTCTCGCCATCTCCGATCACAACCAGCTCGGTCGCCAGCACCGCCGCCGCCTCCAGCGAGCGTCCGTCGATGATCATCATTTTGAGAGAGGGCAGGTCGCTGCGGAACGCGTCGTCCACTCGCTACACGTGAGAGAGGCACGGAGATTGCACCTGAAGCAATTCCCGCGGGAAGAATCCATCTTGAAAATAGGAAAAGAGTGTGTTGGACTCCGTTGAGTTGCGCTTCCACGACAGCTGAGAGAGCGAAGTGCCATGACGCCACATCTCGTAGCGGTCTCGCGAGATTAACAGGAATGCGCTGTGCGTGAGGAAGAGGAGGATTTGGGCGTGTTGGTATTCATCTCCGACTACAGTTCAGAAGACACATTTGAAATCTACTCTCCTGGTCGTGCAGTTGGCGAGGCTTGTAAGGGTTGATCTATGCCTCAAATCCGCCATATCAGTTGTACGTCGATCATTTGCAGCAGAGAGAAGGTGTTTTCGTCTTCGTCCGGAAAAGGAATCATGATCTCATCAGGTACCGTGACTGGCGATTCACTTCCCGATTCGCAGACCAGGGTGGAAACGAATCGTGACGCTTGAGAGACGAAGTTGCAAAAGCCATGATGATGCTCAGGAGACAATTCATCCTCAACACTCGCAATTGCCCTTCGGTCCGAGATCACTGCGAAATTCACTTTCGATGAGGGTATAGACTCCGGAAGAAGAGGAGTGTCTTCCCTGGACTCCATCACGTTGGGATGACTGTTCGGTTTGAAACTGGTGTCGAAGGCCATGGAACTTGACTGTGCCTTTCGAGACACGCCACAAAAACGACTAAAGGACTGGCTATAAGCATTGGTAGCAGTTGTCGCTGGGGGGAGCTCCCGCTTGTATGAGATGCTCGTCGAACGCGCCGTCGATGTTGCCGCACTCCCTGGAATCGTGGAATAACTACTGAAGGAAGATGGAGGACTCAGGGATCCATTTGGGACGATATTTGAAACGGGTGGATTCAGATAGCTCGTTGATTGAATCGACACCGAGTTCGTTGGTGAATACGAAGCAACTAGTGAATTGGAGGGCGATGCGTTGCTCATGTACTAAGTGTGAATAAGCGCAGGGATGCGTACACTTTCGTGCAGACTCAAAGGACCATCGTTTCCTCCATTCCTTCCGACATTGTTGATGTCCATTCTATCCACAGAAAAGGAGTTAAAACTCTGCGGATTCCGTGTACCCATATCCATCGCTGGTAGATAACTCCCTTGCGGATTGGATACAGAAGACGAAGAGAAGCCGAAAGGAAGTAGGGAGCCCGAAGGACTGATTCCATTCTCTCCACTTATGTCATAATCATGGAAATCGGGAGAAAAGCCAGAAGAAAGAAAGTTGTCGTCTGGACTTAAGCCGTTGCCACCACTAGTCATCAGAGGCACAATAGGAATCGATACAAGCCATTGTTATCGAACAAGGACATAACTCGCAACAGAGAGTGTTAGATAGGGTAACGGATGTCGAAAGAAAGCAGATCCGGTTACACCTGAAATGGAATATGCAGTATTTGGCTTTAAACGAATTGTCATCCGAAATAGGGCTGAAAACGGGAAATCAGTTATGAGAGATGGATTCATCGTGATGATAGAAGCATCGCACTGCGCTTTGCGCGTACTGGGAAGGGGTTGCCTTCCGCAAGATCACAGAGCGGGATTATCTGACTTGTGTAACAGAGAACACACGAAATCAATGTGGATTGTAAGGAAGCAAACACACCATCAGATTACAAATCCACAACGGGTATTTCCTCCATTTCCCTTCGGAGACAGATGCGCTCCGCTACACATAAGACTGATTGCTCTCGCGTACAAAGCATCGTAAGGTACACCAGACTACAGCTGCTCACCAACCACCAAGAAATAGAAGTCGGGAAGGACTACGAGTCAAGGGATGACAGAAAGGGAACGTGAGTAATCGTCGTGACAGCGAGGTGAAGGATGAAGATGGTTGTACAGTAATCCCAGCACTTCTTGGAACGCTCCACGACAACAGCCACGATCACGGACCTACTCCCTAACGCAATGCAAAGACACGAACATGGCCGTGCACACCAACAGCAACTCTCCTCCCACGATATACAGCAGTGATGAGTAGTCCAATAGGGCCTGCATTATCACTTCCAGCGAAAAGGGAATACTTGGGGGTTGAACAGCACATCCATTATGGGGATATGGTTTACCCTAAACGCGGCTCCAATGAGGCAGTGGAGAAGAACCCATATGAAATAGAACCAGCACTACGCCTAAGGAGCGAATCCACTCACAGACCTGAATCGCAGCGATTTGAGTGACGATATAGAGTGGATCCCACCTATCTTTTCCGTAGAGTGGCATGCTGTGCTGTACAGACGGCAATGAAGGAAAAGAGTGAGCCACAAACACGGGATAAACGACAGTTACTTTTCCTCCTCGCTCGACCCTTCGACCATCATATCGTCTCCCTGCACCTCCTCGTCCAGATTCAAATCCTCCAACATCTCCGTGAGCGGAATAATGGGAGCGTCCTTCTCCACCTCCTCGTTGATCACCACTTCCTTCGCTCCCGTCTCCTTGTAAATGTTCACCTGCTTGCGCATCTCCTCGTCCTCCTCCAAGTCGCGCTTGAACTGCTCGTACTCCTCGTCCTCTTTCGTCTTGTTCACCTTGCGGTTCGACTCGCTCTCCTCCATGTCCAACTTGCGCAGCTTCCAATTGCGATGCTGATTGAACCTTCTGAAATTGGGGTAGCACTTTCGCACCAGCACGCAGTCAGGAAGCGGACGACCCTACTCCATCACACCCACACCTCACACCTACCTTCATCGGCTTCAGATCGTCATCGTTGAACACCGCAGTCGACAGGTCATACCCCATCACCGTGTCGCCCTCCTTCAGCAGCGCGCCCAGATGCGTGTTCGTCACCACGATCGCGTTGTCGTCGCCCATGCGGTCCGTGCGGCACACCGTCACCTCCTCCAGCTGGAAGCGTCGCTTGTCCGCCGCCTCGCCCGTCTGGCGCTGCGGGTTGTAGGACACCTCCAGCACCGTGTACTCCACTAGCTGCTTGGAGGTCATGAGCGAACGGAACGGCGCGTTGTTGAACTTCTCCACGTTGATCTCCGCGCGCTGCAGCGTGAACGGGTTGATGAAGCACAGCAGGTTCGACACCTTGTAGCACAGGCACAGCGGGTCCATGCCCTACGAATAAGCCCCGATTTCTGGAATGACGGTGATCGAGCAGAGTTTGGTCGGGAAGACGACCAGATCGTCCTTGCAGATGGGCAGGATGTCCACCACGTAGGAGTATTTGTATTTCACGATGTTGGAGGAGAAGTCCTGGCTGAGCAGCTGGCGCGCTGTGCCCACGCTAGAGATGATCCCGCCATGATGCGGTCACTTGATCGGAACGACGTTCTTCAGCCACAGGATGAAGGTGCGCGCGTCGCTGCGCTCGGGGAAATTGAAATCCAAACCGTCGGGCTGCGACTCGATCTCGGCAGCCTTGCGATGCATGCCCGACTTGATGATCTGCTGCTCCAAGAAGAAGAACGTACGCTTGTGGTCCACCTAGCCATAATTCGGTTGCACCACGCCTGCCTTCTGGCGGAGCTGCACGACGGCCTTGCTCGCGTGCTGGATCGACTCCATAATGCAGTCTTCGCACGTCTTCGCCTCGATGACGAAAGCCACAATGAAGGACTGCTGGAGCACCACGTTGAACACCTCCTTCTGCACGGTGATGTTGAGTTTAATGCGGCGCGAGTGAGGCTCCGTCCAAACGAACTCGGCATCCACCAACTTCACGTTCTTCAGCCCTAAGCGTGAGCGCGAGAAGGGGCCGAATACCCTTAATCTTCTTCAAGCACAGAGCAAGGAGTTCCTTGGACTCGGGAGGAGCAACTGTCCATGGAGGACGCAGATAACTACAGGTGAGGCAGCATACGTAAACCACACCGCTCGCATCCTCTGCACTGGAAAAGCACGATTTGTCTTTGAATGCCTTCGGTGATATCAACCTTGGATCGGATGCAGTTGATGCACATATTAGCCTTGTTGGGCTTAATGGGCGTCGAACACACGCAGCACAAAGTACAGGGTGAAGGAACCCACTCGCAATTCAGCCATCGGGTAGAAAGGATATATGTCTTGCACTCCGTCCTGCCCGTTCGAGTTATCCATGGTTCGATAAGGCGAAAGTGGCGAGAATAGAAATGGCCGAAATCCCCCTCGGATTCGGAATGGGGCAGTTGGGCTTTTTTTCGGCTCTTTTGGAAAAGCGTCAATAGCGGTGTTTCACCGAATTCGGTTTGAGTTTCCGCCTTGTTTCCGATGGGTGATGGCGTAGATTCTCCTCGTTGTTGTTGGAACGGGTTCGCTGATTCCTTGCACAAATGGACTTCAACAGTTATTTGACTCCGAGCGGAAATGCAGGTACTTCATTTGGGGTGTCGGTGGTTACGTGTAGTTCCTCCATCGGTTAATTCCGGCTCTTCTTTTCACTCATAGAATGCACCGTTTCCTCCGACACAGCAGAGTGCGCCAAATCCCGGCAGTCAGCCATCCGTTCCCGGGAATGTTGCTCAGTAGGACTTGGTCTCGGTTATTCATCATTCAGAACGCCGATGCAGACCAATCCGATGGCTTCGGCCGGTGGCTATTACTACCCGTATTACTACCCTCCAACCGTCCAAATCACTCCCCAGGGAGCCAACTACCAGTACACGCCCTACTACTATCCCGGCCAGCCCGGAATGGATCCTCAAGCCTTGATGAGCCAGTTCGCCCAGTTCATGAGCATGATGTCTTCCGGAATGATGCCCCAACCGCAGCCGCAGCCAGTATGGAAGGCGAATCGATTGTGATCCTAGGTGATTGAGGGTCAGAAGTTCCCTCCTCCGGACAGCTACGTGTGTAACCGTTGCAAGCAGAAGGGTCATTGGATTCAGTTCTGCCCGTTCGCGAAGAAGTGCGCGCTCCATCGTCGTCTGATCTGTAGGAAGGCTTCCCACTCAAGCCCGTACACCGTGGCAACGGCCAAGATCGAGTGCACGACCTGCAAGAAGTGGTTCATTTCGGAGGAGAAGAAGGAGGAGCACATGCGCAAGCATGAACAGTGCCCCTATCCCGGTACTCCAGAAGCGCTTCCTTCATCAGTAGGCTGTTCCTTCAACGCGATCGAGAAGGTGCTGAAGGACCACATCGCGTCGGTGCACCAGAAGGGCGAGGTGAAGGTGCCGCAGTCTCTGCTCGAACTCATCCCCGAAAAGTGGAATTCCAGAAATCGCGGTCATTTGTAGATACCGCTACGCAGCGAAGATCGGGAACAATCCCGAGGAAATCAAGAAGTGACGGAGTTGGCGGGAAGTGAGGCATAGATGGCGGGAAGAGCGAAAGCGTCACTACCCGACGGACAAGCGTGTATCGGAGAAGGAGGAGGCGAAGAAGGCGCTGCAGGAGGCGGGCGCTCTGGAGCCGGAGGAGAAGCGCCTCAAGCTGTCGGAGCCAGAGGAGAAGACGATGGTGAAGTTGCAAGTGGGTGAGCACGTGAGTGGTGACGGAAAGGGGAAGCGGGTGGCGTTGTGTCAGAACTACCTGCGCGGGTGTTGCAAGTTCGGTGCCAAGTGCAAGCTGCTCCACGACCCGTGTCGAAAGAACAAGAGTCTGTGCAAGGCGTTCATACGCGGGTACTGTGCGCGGGTAAGGCATGAGTGGAGGCGTAAGGCGAAGGGGATGAATTGCAAGAAGATCCACAGTCCCAGCGACCGTCTGGTGTGGCTGAAGCAGAGCATGGTGGAGGTGAGTGTGAGGAGGAGATGTGAGGGGTAGCCGGACACGCCGTCGTTGCTGACGCAGCTGCTGAGTGATGACGTGTTCAAGGAGAATAGCTGCATTCTCCAGTGTCTTCAGTACATCGTGAATGAGGAGATGATTCCCGTTCCCGACGATTTGAAGGCGAAGAGTGGGTCCTCTGCTAAGGAGGAGAGTGGTTCTGAGTCGGAGTCGAGTAGTTCAGAGTCGAGTGAGTCGGAGTCGAGTGAATCAGATTCGAGTAGTTCTGATTCAAGTGCAAGCGATTCGGACTCTGATTCGAGTCATTCGGATTCAAACGCGAGCGAATCTGATTCGAATTCCAGTGATGAAAACGACTCTCCAAACAACGAAAACGAGTCTCCAGAGAATGAGAATGACGCACTAAACAACGAAACCAACTCGCAGCCAACTCATCTCGCTACACCAGCTAGTCACCCAACTCCTTCCTCGGTGAATGACTTGCCCTCATCTCCCAAAACGGAGGAAGGAAAAGGGGCTTCTGAATGACATCTCTTTCTTTCAAACACCCGTTCACATTACACTAATCCCATCTCTACGTCCATTCCAAATCATTCAAGAGCACGAAAAGCAACCCAGCAAACGAAATGGAGCAAGTGAACCCCTTGATTCAAATGGAAAGAAACGACCTGCCTCGTAATAGGACCCGCTATTGTATCCCTACGCGTTTGTTCATTCTGGAGGAATCGCTTTCTCGCAATACAAAGTCTATTAACCGTAAGTATTTGGTCGATTTTCGTATCTGCCGTTGTCTAGTAATCTGGAAAAGAATAGGGAGTCTAACGTGCGTGTGTAGATGGTTTCTGATTCCAGAGTTACTTACCGTCGCAGACACTCTTACAACACCGCTTCCAACTCCGTCAGCGTTGTGAAGACTCCCGGTTCCCTTTCTCTCCAAGCTGTGACGTTTAGGTGCCAGACTCACTGTCCACTACAACAAGAAGACCGTGAGCGCTGTGAAGTGCGGATGCTGCAAGAAGGCTCTTGCTGGAGTGAGTTTTGCGTGTTTCTGTCCAATCCCTAGATTCCTCGTGCTCGCATCAGTGCTCTGCACAAGCTCTCTCACTGCCAGCGCACTGTGACTCGTGCCTACGGTGGTAATCTCTGCCACAAGTGCCTGCACGATCGGTAGTAGTTCCTTCAGCTCTGTCACGCATAGCATTCTCCGTGCTTTCCTGATCGAGGAGCAGAAGATTGTGAAGAAGGTGGCTCAGCAGAAGGCTCAGCAAAAGAAGGAGGAGAAGTCCTCCAAGAAGTCCGCTAAGAAGACTGCCAAGAAGACCGGAAAGAAGTAAATCCGTCTGTACCTTGGGTAATATTCTTTGTCGATCTATTGCTTGTTTGTACCACATGAGCCGTACGGTGGTTCGTTGATCATCAAGCAAGTCGTCGTCGCTCAGGAGGAAGGAAAAACGCGGATGTCGCAGCAGGATTACATCTCAAATCAGCCCGTGGTGATTGACAACGGAACGGGGGTCATGAAGGCGGGGTTGGCGGGCGTGGAGCGTCCTAGTTGCGAGTTTCGCTCCTACGTCGGTTCGCAGAAATACGACAGAGTGATGAACAACGGATTCGCGCCCGATGATGATTTGTAACGCGTCTGGGACGAGGATGATACGTGTAGGTGGGTAGGAAAGGATCTGGAAACGCGGAGGGGTTTGTGCCACTTGGAATATCCAATGAACCACGGAATTGTCGAAAACTGGGATCTCATGGAGATCGTGTGGAAGTACATTTATTCAAAGTCACAGCTGGGTCTCGACAGTCGAGAGCACCCCGTATCCCGCAGCAGAATCGTTTGATCTGTAGGTCTTCCTGTCACAAGCGGCAATCACACCAAACAAGCAGAGCGAGCGCATGGCGGAGTTCTTCTTCGAGTCGATGGACGTTCCCGCGCTGTTCATCGCCCCGCAGCCTCTCCTCAGCATGTACGCCTCTGGCAGAGGAACGGGAGTGGTGGTGGACGTCGGAGAGGGAGTGACAACGCTGTTCCCCATATATGACGGCTTCTCCATCACCCCCCACATTCAGCGCGTTGATTTGGGAGGGAAGGAAATGACGCAGTACCTGCAGCTCCTCCTTCGCAAATCGGGATATATCTTTTCAACGTCGAGCGAAATGGAGGTTGTGCGAGAGATCAAGGAGGCCTGCTGCGAGTGCTCCACGGCTGACACCGCCCCGTCGCTAAAGGGCACCACGGTGGACTATGTGCTTCCCGACGGTAACGCGATTCACGTTTGGCACTGTCGTTGACGATTACGGGTAGATTGGAAACGAGCGGTGGCAGTGCGCCGAGATGCTGTTCAAGCCGCATTGCATTGGGAGCGAGTCTGCGGGCATCACGGGAGAGCTCCTCACGAGCGTGATGAAGTGCGATCTGGAATTGCGCAAGGAGCTGTTCAACAACATTTTGTTGTCAGGCGGTGTGACGCTCACACGGAGTATGACATCATGCAATGTGACTCAAAACTAGATTTCGGAAAGCGGCTAATCGAGGATCTGAAGACGATCGCGCCGACGAACACGCGGCTGCGCGTGTACGCTCCTCCCGAGCGTGCGCGATCGGCCTGGATCGGCGGGTGTGTGCTGACGTCGCTCAGTCCCTTCGGGAACATGTGGATCACGAAGGAGGAGTGGGAGACGGAGGGAAGTGTGATTGTACATAAGAAGTCTTTGATGTTGAGTGTTTCCTCCAAACAGAAGCTAAAGGACTCAGAGCACCTTGGAGTATTCGGGGAGGTCTTCTGCGCGCCACTCGCCCTCCAACGCCGCCTTCACTCGCAAGCAGTCCGGCACCACATCGAGAACAGACACCCTCACCGTCTCTCCCTTCTGGAGGATCGTCGACGACGCCACGTTGAAGCGGAGCCCGAGGTCGTTTGCCACCACGCCGCATACGACCGTGTTCATTCTACTCTTCACCGCTCTCTCCTCGCCTACCCCTTCAGCGCGACCTCCAGCACCGTCGCTGCGATCGTCAGCGCGCCCTTCTCCTTCAGCACGTCGCGCATCCGCTGAAGAATGATGTAACGGTTCCAGCTGTCCTCGAACTTCGTGCTCATCTTCTCCAGCTGGAAGCACTTCGACCCCACGCGGAACACCGTGTCCTCCGAGTACGGCAGCGGCTCGTCTACGCCTCAGTCTCGCTCTCCACCGCCACGATGCACGAACGCCTTCAGCTGTCGATGCACCAGACAGTCGTTATAACGCCGCAGCGGCGACGTCACTTGCACGTACGACTCGATGCCCAGTCCGGAGTGCGGACCCGCCTCCCGCGCCACCTTCGCCGGCAGACAGCGCACGAGCTGCTCCCAGTTGTGGACGAGGAGCGGGTACTGAACGGGCGAGGCGAGCAGTGCGGTGAAGGGCTCACAAGAGGGCGGAAAAGGATATGTCGTTGTTGCATCTGGTCCGATGGAAGGAGCATGTTGTATGGGTGCACGCGGTACGGCAGAGGGAGTTTCTACACGTCACATTTACCTCCATCTCCCACGTTCTCCTTGCCAATCAGTCCAATCACCTCGCCCGCCGCCACCATCATCTCCATGACCAAATTCTCCGCTTTTCCTGCCATGTCCTCGTTCTGGATGCAGCCCTCCACCTGACCCTCCTTCACGTGGAACCGTGCTTCGGGGAAGGAGAAGTCGATGCACCCGCGCTGCTCGCGGTACAGGCGACGACGACGTGCCAATCCGTACAGCGTGGTCAGCGTCTCTCGAATGCCCAGCGCCGTCACGTCCGGGCTGGCGACGCGTTGGAAGATGGCGTCGGTGGCCGCAGGCAGTGCGGAGTTCGAGGAGGCGAAGCCCAACACGCTCGCGTTCGAGGCGATCTCGCGGCGCTTCGCCCAGCGCTGCTGGTTCTGGAGGGGTTGTGTCAGCGGCTGCAGTGTCGTGTATGGCGAGGAGATGGTTCGATGGACGGTGGATGTGAAGAGGCGTTTCGTTGATGGTGTGGCGTCACTCTCCTTGAGAGAAGAACTCACTCCACCCTCCTTTAGAACAGAACCCACACCACTCTCACTGAGAGAAGAACTCACACCACTCTCATTCAGAATGGCCTCCACCTCCTCGTAAGTGAGTCGGATCGGGTTTTGAAGCACGGTGGGGTGAATGGTGGAGTCGAGAATGCTCCCATCTGCGCCGAACTCGATCACCACCGTCAGCGCGCGAGGCTTGGGCGTGTCGGAGGCGACGGAGGCGAGAGACGCGGGGTGATATCGATTCTCTTCAAGTGAGCGAACGCTTCAGCACCCACCCGGATTCGTGTCGAGGAACTGCGTCGTGCTCAGCGAGCACGCAGTGGCCAGCTCCCACGGGTACAGTGGGTACACGCGGTTGGGGTAGTAATACGTCACAGATCTACACGTCACCTCGCCCACCGACACGCACCGCAGCGAGGCGTTGAAGTCGAGGTCAGAGCCCAGCGGAATGAACGAGGTGGGGTCGGCGATGTGCACCGCCACCTTGTTGGGCGCCAGCACGCTGATGCTGTCGTCCACCTCGGAGGTCTACGTCTCAACACCTGCCAACGCACTACGGTGATGCTGTCGATCGCGATCGCCACCTGGCTGAAATCGGTCCGAATTGCGGCATCGTCGTCCACGAGGTCCCAGGGCAGTTCCTCGCTGGGACTGTTGGATTGGACGAAGAAGGAGTCGAGGATGCGTTTGGCCTGTTTCTGGCAGGCGGGAGTGAAGCTCGTGTAGCCGCACTTGCTGTCGAGAAGGAACTGCGGCGGCGTGAACTTGTCCAGGATGTGAAGGGACCGGAGAATGTCGGCTGTCTACACATGACAACCAAATCGTTGGGGGACGTGGTGGTGGACGGTGGAGAGCACCTCGGGCGGGTATGGGCGACTCTGGGAGGAGGCGAAGAGCGGGAGAAGAACGTGGTCGCGGAGGAGAGCGTAGTTGGTGAAGTTGGCTTCGGTGGGGGCGAAGATGGTGGAGAGCGTGATGATGGAGTTCATTACGGAGCGATGCGTGGAAACAAACTGCGCGATCGCCTCTTCGCTCGACGTGTCGATAGAACGATAATCGGACACGAAACGGTCGCATCTACGCGTGAGTGCGGGACGAAGCGGAGAACGCAGCGGCATCAAACCCCGTGTTGTTTTGGAAAATGGCGTTGATTTCGGCACCGCGGGCGTAGTTGGCTTTGAGGAGCGGCAAGTACTGTCTTGGATGACACTTGTACTCGCTGAAGGAGCTCCAGTCCGTGACGAGTCGCTCGACGACGTGACTGCTGTTGCGAAGGAACTACACTTGAGCGAAACGAGAAGTGACGCACACGATCAGCCACACCGATCAAGACGATATCACTGTACTTTGACCTCCACTTTGGCGGAAGATAGGGGAGAACCTGCTCCACGTTGAAGCGATCGTAGTTGCAGAACTTGGAGTACACCTTGTCAATGGGAAAGCGGCCACTTCGGTACAGCGTCTCAATCCCGTTACAGATTTCCTCCACGTCCTGCGAGGAGTACGAGGCAATGACGGGAGATGGGAGCGCAAGCAGGCAGTTTAGGCATCCTATTCCGACCTACATCTCAGCACGACATCGAAAAGAGACATCGCGAATACAGTCATGTTCGTTGCGAATCTGCAGCTTCTGAATCCCGTCGATCATTTTTGTTCCCTCGTATACGCCAACATGGTACTCTCGTTGCGCGGTATAACTCACGATGGAGCCAAATGGAGGAAGCTTCATCCCATCGCGGTCCACCTCCTCGAATTCGTCCCCGTCACCCCAGATATCGATGAAGGCAAGCTTATTTTCCAGTATGGAGAAAGGGCGCGACCCCTTCCGTATTCCCCAGTTCAACCCACTTCGAGCAAAGCGATGGAGCATCTCCGGCACCGAAGCGGATTGTTTGGAACAAACAACACTGTACTGAAAAGTACATGAGGTTACTTCTCGTTGCGGATGCGACGAGCCAGCTGCATATCTCTGGGCATGATGGTCACACGCTTCGCGTGGATGGCGCACAGGTTGGTGTCCTCGAACAGAGACACCAGGTACGCCTCAGCAGCCTCCTGAAGAGCCATGACGGCAGAACCCTGGAAACGGAGATCGTTCTTGAAGTCCTGCGCCACCTCACGCACCAGTCTCTGGAAGGGGAGCTTGCGGATCAGCAGCTCCGTGCTCTTCTGATACTTGCGGATCTCACGAAGAGCCACGGTACCGGGGCGATAACGATGGGGCTTCTTCACGGAGGCGGAAGTGGGCGCGGTCTTGCGGGCAGCCTTGGAAGCCACCTGCTTGCGAGGAACCTTTCCTCCAGTACTCTTACGAGCCGTCTGCTTGGTACGAGCCATTTCAAATCTACACAACGCGTGAGTAACCCTGCATCATCAATTCAAATCGCGATTCGCCAAACACCCTCCTTCGTCTCCCAAAACGGGTTCACGCGACGGGGGAGGAGGAGAAGAACGAAACGTCCACATACCTAGTGTTTCACGGAAAAAACAATGCTGAAGACACTTCCACTATCTTTCGTGGTGATGGACCGAAAAGCAGGCGAGGAGCATGCCGTTACTCACGGTTGTTCACTCCCAGACAATCCACACTACACACTCGCTCCGACTCAGAATCGGGGAAGAAGACGATTTGTACAGGAATCAAGACTGGAGGGATTCACAGTGATCCGATCCGATTCCGCCGTGCTCTCTTATGGAGTGGAGGCGTTTCGCTGGATGACGTGTCGTGCTATGTCGAACAAGTCGGGAAATCAAAAACCGCTCTCAACCTGATTGGCTGCGCGTTTCGATGCTTGGACAGATTCACAACCCCTTTCTCCGTAACGAGGAAACAATCCATCGTTTGAATACGATAAGGAGGATGCAGTGACTATGAGCTACGGAATGCCGGAGTCTCGTCTTCCCTGATGATCCACACCACTCCTCCATCCTCCGGAATCACATCGAGTGCAGAATCACCAAACTGTCAAAATGGCACAGTCGCCCATTCAAACCCGTCTTCCCCATCACTCCACCCTCCTCTCCTATTCTTTCCTCTCGAAGAGGAGCAATCCCTAATCAACAATGAGACATAAACAGTCAATCCCAAATGCTGTTGGTCGACAAGCAGAGACCCAAGAGTCTCTCCGAGATGGACTACCACAAGGACATATCGCAGAACTTGATACGAATGGTTTGGCGTCGTTGGAATCGTCTCAACGGATAGGCGTCCTCCGGAGAGATTCCGCACATCCTGTTCTACGGGCCCTCCGGAGCAGGGAAGAAAACGCGCGTATTCGCATTACTGAGAGAGATGTTCGGAAACGGCGTCGATAAAGTAGGATTCCAATATGCCATCCCTAACCATTATAGTTGCGCATGGAGAAGCGAGAGTTCAAGGTTCCCTTCGGTTTCTCGCGTTACGCGTAGACTCCCTCGCAGAAAACAGTCGAAATCACCACAGTGGCGAGCAACTACCACATCGAGCTGAACCCGAGCGACGTCGGCATATACGACTACGTGGTCGTCCAGGAGATCATCAAGGAAATCGCCCAATACAAGCAGCTCGATGCAAACGCCAAGCACCCGTTCAAGGGTAGACTCTCCTTTCTCCTCTCACCCGTAGTGGTCGTTCTGGACGAGGTGGACAATCTGTCTCGCAACGCGCAGGCGGGTCTTCGTCGCACGATGGAGAAGTACACGGGGAGCTGTCGTCTCGTCCTCTGCTGCGAGAACAGCGGACGCATCATCGCGCCCATCCGCAGTCGTTGTCTGTGCATCCGAATCGGTGCGCCCACCCCCATCGAGGTGTTAACGGTGTAAGTGCCTCACTCGCAGATCATGACCATCCTGAAGAACAACTGCCAGCGAGAGGGACTGCCGATCGTCGCGGAGCAGCTCCAGCGCATCGTCTTCGTAGGGCTGTGGAGCGGCGTTGAGTGTAGTCGTCTCACCGCAACCTGCGTCGCGCCCTCCTCTACCTGGAGGCGAGCACCATGCAAGCAGGTGGTGGTGCGAAGGGGAACGAGGTGGAGCTGATGGACTGGGAGCTGTACCTGAAGGAGATCGTGCGGAGCATTCTCAGCGAGCAGAGTCCGCAGGCGCTGCTGACGATTCGCGGCAAGTACTACGAGCTGCTGGCGCGTCTGATTCCCGCATCTGTGATTCTGAAGGAACTGATAAAGCAGCTGGTGGCGAGCTGTCCCACGCGAGCTCTCCAGATGGAGACGGTGTGTTGGGGCGCGACCTACGAGCAGAAGATGCGTCAGGGAGGCAAGGAGATCGTGTTCCTGGAGGCGTTCACGGCGCGGTTCATGTCCCTGTACAAGCAAGCGCTCCTGAAGCGATGTCCTGTTTGTTCAACCAACAGCCCAATGACACAAGAGAATAACCCAACTTAAGCAGTCTTCACCTTCGCACTCAGCGTGATCCAGCGGAGGAAGGGAAGCACAACCACCACGAAGCAGGCAGCGCCGATGATCGCGTACTCCATCTACGCCTCACTCACGCCACGCACACCCTACCACGAAAGAGCTCGCCAGACGGTTGTAGTGGGCTTCCTGGAGAATGGGGAGCGTGCCCACGGAGGTGGACATGCCGCGAGCCTGAGCCACTTCCTCGTCGTCCTTGTAGTACGTGTACTCGTACATGGCACGCACCGTCTCGAGGTAACCGGCCTGACGGGGAATCGCAGTCACGTTCTTCTCCGCCTTCTCGCCCCTACGCATCACATCAGCGCAGTCTCCCGTACGCGGGGATCTCGTCGATCACGATGGGGAACTCCACGTCCAAGTCAAATCCCTCGGAAGGCCACTGGTCGTTGATGGTCACGTTGTACACGTCCCTATTCGTCAAACGAGTGCGCCACGGCGTACTCCTCACCGATGTTGTCCACGCGGTAAATGATGGTGAACTCGTGGTTGCAGCCAATGTAGTTCGAGGGCGTGTCGACTCCCTACCGGATTACGCGATTCCCCCGCATCCAGCCCGTACCTTTTCCACAATCAAGTGAGGAGCGCACTGAGCAATCGCCACGAGAAGCAAAACCGATAAGCACTTGAACTATCCCGTCACAAAAGGCCGCAACCGCCCCACCATCTTTTACAATGGAGAAATGAAGATACAGAACACACAGGCAAAGTGTAGTTTGGCGAGAAAGTCGGAAATGACGATGCGCGTGCAGTGGTTCATGGGACTTGATAACCAACCCCTCCTCGTATCAAAACAAACACGTCAATGATTACGTTAGTTCCGATTAAAACGAACCTAAGCGCAGGTTTAAAGAGGAATGTTTCCGTGCTTCTTCCAAGGATTGGTCTTGTTCTTGGTCTGA
>ERZ1106948.474-NODE-474-length-18172-cov-25.123034_pt1 | contig 18172 bp, 17 predicted proteins | sample MGYA00403673_ERZ1106948 | MGnify/ENA primary metagenome ERZ1106948 (study PRJEB35170, sample SAMEA104062409) | human gut metagenome | biome: human gut; feature: human-associated habitat; material: faeces | place: Denmark | collected 2012-05-07 ...
CCGCGAAACCAGTGTAAAACAAACAACTGTCATTACACGCACCAATAATCTACAATTATCCTCCTGTTCTGTTTAGTTTACTAGCTACTGTGTTGTAAACAAGAAATATCGCTTGTTTGTCAATTGACATTGCGGCAAGCCGCAAGGTGGCCTATCACAATGAGGTGAGCGGTTTGCGGTTCCTATGAGTAAAAAGCCGCAAGTAGCACAACTCTGGTTAGCAGTAACACCTACATTTGAGTGCAGATTCACAGGTTTCATGCGATTTGAGTCGGACTAGGGTTAAATGTGGAAACCAACCCATAGCACTCTCCTTCCACGTATATATAGAAAACAAGTCACATGATAGAACAACACTGACCCACTCCAAACAGTTCTCCCATAGCACCAATGGCTATGAATTAGAGATAGCCATTGTGTAGCACTTCCTTTGATGATGACATCATTCTTGTTTTCAAATGCATTTGGAAGATACACAGTCTTCAGTTTGGGAAGATCTAATTATTAGTATAATGAGTACCGATTACTCTCGATTGTTATGTGGCTTTGATTCTTAAAGGTGAGGCTCTCCTTGTCCTTCGTTGTTAGTGTCGTTAGCTTTGGCAAGTCTACATGATTCAGCCCAGAAGCATGGCAGTACTGCGCAGTAATAGTGCGCTTGAATCGTCGTCTCTGGAGGCAAGCGCACTTAAACCTGTTTTAATGGATTCAAGTTGCGGTAAGTCTAAACGGTCATTCCAGGGATTGGAAACTACTCTCAAAGGCAACGCAGTAAGGCACGAGCATCGATCCGCGTCCAATGATAACAGTCTTGAGAGATGACATATCTACAGATCATGAGATTCAATGAGAAACAACTTCTCAGTTGGAATGCGCAACAGAACATAAAGTTCATGCTGTCTTTGCCCACTTCACCAATCTGAATCGTTTCCAAAGCATCCACACTCTCAATCTCACAGATGGAGTAATCCAGGAACGAGTAGTGACCAGTTTTCAAGGACTTCATCTTTGGGCAGCTCTTCAAATAGAAATGACGAATTGGATCCGGTTGTACGTTGGCTCCTTCAATGTCCTTTATCTTGGTGAAACTGTTATCTCCAATCATGACACTCTCCAATTCGTCCATCCCCACGAATCGTACCACCTTCACGTTTTCAAAGCAATCGTTACCAATACTCAGCTCCCTAAGGTGTTGGCAGTCACTAAAGTCCAATATGTTGAACGCCTCTTCGTTGCAACAGTTGCTATTCACAATGATCATCTCCACAACCCTCTTGTTTATGTGATCCCAGTCACTCTTGCTCGAAATCACCACGCTCTTCTGTGCATTGGATTCAACACTTCTCTATTCGTCTCTCTGAACAGGAACCTCTTCATCCCGTAGTGTCGGCATCGCAACGACATTCGTGCTATCTGTTGTCGCAACACTAGGGGTTGCGTTCCCCACGCGCTTCGCTAACTCCAGCAGCAACTCCGAGTTCCCGTTCTTTACGATGCGATCCACAGCATCCTTCACGAACGGGTGCTTATTCTGACGCATCTCAATACATCACTCACCCTCAGTAACGCCTCCACTGATGCTCGCTTCTTCACATCTTTCACCAAACACTTCTTCACGAAATCCACCAAATCACTCGACCACTCCGACGAGGAGAGAGAAGGCGGAGGCATGCTCATCACGCGATTCATCACCTGCGCTGTGGTGTAACTCGCGAACGGATTCTTGTTCTCTGCCATCTCGATCACACTCATCCCAAGCGCCCACACGTCACTCTTCAAGCAAGCACCACCATCGTACACTTCAGGACCCATGTACATCGATGTGCCGCATGTCGTGTTTCGTTTTGAACACGAGTGCTCCAACTGCACAGCCAACCCGAAATCGCCCAACTTGATCACACCACTCCAGTCTCTGACAGAAACAGATTGTCTGGCTTGATGTCCTACACCTCACTCTCCATCCCAATCACCACGCGGTGCATCACATTCCGATTGTGAAGATACGACAACCCCAGCAGACAACAACTCACCACCTCACGCAACTCATCCTCCTTCAATCGATTCCCACTCCTCAAATACGCTACCACAGACCCACAGTGACAGTACTCCATCACAATCTGCATCATTACTGAGATATCACTGTCCTACCCACAGCTCGGTCTCGTGTACAACCACATCGTAGTACCTCACAATATACTTCGATACGCATTTCTTCAGCAGCCTGGACTCATTCTCAATTGCAGCATCATTCTCACCTTCTTTATCGCCACCAGATCATTTGCTGACTTGTCGAGAGCGACAAACACCTCGCCAAACCCCCTATCTCTTAACTGAACAGTCTCTCCTACCCTTCACCCAGCTTGCACGTTATCTCATATCGAATCGCAGAACCTGTACTCATAACTTTGGAGTCAATGCAAAAGAAATAATGGTCAGATAGTCTATCTCAGACTGATCTGAGGTTTTTTGGATTGTCCGGATTCCAATACATTTCCAACACGAGGAAACCCTACAAATTTGGAATCCGAAGAGTTGTTCAGTGATTCCTGTTCACCCCTTTCCGTCGATTCCGTTTGAGTGCTCCCCTGTTTCTGTTCCTTTGTTCATCCATATCTGTAAGCTGTAATCAAGCGCTCCACATAGGTTGAAGAATGAAACGCTTGAACTCGATTACATCGACTCCTCGGATTGTCTTCATCTTTCATTCTTTCGAATACACTTGACTGGAATGCTGAACAAGCAAACCGCCTTTGAGAAACGGGCTCTCAACTGTGATTACCACACCGACTAGATTGGATTTCAATCCAGAGACACATATACATTCAATATTGCGTTCCTATCCAACCCGCTTCTCCATTCACTGTCACTCTTCCATTCTTCAATTCCTTTCACACGACTAGACCCTTCTCACTATCATACTTGTAGATCACCCTTTCCTTTGAAGTGATTCACACATTCCTTCCTTTATCCTTATTATGGAACATATACCGTTCCACATACCCAAATCAACTATCCTTGAGGAACCCGTCACTGCCATTCTCCCTTTCAACGTCCCAGTGGTTTCTTTCCTTTGTGATATCCAGCTTCATCGAATTGCCAAATTGCACATTTTCTTCTCATATGAACTCCCAAATACCACTCCTAACGATACAATGAAATGACTGCCTTCACACCCCATTCTGTTGTCACAACTCATGAACTGAATGATCGTATCCAACAAACCACAACAACTAAACCTTAACCGGACTCTTCACCGTCTTTCCCGCACTCTTCTGAGTTGCACTTCCCTTCACGCCGCCCACGGACTTCGTCTTGCGCGTTCTCACAAGTAAAAGGACAATCACCACGATAATGATGATCACGACCAGCACCACTAAAACCATGGCAAAGACGGGCACACAGAATCCGCTCACCTCCTGCCACTCACCATTGGTCTTTCCGAGTACGCACGCTCTCCTCTTCGTGCCCACGTAGCTGCCCTTGGAAGAGCACTTGTACTCCGCCACCTCACCCACGTTCGTGCGCTCGAACACGCCGTCCGGCAGACAGTAGCCCTTGATTACACTGATTGTAATCTCCGCAAACGTCTCGCCAGCAGGGTTCCTGCCACGTACAGTGAACGCCCTCGCGTCCATCGTATCCACAGGAATGCCCGAGATCACGCCCGTCTTGGGATCCAGCTGGAAACCCCCCGGCAGCGGCGTGCTGTCCTGCATGAAGAACTCTGTGATGATGTTGATGTAGCTGGGAGCGTCCGTGGACACCTCCGTGCCCATGATGAACACGAAGTCGGGGTTCGCGTACGTGATGTTCTCGGGTACTCTGTATTCGCACTTGTCCATCTGTACATCGCTCAGCACGCCCTCCGTGCACACTCTGTACGAGAAGCCATGGAAGCCCTCGGGACATCTCGCGGGGGACATCTCGCCCTCAGCCACGCCAGAGTACTCGCCGATGGCGGGACAGAAGCCGGTGGCCTCAGGTCTGCAATACACCAACATGTAGGCGCTCGTAATCACGGGGAAGTCCGTTGGGGAGTCCACCACAAACTTGAACTGACCGAAGCCGGCGAGGCCCACGGGCATCGCCCACGAGTTGCGCTCGCGGCTCTTTGTCGCCTCGTTCACCACTCTGAGCGCGCTCGTGCTCTCCTCCTCGCCCGGCCAGAACACGTCCACCGAAAACGAGTAGCCCTCGCGCACGTTGTTCGTCTGCAGCGCAAACACGTTCGCCTTGGTACCCTCTAGGTTCTCCACGGTCCAGGTCAGGTACGCGTCGACGGCGTTGGGGATGTTGCCGTAGGTCGTCGGAAGAAGGGTCAGCAGGTCCTCCTTCGAGCAGCCGTTCACATCGGGGGCGTCAATAGCGGAGTAGCTGTCCAATGTGATCGAACAGTCGTTCACGCCGAATATGCCCGAAGCGTCGAACACCACGGCGCTCTCGCCCGACGCGCGGTGGATCTCGAAGGCCATCATGTTCTTCCCCGTCACGGCGCCCACGGTAGCGAGAATCACGTGGAACTGGGAGAAGAGCGTGGCGTCGTGTACTGCCATCGCCTCCGTGTTCGCGTCAAAGTCCTCCCTCAGATTGAAGCGAGCCACCTTCACGCCATTGAAGTAGGCCACCACGCCGCCAGCGTACTTCATTCTGATGTTCAGCACGTGGTAGTCCTCGATCGCGGGAATATCCACTTCATGTCTCACATACGCCGTCGTGCCCATGTGGTTGCTCAACTCCGCCGCCTTCTTCGTCTCCCACTCCGCATCGTCAAAGCTCGCACTCTGCCAGTCTGCAGCCACAGCCTCCTCCTTGTTCCACACCTTCCACTCCGCGTAATCCACAAGGAACGGAATCACGGATGAGAACATGGTCGACATCGACGGCACCTTCGCCGGCATCTGACCCATATCGAACGGCAGCGCGCCTACGTCGATCGTCAGGAACCAGCCAGCGGGGATCGTCCAACCGTCCTTCGCCGAGTCGTATACAACAAGCGTGTAGATGTCCTGGGGTACGCAGAAGTCCGCGTAGTTCAACCCGTTCTTCACCTTGAAGCCGTTGGTAGATGCTACCACCTCGCCGCTCGTGCCTTTGCCCGCGAACAACTTATACGAACCCTCCTCCGGGTTGTTGTCCGTGCGAACCACCAGCGTGATGATGTTCTTGTCGCCGCGGCAAGGCTCCACTGACAGCGTCACCACCGCCGTCTTCACTGCACCCGCGAACGACTTGGCTTGGATGGTGTACGCCCTGGCTTCCACCAATGTCGTGCACGTGCCCGAGATCTTGCCCGTGTTGCCGTCGAGCTTGATTCCCGCGGGCAGCGCGGGCGACACGGTGAAGTCGTAGTAGTACTCGGAGTTGGGGTAGATCTCGCCCATCTCCACCGACTTCGTGAGGACGATGGGCGTGGGGTACGACAGGTCCGGAATGTTCATGTTCAGGGAGTCCGACAGCAGGTCCAGCGTGCCTAACCGCCAGTTGCACACAGCCGGGTCGCCACTGCCGAAGTTCTCGAAGCGGTACTGGTTGTACGGCTTGTCGTTCAGCAGCCAGACCTTCTTGTGCTCGCCCTTCATCGACCACTCCATGCCCGTCACCTCGCGGATCTGCCTCCAGTTCTCCAGGTTCGAGTTGCGCACGGACACCGTGAACTGCCTCACCTGCTGCGTCTCCTGCTCGTAGTGCAGGTACACCATCACGGACGAAAGCCACTCGCGACGATCGTTCTTGAACACCACCGACAAGCTGTTCAGCACGCACACCGGGGAGAAGAGCGTGTCGGAGTAGTACTGGTTCAGAATCGAGCCCGGGCTGCCTCTGACGTTCGAGTTCGACAGCGTGTAGTCGAACACGCGCGACACCTCGGCAGCGCCCATCAGATGCAACGCGCAGTCGAAGTAGGACGTCGTCTGTGTCGCCTGCTGCGCCACAATCGCGATCGCGATCGTGTTCGAGCCCTCCACCAGGTAGTTCACGCCCGCCGTGCTCCCCGAACCCAGCGTCTTGATGGGCAGCGACACCTGGTGGTACAGTAAGTCCGTATATGCGTTCAGACCCGTGCTCGACGCGCTTAGCTGACCGTTCACCCCGTTGCGGAACGCCTCGTGCCCGTTCATGTAGATCACACAGCCGTACAGGTAGCGCAGCGAAATCACGAAGCCAGCCACGTCATTCAAAGAACTCACAGTGAATGTCTTCTTGTACAGCTGGATCTTGTTGGTGGACGCGGGGAAGCTTCCCATCACGTTCGATTCCCAGCCCGCCGTCTCGGCGTTGTACCAGTTGGTAGGCACCTCGCCCATCTTGTAGAACCACTGGCTGTGCGGCGCCACGGACCACTGCACGTTCACGATGCGCGTCGCAGCCAGACCCTGGTTGGCGTCATAGCGCATGCGGGTAAGCGTTTCGTACTCGTCGGCGAAGAGGATGGCGTTAACGTACAGGAACGAGGCAGACTGCCAGAAGCGGGTAGTCGCATCCACGCTCACCTCGTACTTGCTTCCGCTCAGGCACAGATAAGTCGACACTTCCTGATTACTGGTCTGACCCGAGTCGGCAGCCACGCTCAGCACCACCTGCTGTGTCGCCACGTCCTTGATCGAGAACGACTCCTTCTCCGCAGAGCTCTTGTACACACGAAGCACCTTGATCAGCGAGTGGTCGCACTGCTCCACCTTGAGGGAGAACGTGCCCTGCAGGGACAGTCCCGCCATCGTTACGGACATCGTGTACGTGGTGAGTGGGAGAGCCGCCGTGGCTCTGCCCGAGATGACGCACGTCGTCGCGTCGAAGGTCAGACCCGCGGGAAGCGCGGGGGTCAGCGTGCAGCCCGTAAACTCGCGCACGTCGGGACGGATCGTTACCTCGTCGTACTCGGCGTACACGGAGTACGTGTTGGGCGTGAACACGATGCTCGAAGGAACCAGCTCGGAGCACACCATCGGCTGCACCTCCGTGGCGAACACGTTGACGTTGTTCACAGCGCTGTTGATGGTGATGCGGTAGGACTGGTAGGCCTTCGCGCTGAAATATCCGAAGAAGCTCTTGTAGGTGTTCGATTGGTACGTCACGTCGCTCGCGCTCAGGATCGTGGTGTAGGGGCTCGAAGAACTCATCGCGCCAGACAGCGAGAAGTCGGCGGGAGACTGGTTGACGTACGTAGAGGGCCACATGCGCAGCATGTTGACATGGGCGCGCGGGCCTGCCAGCTCGTAGGTCACCGTCACGGGCAGTGTGTTCCCGCCAATGTTGTAGTACGTAGTCTTGCCGAAATCGAAGATGTTGGATGGACTGCTGGAGCTCGACGAGGAGAGCGTCACGTCGTACGCGTACAGGTAGCACTTGTAGTTGTCGCCGATGGGTGTGGAGGAGGCCAGAGCGGCCACGTACGCGTTGAAGGCCACCTCGTTCTCACTGGTTGCGTCGGAGAAGTGCAGTTCCACGGCGAGCGCGTTCTTCGGTCCGTCGACGTCGCCCGCGGGACGAATGAAGCCATGGTACTCGTAGGCAGTGAAACCGCCATCGGAGGCAGTCGCAGGAGTCACCTCGCCCTCAGCCATGTGGTCACGGAACACCTCCACGCCGTTCACGTATGCCACAATGCCGTAGCGGTAGTTCATGTCGTACTCGTACGCAGCCATATCCGGAATGGCAGCGAACGTAATGCGGAAGTACTGCGTGCCCGATACAGCCGACGCAGAGCCCAGCGTCACCGAAGTCCAAGCAGCGTCGTTGAATCCCAGCGCATTCCAGCCCGACGCGATGGTGCTCGAGGTGGAAGTCATCTTCCACTCCGCGTTCTTCAAAACGGGATAGTAGAGGGAGACGGTAAACAGCTCCTCCTCCTTCTCCACCATGAAGTTCTTGAACACCACGTTGCCGTAGAGACCGGCGATGCTCGCCCAGGCGCCGTTCGACCACGAATCGCCGCTAGTACGGTACGTATCCTTCATCATGAAGGTGTACTGGTTGTTGGTGGAAGCGGGAAGGCAGAACTCATCAGTACGCTTCTCGTTGTTCGCGAAGGGGTCGCTCGTCTGCAGCACAGTCGCGCCGTCCAGGATCTTGTAGGACTCCTCCGAAGCACTGCCCTTGCACTGCTTCGTCACAGCCATATACACCTCTCCTTCATCGCAAGTGAGGGTGCTCAATACAACGGAAACTGCTAGTTACGCTCCAGGAGAATACCTCACGTAAGGAGACAAACAGTGTCAGGTAACTCATTCCCTCGGGTAGAAAGAACTGTCAACTCCGCCAAGGAAAAACTAACGGTTACCGGACCAGACCAACCTTCACTTTAGGGTTAGGGGGTTTCAGCGAGTGGCGGGCGAATCTGATTGGCTAGTTCTATCACTCCCCTAAGCCAACCTCTATTGCACCCTATAGTGATTCATTCCATAGTCGCGTGGTGTACGCATCCCGTTTGGTGCCCATTTCATCTAACTGCGCCACGAGAAACGGGTTTCTCCGAAGTATGCCAACGAGTCCAAGAAGGACATAGAAGCAATTAGAGCTCCCACATTCCTGCCTTCTGTTTGTATCGGAAAGGGATGAGAAAGAGAGAATGAGGTTGAGGACATCAACTCCCTTTCTGACTGCATAGAATCATTTGTTGTAGGTATGGCATGTTGCCCCTTTCAAATCAGGAAGAATTGGGGCGTAATCACCATAGGGCCTTTGGAGACGCCTTTAGGACTTCCTACGGGTACAATAGAGTGCATTCTGGATTATATGTGGCGAGAAAGACGGAAGGATGGCCAACAGCGGAGAACGATAGGAAACGTGGAAACCGCGAGAATCGTGGTTTCAGAGTGGTCTCACTACTCGCTGCGCACAATTCCTTAGCACGTAATAGTTCCTCATTAAAGAAGATGCGTTATGCTGAAATGAGAAACGGGTGTATCTCGCTCTGCGTATAGGTACCAGACTCGCCAGTAGTAGCACTCAAAGAATAGAAACGAATCACTCGTACGCAATGAGTACTGAAAACCACCCTTCCGCTTAGTGTTATGGATATCGTTGTCCCCTTTCAAGTGTATCGCTTACAATCAGCAAAATGGTTTTAGAAATCGGCATTCCTTCCATAGGATATGAAAGCAGGTACAAAACGATCACGGGGTGTCAGAATCGCCATTTGGGACTCTATTCGTTCATTTAGCATCGACAACGTCCCAGGAGGAGCTTTCAGGACTCAACTGATATCATTCGTCCTACGCTCAACTCCTAAGCACGATCCTCCAGTTCTTATCTCCTCTGCTGCACTGACGTTGAACTGGACTGTGAAAGCCTGGAATCCGAATCCACTCAGACTCGAACCAATCTTTGCGCAGTGTATCATATTGCCTGCTACAAGCCCTTCCCTCATCGTGATGCATTTGTAACGAAGGAAGAGGTACAACCACAAAATCGACCCTTTTTCTGGAGTCCTTCCTCACAAACACCTTTCACTATGGGTCTTCCTCTCCTCTTCGGTTCTCTACTCATCGCAATTGGCCCCTCTGCCATCTTCTTTGTGACGACCGTGTCGCGTCGTCCATATTTGCTCATTGCCGCTCTTTTCGGGTACCTCTCGCCCCCCTACACTCATTCACAGACTTCTACATGGGATCGCCTCCATGCTCATTGGAGGAATCATCTATTCCATTTGGAGCATTTGGGGAGTATTATTGGTTATAACAAATGTGATCCGTTAGGTCCCAATCCGCTGGGTGATCCTCTTGATCAACATCCTGTCCCTTGAACTGCTGCGCCCGTTTGTATACAGGACGATGGCTGTAATTTGCGAAAAGCTGAACAGAGTCAATATTCCTCTCTCCATCACCTCCCCTACGGAACTCTTCAAGCTCTCTCTTTGTGACGGAATGGGGATCGGATTTCTCAACGTGTTGAGCATGTAAAGTCGTGTTCCTTCCTTCACTGTAGATCTCTCGTCACACTCACCTCCGCGGGCCATAACGCGGACTACTACATGCCGCAATGCGATTGTATCTCAATCTACATCCTCACTGCGTTGGAGTGCCTCTTCATCATGCCGATGCACGTGGCGTGGAGCTACCTCACGCTCTCCGACTACTCGCAGAAGTACCGCACAGTCCCAGCCCTCGTCGCAGTGTGGCATCTTGCCACTGGTGCGTGTGTATCTCCTGTAGTCCGTGTTTCATGGTATAGACGCTGCTCAACGGAGTGTCCAATGGCTGCATCTTCACTCTCATCCTTTTCTTCCTCTCGGCTCTTCTCTCTATCATCCTCGTCGCACGCAAAGTGGCTGGAAGTGCTCATCTTTTGAAGCCTGCGAGGAAGCAAGCGTGATTGTAATAGTGTTGTGTTTGTTGTGAGTTCACATGTGTTTGTTATGAGTTCACACATGTTTGTTGTGAGTTCACTTGTGTTTGTTGTGAGTTCACATGTGTTTATGAGAAGAGCATTCTTCTCCTTTCAGTTCTTCCCTTTCCCTTAACGCCTCTTAACTAACACTCCACACCACTCCTCTCCAATACACCTCTCAAACAAACCAGACTACAAAGACACCACACTCAACTCTCTAACACGCGCGAGCATGTACTCACTCCCCACGCTCATCAAAAACGACAAAAACGAATCTCCACTCTTCTCATACAACCCGATCAACTCCTGAAAGCAAGTCGTCTTCTTCCCCTTCCGAGGCACGTAGAACTGCGCCATCTGATACAGCGACAAACGAGCCAACGCACCCTATCCGTCACTCCCTTCCCACACGCCCACCAGCTTCAACCACAGCGTGTTCACGCGCAGCGTATGAATCGCCTCCTCCTCGATGCCCGGCAAATAGTACTTCAACAACTCGCCGTCACGCTCCGCGTCCAGCGACATCACGTACGCGCGCACCTCCTCCGTCATGCCCTGCTTCGTCTGGAACCAGTGCAGCCAGCACCACTCGGGAATCTGTCGCGTCGTCATCACCGGCAGCGTGTAGCCGTGGTCGATGGGCACCAACTGCAGCGGACGCGTTTCCGACTCCACACACGTGCTCTGCGAGCGATACGCCCGATTCGACGCACGACTGGGGTACAGGAACGGGTCGTCGTCGCACAGGACACTCTTCGGCGGCTGGAACACCAACAGATTGTTGATGTGGCGATCCATGTTGAACAGGCGAATGTCGAACGCGGCGATGCCCTGCACGTTCTACGGGTCACACAGAACACTAATGCACACATCCACGGAATACATCACGGGGCCGTAGTCCTCACTGCTGCACTCGTGCGGCACGAACAGTTGGAGGGAACCGATTACGCGCGATTCGGGAGAGGAAAAGCACGCATTCGGAAACGACGCCAGCACCGTCTCCGGAACGCCCGCGAAGTGGTCCTGGTCCAGATAGTACGCAGCCACCTCACGGAGACCTCCCGAACCGGGACGTACGCCTCGATCCACCGACTCGTTGAACAAACCAGAGTGGAGATTCCTCGGATTCGCATCGCAGTAGGGCTCCTCGGAAAGAGGCTTGAACACCGCCTCGACGCCTTCCCCTCGATTCAGACAAAAGTAAACGCCCCCTGTGCCGTCATTTGCACGCTCCGGATAAATCGCGTAGTCCATCGCACACTGAATCGAATCGACTGACAGGAGGAGCTGGGAAATGGACACCGGCGCAACGTGGGGCACTTCGATCCTGCAGGACTGCTCCTCGTACACCGAATAACGATCCTCCTCGTAAGAACAGGGAAGGAAACGCTCAACAGATCCACAGTCAGAAAGGGACTCGGCGACGACGCTTTCCATTTGCATGCACGTTCTTTCGCGAAACCACAGTAACGAACAGTCAGGAAACCAAGTCAGGGAAGAGGCTTGAAAAGGCTACCTTTCGAAATGTGCAAACGATCCAGCGAGCGGGGACAGGGAGAGAGGGAAGGGAAGCGGGCTCGGAAACTGTTTGTGTCGAGTAAGGAATCCGTGCGCACCCGTTTTGACAGGCTTCTTTAGAACACGCCCTTCGTGACAGGGTGAGAGATCGAGTTGTACAGTCCGTTTAAGGCGCGTCTCTCATGAAACAGAGAGGAAATGCCACTCAAGTCCTCAACCAAAGCACGCCTTTCATATAACAAGGAAGAAATCCGCTTAGGGGATAATAGACCAATATACAAAGGCAAAATAGGCTTAAAGGAGAGAAGATGCGCCCTCGGTGTAGTGATCCAACACGAAACACGAAGAATCTTCGATCTTCGATAGAATGTTCTTTCCCGACTTGTTGTTCAACAGATAGCTCCGGTAGGGCAAAATGGCTTCTCGCAGCCGCTCTCGCTGGGAGTGATTGCTCAGCACAATCGCTCTCTGCACGACGTAGTTCCCATACTACATCTCACTCCACCACTCATCTCCTACGGGGTCCAGCAGCAGCTCCAGCAGTCTCGGTGTGGTAATGATCTCCTCGATGATCGCCGCCTTGGTCGTCTCGTCGCCCCGCTGCAGCGACTTCTCCACCACGTTGCTGCTGCACTTCTCCTTGGAGAGCTCCACCACATGACCCAGCACGCACTGACAGAACCGCAGCGACACCGCCGTGGACGCGCTGTCGATCAGGTACTACGTGTCACATTCTCCTCTCGCACGCACCTGAATCAGGTAGTTGGCGTACATGTCCTTCATCAGCACGCACGCGCTCGCCTCCATGCAGTCCAGCAGCTGCTCCGCCTGCGCGCCGCTGGCGACGTCGATGCACTTCTGCACCACGCTGCAGCCGTACATCTCCCGACCAATCTGACCGTCACCTCCACCACGCACACCCACCTCGATGCAGTGCGCGATCACCGCCGCCACCACGCGCTCGCGCGCCTCCGCGTCCATGCCCGTCATGCATCGCTTCACCACGTGGTTGGCGTTCACGTCCGCGCTCAGCTCCACGGTGTACGGGCAGAGGCCGTCCAGGATGCTGCGCTCCATGTCCGGGTGGCGACAGAACTACGCGTCAACCGCCTCTGCCGCACGCACCTGGATGATCTTCTGCACACACCGCGTGCCGTGCACGTCCTTCGCCGCCCCGCGCAGCGTCTCCTTCACCACGGATAGCTACACCTCACCTCGCACTCCACCGCGCACCATGCTGCGTCGTTGCTCGTCGCTGCCCAGCTCCACCAGCTTCTGGAACAGGTAGTTCCCGAACGGGTCCGTCATCAGCGCGCTCAGCTGACCGCCCAGCGCGCGCAGCAGCAGCTCCACCACCGTCCGGCCCTCCTGCTCCACGGCGTACTGCAGGCGACTATGGCTCACTCCTCGAATACTGGGCTACCGACAACCCGCCTGGTTCGTCGCCATGCGGAGGAGATCCCCGCGGTTGTCCTCGATCTCCTTGTGGATCATCGCCAGGCTGGGCAGTTCGGGCGTTTCCTCGGCGTTGTGGTCGCGCACTTTCTTCGCTCCACGCTTCTTCGCCTTGTCGGGGTTGCCGCTTCTCATGCGCCACGGCTCCTTCTCCGCGCCCTCGTTCTTCCACGAGGAGCCGACGCTGCGTGAGCTGGAGCGACTGACGCAGTCGTTGGAGTAGAAGGAAGGAGGGTGGTTTCTCTCTGCGTAAGCGTTGTGATCTCTCTCTGAATAACCGACGTGATCTCTCTCTGAATAACCGACGTGATCTCTCTCTGAGTAACCGACGTGATCTCTCTCTGAGTAACCGACGTGATCTCTCTCTGAATAAGCGATATGCTCTCTCTCCGGGTATGGGATGAAGTCTCTTTCTGCATACGGAGGACGCTCTCTCTCTGAATAAGTGAAACGCTCGACGTCGTAAGGAGGAACGACAACACGACTCCGAGGCACCTGGGAATGCCCGTAGTACTCCGGAGAATGCTCTCTCTGGTAGTAGTAACGCTCGTCGGTATAACTGGCGTATTGCGGAGTGTAGTAATGGTTGTCGCACTGAATGGACTGTGCGTAACCGCACGGAGGCGCACTGGACGATCCGTAGCCATTTCTGAAGCGATACGCATCCGCCGGAAGGGCTTCGTGAAGCTCCTCCGCCTCGCGGGGAAACTACCCATCACGGACCAATCCATGCACTACACTGTAGTAGTAGGCTGAAGCTGGACTGGGAATAATACCGGAAGAAGAACAGTAACGATGGGCCTCGGCTCTATAGCACGGATTTCCCTGCAGCTCTCTTCTTCCACTTTTGAAATTCCCGTAGCACCGATCTCTACTCCCTTATCGCCTCCAACCACGCATTACAGGTCTGCGGGCGGTTTACGGTCAACGTACTTCTTCGTTTTCCTTTTCTCGTTCGGTAACGCACGTTCATCGGTTTCGTACTGTTGGAGAGCTCGATGTTACGAAATTGGGTCATGCGCTTACTCTTTTGAAAAACAAGAATTCTCTTCTTCGCGTTATCCGCCATGGGTAGCAAATAACGCAGCAATTCTTGAAGACGGAGGGTGAATCCCGGTTTGATTGATCAATTCAGTGATTATTCCGATCCATCTAAATCAAGGCATCACTGCTCGGTGTTGAACAAATCGAAATGCAGAACCAACAACGAAATAGATTACAGGGCTGAAGTCATGGGAACGTACACGTCGCTTCCCTTCGATTTACGCGTGCTCTTCTTCATGAAGGAATTGTACTGTCTACTCTTCAGAAACGAAAATGTCGTTACTTCACAATCCGACTGCCAAATTGAATGGCCCTCTTGCTAAGGGTTGCCGGAAAGACGAAACCAAGTTGTTTAGCAATACCACGCAACACCAGTTTGTCCCCTTCACCGCGTGGAAGCGAGTAGTCCACAATCTATGGAGTGACATGTCATCCTCTTCCAAACCGCATTCACGGGTTGGGACCGAATGAACGCGCTCACTTGCTCGTCCAAAAAGGGAGATCGCATTTCTCTGCCGTGCTCTGAGATGCATCGGTCGTCTCTTCCCTAATCGTCATTGCCAGTGTTCATTGAAACCAGGTTGCGGTACCACAGTCGACTCCAGTCGCGGTTCATCTCCTTCCACGCGGCGAGGAACCCGTCGTGGAGTGAGTGTGGGTTGTGTGTTTCACTCTCCTCATTCTTCTCGTAACTCTTCTCGCTCTCACAACACGCTTTACTCTTCTCGCTCTCACAGCATGCTTTACTCTTCTCACTGTTCTCACAACACTTCTCACTTTCACAACACTTCTCACTCTCTTTACACTCCTCACCACCCTTCTCGTACGCCGCCTGATACCGCGTGTACCCTCCACACAACTCGTCCGCGCCAATCCCCGACAACACCACCCTCGCTCTCAACCCATACGCTCGAAATGGCAGATCCATCGGCCCCTTCGCCTCGCCCCTCAAGTGACGCACGATCACCTCGCGCACGCGCTCGTGCTCGCCCGCCTCCACGACCATCGCGCGACCCTCCCCGCGGGATAGGAACCAGTAGCAGCAGCCGATCTGGAAGTCCATCTGACTGCAGCTGGGCTACGCCTCACACCCCACGACAGACCTGACGCTCACGCAGGAGAGAATCGCCGCCTCCTTCTCCATCATCTCCTCGTTCGTCACGTTCACCTCCACGAACGCGAAGCGCTGGCGGGGGTACAGAGACAGAAGTTCGGCGAACGACATCACTAGGCGTGAAGGACGACGCACACGCCGACATGCAGTGAAACGGTCGGGCAGCAGCGTCTCCAGCTCAGGACCCTTCTCGCGCTCCAGGCGCTCCACGTCGTCCGTGAAACTGACGTTAGCCAACTCGACGGTGGTGGAGCGTCCGTGCTCCTCCAGCACTTTGCACAGAAGGGCGGCGAGCAGCGAGCAGTCGATGCCTCCGGAGAACAGCACGCAGATGCTACGGTGAAGCGAAGAGGAAATGGTTACTGGCTCTGGTCGCTGTCCAGCGCTCGCACGCGCGTCCACACGCTCTCCTTGAGGAGGGCGAGAAGCGTCCCACTCGCCGAGGCGCGAGCCAACGCAATATCCCCGTCGGTGAGATGGAACGGAAAGGATGATGACGAATAAGGAGTGTACGCGAGCTCCATCGAACGGGACAGGGAGAAGACTCCGCTGGGCGGGAGATCCTTCGTGTCGAAATAGCCGCAGTTGTTCTCGTTCTCAAACAGAATGCGCTTCACCTCCTCGTCACAGGAAAGGGAATGAACGTCCTTCAACGCTTTGGGTTGAATCGTCGCAAATGCGCTCGAAATCAGAACACTCCCACTCTCTTCGTCGATGTGGATCAGCAGGGAACGCCTTCCGATGGGATCGCGACCAAAGTACAGTTTCTTCTCGGAACACTACGCATCAACACAATCACCTTCTGCTACGCGATAAAACAGGAACGCAAAGGGCCCTCGCACTCGCTGCATTACACGCATCACGTCTGCCTCTCGCTCCAGCTCCTGCAGCACCACTTCCGTGTCATTCATACCGTCCTCCACCTATACTCACATGCCCCTTCAATGCCAAACAGGAATTCCACCGAATACCTCACCGTTCCAGAGCAGCACGTCGCCCGTCTTTGAAATCAACGGCTGGACCATCACTTCCCTTCCGCGCATGTGCAGCACAGATGCAACCAACTCCATCGCATTGTCGTCGATACGCGCACGCTCCAAACTATCGGGACCTCGATTTCGGATTCCCTGCACCACTGCGTCAGATAATTGCTCCCTCCTCTCTTCACTGCATCCGTTGCACGGAATGATCGCACCTATGCCACACATTCCCTCCGTGTGAAGAAGACTCTGTCTTTCGTTGGGAGAAAGAACGATTCGGTGCATTGAGAAGGGTCATCGTCTGCAACAAACACAACTCCACACGAAACCACTCTCTCACGAGTGGAGAAGAGAAGACCGTTCCTCAGCTTCCACATCCTCGTCCATTGTCTGCACTTTGTAAATCTTGTACACCACAAATAGGATGGCGATGACAATCACAACGATTAGCGACACCAGGACGACAGCAATCCTCTTCAAACTCGCCGTTTCGTCGTCTATCGATTCGGCAATGCGAGACTCCAGCCACACGTTAAAACGACTACACATCACCACTCGCAAGTCACACGCAACGGAGAATTGATATCATCGTGATACTTGTTCAGCGTGTCCTCCGTCACAAAAACGATGCTAGGCAGACTCGAAACATGGAGTTCGTCACAAAACGCCTTGCTCGCACCACAGTTCACCTAACTGGGTAAGATGTGACGGCAGCAATACGGTAGAAAAGAAAACGTCCTCTGCATTGCTGAGACTGGAAACGGTGGTTGCAAACCGCTTCTTCTCCTCTTCACAATTCGTACAGGACTACATTGAATCGAATGGAGTACATGATACCGAATCATACGCATATAGACACAAGGCCTGATAATCGTTCAGTAATTCCTTCACTGAAATGCCCCTCCTTTCCGGTGACAGTACAGACGCCTATACAGTAAACGGAGGAGGAGGAGACGAACGCTGCATAGACAGAGCGCTAGGAGAAAGAAAGCCATCTGTCGTCCCATCCGATGGATTCCGGAAAGAAGATGTGAGCAAACGCAGGGAGTTTCACGACTCACAATCCACCCCTTTCTTTCCTATGAATGGAAATGGACCGGGTGCGGGCGACGCGTCGCAGGGGAACGTGCAATCGGTTCGTTTGGGAGCGCAACCTGATGGGTAGAGAATCAAGCAAATCATGTTCGGGAAGAACACGGACGGATACCAGCGTTACCTGATGCTCATTCCGAAGTGCCAGAGCCTCACCCATTCTCACTCGTAGGGAAAAGAGGAAACCCACAGACCCGCAGACTCCCGATCCGTACGAGGACACAAGCAAGCGGCGCTTTGAGGGAAAAGTACGTCCTCTTTCCGCGTTCACCCAAAGATGCGCAAATGGAGAAGGGATTTGCATGAATTCGATCCCCAAACGGAGGAAGAGCAGCGCGAGCTCTACCTGTACCTGAAGAAGCTTGACGCATCTGTCGAGATGTGCGTGGTGAAGCGAAATGACAGTGAGGAGGATGAAGATATGAGTCTGTGGGATTTGCTGTAGCTGTTGGTGTGTTTGTTGACGTGATTCGTGCTTTCCTTAGACCAAACTTCTTCACATTGCAAATTACGCTCCCTCAAACAACACCCACTCCAAACAAACAACCCACTTCAAACAAACAACCCACAGCTATTCGCAAACCCACATTAATCAACTATAACACTCCAAGGATCCTCAGGGAAGGGATTCGGCAACACACCG
>ERZ1106948.478-NODE-478-length-18023-cov-28.625779_pt1 | contig 18023 bp, 19 predicted proteins | sample MGYA00403673_ERZ1106948 | MGnify/ENA primary metagenome ERZ1106948 (study PRJEB35170, sample SAMEA104062409) | human gut metagenome | biome: human gut; feature: human-associated habitat; material: faeces | place: Denmark | collected 2012-05-07 ...
CGAAGTGGACCCGTGAGGAGTACGCGGAGATGAGACAGAGCGGCAAGCTGGTGCCGGCTGGTAACATCGCCAAGTACATCCCCGACCACGGCAAGCTCGAGGCTTAATTCTTTCAATTCATGAGAGTGCGTGTTTGTTTTGAGAAGTGCATTGCGTTACAGAAGGGAGTGATCATTCTTCTCTTTGTGGAATCGGCATGGTGGAAAAGGCTCCCATTGTGAAGGAGTACAAGCGCGCAGGAACGTTTCTGGGCATGAGAGGCACCCGCGTTCTTCGATTGGTGACGACGTTTCTGACAATCGGTAGGCACTCCGTTTCAGTATCACGGCGTAGGAGTTGGCTTTTACTGCTTGATGTACGTCCCGTTTGACGAGAGTCATGGAGAGAACATGTTTACTCCCGTACGCGGTGATTTGGCATCGCTTTACGCGTAGATACGGCGATACTATTTCAGGAAGCGAGACGAGTTCTTTGGAGTGAAAACCGCTCCCCAGAAGACAGAGCCCGTACCAAATGCAAATCAAGATAAAGACATGAAGGAGGAGTTCAAGAAGCAAGAATAGTGGTGTTTGTTTCGAGTGTGCAACAAACAAGCCATTCTTCTTTTTCCTTCTCCGGTTCCTCATCCATCGGGTCAACATTCCGTCTTTCGTCAATCACAGCAAAGCACATCGCAGTGACAAGCAGCCCCACCACAATTCCCACGACCAACAAGAGAATACAAGCAAAGATAGGATGGTCGTATAGGAAAGCGGCTGCGAGGAATGTGACTTTCTTAGATGAGAGTCCGAAAACATCACTCACTTCAGCCATCAAGGGGAGAGTCAAGGACAGCTGAGGCACAGGCGTTGCCTCACTCTCCTTATATCTACACCGTGAACGCCAGCCATGGAATGGACTTCGTCTGAGCAAACTCCTTGAGCTCGTCGAGCGTCCTTCTGCCATTGAACTCCACATACTTGCCCTATCCATGAGAACAGCAAGGAGAGCAAACATCGTAGAAGAAGAGGAGCGTGGGATAGCCCTGGATCTTGAAACGAGACATGAGTCCCTTCTCTTCGGTGCCGTCCACCTCCGCGATGGTGACTTCCTTGCCAATCTCTTCCGAAAGCTTCTCCCAGGTGGGTGCCAGCTGCTTGCAATGACCACACCACTACGAATCACCGGAAGAAGAAAGGTCGAACGGGCGCGTAGAACTTCACAAACCACTTCCCCGACAATTCGCCCAAAACAAGCTCGTCGAAGGTGTCATCCTCCAAACGCATCACTTCTACACGCGTAATGACTTTCTGAAATAACTGCTACTTGATGTGCATAGTGAGAGGAGGAGAAGGAGCAGACATCTACGAAATGGTGAGACAGAGCGTTCGCGAACTGTTTGGAATGAAAAGCACAACAGAGTGGAGCGGATACCTACACGAAACGCATCTTTCTCGCAATCCGAAGAGAAAAGGATGAATGCGTACAGTGAGCGAGCGCCTTGATGATCAAGGGAGTCGCCTAATCATTCCTCTGTTCACAATTCGCAAGACATGGAGGAGAGCAAGACAGAAACGGTGGCTGTCGATAGCATATCGGAGCTGCACTCCCTGACGATGTCGTTTCTGAAACAGATGGAGGAGCTCGTCGGAAACGGGCTGATCATGTGTCCAAAGTTGGAGTCGATCCACGCAGATGGCGCAACGATGGATTATTCGAATGTGGTCGTTGGATGTGTTCTGCTGATTTCTAGGTGGATGACCGTCTCTCTGCGCTAAAGAAGGATATCCAGCGTTTTGAGGAGATTGTGAACACATCTGGGGAGTTCCACAAAACGAAGGAGTATCCGCCTTGGGAGTGGATAACGGATAGAGAGCAGCTGAGGGAAATCGAATCTCTCAGTAGGGAGAACCATGAAGTCACCTCGGCGCTTTCTTCCTCTCTCGATGCGTTTAGTGGGTGTTCATATGTACTTCATAACCGTAGATGCCATAAAGGAGAAACTCACTGTCGTTGTGGACACTGCGCTGAGCGGTCTCGATTAGTCATTTAGTGTTCGCTGTTTGTTGCACGCTCGACGCACGGAATCAAATCGGATCCCATTTGGTGATTGTGTATTGGCTCCAGTCGTCTGAGGATCCTCTGTACTGCGATTGTCGCCCATGTTTCGCCTGATAATCCAGACAATAGCGAATACGGTGGTGTCGCTCGTCCGCTTCGTACTATCGGCCAAGTTCTTGACAACCATCACGCTGAGCTTCTTCTTCTTCGTTTCCATCGGAGCCGCGGAAGAAAAGCACGTAATGAGCTGTTTTCTCTCCGTCTCACGCGTAGGTGAAGAACGGCAAGCTCTCTCAGACGTATCCACGCAGGTAGCTCGTAACACATAGGAGAAATCGCAAGAAGCCGCTTCTTTCCAATCGTTCGCCAAACCTAACGTAATCCTTGTGTTGATTATTGATTCGCAGAGCAACGAGGAAGGAGAACACGAGCAGTGGGGTGGAGAGGAGCAGGAGGGAAGGAGGGATGAAACAGAAGGCGCGGAGAGTGCGATTGCGCTTCATTCTCATTGCGATTGGCTGCATTGGACTGGCGATTGTGAAATCGAAGACGGAATTGCTGGATACGGTGAGCATTAAGCCTTCGCAGACGTCAACCCGCGACTCCATTCTCTTCTATCTGAAGTCCATATGGAGCAGCGCGCTCATCGTCATGTCCTCGCTGTTCATGAACGCCGTTCATCTCCTCCACGTGCTCAAAACCTTCCTGAGCAGCATCGATTACTCCTACTACGTCTCTGCATTTAAGGAAATGTATGACCGGATGCCTGTCGTGAGCATCATCCTGTTGGTGGGTGGATTGGTCGTGTCGACTACGATTCTCCTGTTTCTCATCTACATTGTCTGCAAGCTGTTTCTGACTCTATCCGACAAGTCGGAGTCAAAGCTCTCAACGCGGGAATCCACTCCCGGCCCGAGTGCCAGTTCACGGACCAATCATTCATACGGATTTGGAGAGAAGAAGAGCACGAGCGAAGCGAAGCCGTCGCGAAGCGTCTTCTCCATCGTGGCTCTTTCTCCTTTCGCTGAGCGATAGACGCCGTTTATGAACCTGCGGTCCCTGTGCGACACGAAGACGTCGCAGTCCTTCTACAACGGCTTCGTCGAGTCCTTCGTCCGAAACCACAGTCTCCCAACAAACACGGCTACGCAGCTCACAAGGAGCACATGTGGATGTGAAATACATAACTCATCCGTAGTCCCGCTCGAACTTTCTTCGCCGCTCTATGCCGCCAATTTCAACCAGTCCAGTTTCTTCCAACACGACCTTCCGCCCTCTCCTTCTCCCGAGCCTCCTCCCGTGACGCCCATTTATATCCAGCAGCCGACGACACGGGCATCCGATGTGGTGATGGCGGAGAAGCCGGCTCCTGTCAATGCGCCTCAGAGCGCAATTACCCAGGAACGACCGCCAGCCAAGATTGCGCAGTCGGGAACGACTTCGATCGATTCCCTGTTGATGGAGGGAGTAGTACTTGTTCTCGTCCCTCACACCCAGATCGATCCGACGCTGTACGCCCAAATCATGAAGGATGTGGACACCATTGTGAGTCTGTCAACGCAGGGTCATGGTTAGGGAAGCGAAGCGGTTGACACGACGAGCGCAATAAAAGAACCCTCGGTTTCGCCTTCGCGGGCAAGTGTTCTTTCTGTAGGATGCTGTGTTTGTTTGGAGTGGATATGTGAGAAAAGAATAAAGATCAAACGAAAAGAAAGAAACTCAAGCGAAAAGAAGGAAAAATGCTCAAACGGGGGATCGAACCCCAGACCTTCGCGTTATTAGCACGACGCTCTAACCAGCTGAGCTATTCGAGCACTGTCTTTCGTCTTCGCCTGCGAAGGAAAAGGATACACGTCAACTCGGAATCGTATGCAAAAAACGATTGCTTCGAACAAAGCGGCGTTATGAAGGTGGTCATCGTCGCCTTGACCTTTGTACTATGCTTGATTATACAGACTCTGGGGAGCCGTTTGGTGGGTGCCGTTGTTTGCCGGTCACTTCCAGGGTTATCGTTACTACCTGAAATTCGCATTCATCCCGGAGTCGCACTGCTCGAGCTGTGAGAGCTTTGTTCTGGAAGAGGAGGAGAGCGTCTCGAGTTCTGTTCCGGAGCAGCCGACGGGAATGACTGTCGGTGGGAAGTGTGATGCACTGTTCACTTCTAGTGAAGGCGTCTCTCCCCGAGAATACCCCAAGTCCCATCCCTAAGTCTCAGTCACTGAAGACGAAGGAGTCAACAAAAGACATTCTGTGCATTGCAACAACTGTGATAAGGAAGAGAGTCGTCTTGCAGGAAGTCGGTGATGCGTAGAGTACCGCTCGAATGGTTGCGCAGCGTAATACCATCTTGTCATTGAAAATGATTCCTGGTGTGAAAGCAGTGGTCTTTACAACAGATCCGTTTTGGCTGCGCTACTGCAAGAAGAACAACCTCGAGTGCAGCGATTTCTTCGAGTAAATGTGAGTAAAGTGTATGAGCGGTAGGTCGAACTATGCCGGCACGCCGTACTTCAAATCACTGATTCACCGTCTTGAGGAGATGCACTCTTGCCACTTCTACGGCTACGTGAACGGCGATATTGTTTTCCACTCTAATATCACCCAAGTTCTCGAAGGCGTGGTTTCTCTGATCAAGGAGAAGAAGCTCAAGCAGCGCGTAAGGAATGGTTGGCGGGAGTGACGCAAAGGTGTTAGTGACGGGGAGAAGAACGAACATCTTCGATTACAACATGCGGTTTATCACGAAGGATGTTCACGAGAACGATATCAACATCGAACGTGCCGCTCAGAGTGGCGTGCTCTTCCGCGAGGATGCTCTCGTGGGGGTTTGTGCAATTGCTCATTTCCAGGACTATTTCATTTTCACGAAGACGACGTACTTCTGGGACCAAATTCCGAATCTGGTGATCGGAAGGCCGCTGTACGATAACTATCTTCTCCACATCGTGTCGAAGAATCGGTTTACCGATTTGGTAGATGCAACGCCGTCGAGTCCGCTTTCGTGTGCGATATCACGCTGTAGTTCTGGCTGTTCACCAGACGGATGAGGACGGCATATTTGCGGGACATAAGCGACGACAGGACGTGGATTGGAATCGCCATCTGATCGGGAAGCATTATAGGATGGGAAACACCAATTTTTCTGATTTTAGATTATGTGGGAGTGCTGCCGTGGCGTTACCTGTAGTCCCTGGTAATCATCTTGAGGAATGTGTGAAACCAACAATTCAGCTTAGTTGATACGTGTCTTTCTCTCATCGCGTGTTTTCTAGCGAAACACCTCAAATCACATAGCCGACAAGAACATCAATCTCCTCACTGGGATAAGTGGCGTAGTCCGCCATCACTTTGCTTAGAATACAAGTCGTCGCATACACGACCAGCGGTATCACGTACGAGCACACCGCGGAGTGCACCAGGGTCGACAGCCACCGGAACAGCGGGTAGTTCACCACAAGCAGCACCACGCACGCCGCGCACGTGCACTCGAAAAAGAGGGAATGCACCATGGTGGGCAACACCTCGACGGCGCGCGTCGTCATGATGGGCACCACGACGGAACACACGACGACGAGTGCCAGAAGAAGATTGACGCTCTTCAACCACACAATCACCAAGTGGGTTTTTAGGGAATACCAGTATTCGAGCACGCTCACCACACAGAGAAGGAAGAAGGCGACGGACGCCAGAAGCGAGGCGTGGAAGAGAATCCGGGTGGGCCCCCAGTTTTGGACGACCACGTACAGAGCCACCGTCACCACGATCAGCACGAAGAACACGGCGGAATCCACCACGAAGCCGTCCGCGAGTCGTTTGTCGATGTACCGCAGCGTCAGCGGAAGTGTGTCCAGCAGGATCGAATAGGGACAGGCCTACACATAACTCCCCAAAAGGCGCGTAATACGGTAATCGCCAGAACGGAGAGCAGCCAGCGCCACACCACCCTGCGGAAGGGTCGCACGTACTCCTTCCAACCGACGGAGAAAAGCATCTCGCGCTCGCGAACGTAGATCGCCATCAGTCGATCAGTGAACTCCTCCTTGTCTTCCGTGTTGCAATAGAACTCCACGGACTGGGCGAGGTTGATGAAGAGTGTGTTGTCGTTTCGGGAGAGAATGGAGGAATCGCGAGTGATGTTCTCTTCGGTGCGCTTTCGCAGCGTGTGCACCGTCCGGAGGTCGTGGATGAGGAGCTGCTGGGGGAGAGGAGTGGCGACGGAGGAGAGCAGGCCTATCAGGCAGAGAACGGAGGCGGTGCACATGATCACGATTCTCTCGATGGGACCTCCGATCAAGCGGATGAGGTAGCCGATGAACCACGACGCGAAGAGCATGACGAAGAGATAGGCGATGGTTGAGTAGCGATTCAGCTCCGTGGTTAGTGTCACTCTCAGCTCGAGAGAGCGAGGAAAGAGCACTCCCAGAGCACACCCCTGCAGGAGACGGCCTATCGATGAGAGTGGGATCTCACAGGCTACTCAGAATCACGGACTGGTGCGAAATGCAAAACACGATCATGCCTCCCAGATACAGGAGGTAGCAAACGGAGAACAGCACTCCCTCCTTTACGACCAAGTGGAGATTGTTCACAAACAGACAGCCGAAGAGGAATGCGCACAGATACTACGAATAAAGCCAACGGCAATGTGCAACAGAGATGTCTGTGTAATCGAATGAAGTGAGGTCGAAGGATAGGAGGTCTAGAGTGAACAACGACCAAGAAGCCTACCCCATCCGAAGAAACCAGTGTCGATTCCCCACAGACAGATTCCAATATCAATGATCACCAAAAACAGCTTTGCCGGGAGAAACAGCAACCGAAGCCTGGCTTCGGCTCTTTTGTCGTGAAACTCTTCAGGCGGAATCAACACTTCATTTGCGGACGATGAAGATGCTTCCATGGGCTGGAGTCCGAAAAGAATGACGAGGGGCGAATGGAAGCGTCGGTGTGCCATTTGTATCGGAAGTGGGTACTTCGCAATCTGGTACATACAGATTGTCGTTCTACGCTAGGGTGCGGATCCTCTTTCTATCGATCCTTGACGCGACTTCGTCTGCTTGTCTGGGAACACCATTGGGATGCATTCGGCACGGGACGGAAGGGAGTGAACACAATCATTCTTTTGTACCGCTGTGACCTATGAAGGCAAGTGCCATTTTCCTGTTATTCGTCCATCGCTCCTCCGTTTCGTTATGAGTAGATTGCAATTGCGTCTGGTGTTGACTTGATGGAGTGGAAGCTCACGAGAGGGAAGGAACGCGAAGGATTCACCACGACGGTGAGCGTGGGGACGAAGGCCGGATCGGGAGGTCCCGTAATGTCGTTTGTGCTCCTTCTTGTCTGCTTGGTGGCCACGAAATAACCAATAGGATCTGGAATCGTCGTCGACGCTGATTCCGTCCAAGGGGTGCGAAAACTGCAAGGTGGGTGTTGGGCGTCTTCGCTAATGACTAGGACGGCGCTCGCTACGACCGCGAGCTGTCGGAATCGGAGGAGCTCATTCTGTGTAGCGACAGTTACTGCGATAAGAGTGGAGCTGCCTGTTCAGGGTGACGAATAGACAATGCGCAGTACTGTCCGGCGAATCACTCGCCCCTCAAGCAGTGCTGCTCGAACTATGAGCACGCGATGTGCGGATGGAATTCCAAGACGGGTCATTTCGTTTCCGACTACTACGCGGAAGGAAGCATCATCAAGGACACGTTCGTCTTCTCGTCGAACCGTTTTTCGGGCTATTTCGTGGACGTCTTGTGATCGAGCATCATCGTGATGATCCCTAGCAACTCAACCTTCGCGGACTTGCCGGACAACGCTGTAGGTGTGCTGGGCCTGGGAGAGAAGAGCTGCAACCCGACGTGCATCGATCCGATCTACAACTCGATCCGCGACTCTATCACGTGGGCGACGGACGTCTTCTCGATCTGTTTCGGCCAGAAGGAGGGCGTTCTCTCCTTCGGTATCGTGGACCGGAAATTCCAGGTATTTCTGTCATTCTGGAATGAGGCGCAGAACGGATCCCTGTTCTACACCACCCAGATCCCGAACGAGCTGGGCTACACGTACGACGTGGTCGATCTCCGCACCAACAACCAGTCCTTTGTTTCAAAATCGGACGTAATTCTGGCAATTGATGATGACGCGCAGAAGGTCTCCGCCCTGCTGACATCGACGGAGTCCCGCATTCTGCTTCCTCCCGAGATTTACGACAAGTGGGTTGCGTTCATGAAGGATCATTTCTCCCATCTCCCGGGTACGTTGAGACGACGTCCCTCTCAGTGTAGGCGTGCTGAATGGAACGGTTTTCCGCGGCATGGTCGTTAACGACATTTCCGAGTACCCGACCTTCGACATTCAGTTCTCCGGAGTGTTGCTCCACCTGTCCCCGCACCAGTATTTCGTGCGCCAGAAGACGGTGGCGGAGGAGTGGGTGTTGGAAATCCGCAAAGGCAAGGAGGTGAGTGCATGATGCATTGATGACGAAGCAGAGCCGAATTCGTCTGGGCTTGCTCTTCATGCGCGGATTCGTGACCATCTTCGACCAGCAGCGTACCGGCTTTGCAACGGCGAGCAAGATGAATTGCTATGGAAGCGACGATTTGGATGGCGTTGGCACGGCGGAGTGGGCGCCCGAAGTGAAGCATTCGCCGAAGAATCCCATGACCAAACTATTGGTGATTTGTGTGATTGTGATGGGAGTGCTGATCATTGTATCGATCACGTTCCTTTGCATCCTGAAGTGAGGAAGTGGCTCGGTTATCAATTCTAGAAAGCGTCAGAAGACAATGATGGCGAGAATGGGCTACGAAGACCTGAACCCGCTTCCTCTTCCCTCTATGTGAACTGTTTCTTCCACAAACACCAAATCATACATAACTACCTTCTACAACCCCAACAACCGCGCATCTCTTCCTCCTCTTCCTCCTCCTCCTCGCCAGCCTCCTCCAGCTCTCTCCCCAACACATCCCGATCCAGCTGGTCGTGCTCGTGCTGCTCGCTCTCCTCCTGCGTCGCCTCGAACCCACTCGCCTCCACCGCCTCCGCCCCGCGGTTCTCGGCTTCTCCGTTCACTCTCTTGATCGCCGTCTGCACGCTCGGCACCACCTGCGTCGACGGGATCTCCACCGATAGCGGCTCCTCCGCCTCCGGCAAGAAGTTCAGACCACCCTGGTTCACCGTCGATGTCGTCATGCGAAGAAGTTCCGTTTGACCCGACAGGTCAATCATATGTGACGTCGACGTGATGTCAGACGACGCGCTCGAAATCCGAGTGGCAGAAATAGCCGGGATTTCGGTCGTCGTCACGGGCTGCGTGGAGGGTCGCAGCGAAGTGTTCGGCGTGAAGATGGACTGTCTGTCGATCATCTCTTGAAACGCCGCTTCGTCAAGACTCAGCTCGCTGATGCCCGAAATGCGGTACAGCGGGTCTGCCTTGGGAGTTTCAGTGGTGGGAAGGTCGGCGGGAAGATCGTCGTCCGACTCGTCGGATTTGGCGGGAGGCTGTGGCGCGGGCGAGTCCTCGACCTCCTCGGGGTCGTACATGCCGGTGGACTTGACACTGTTGTAGATGGGCGAACGAGTGGGGGTTTCACGGACGGGCGTTTCGTCGGGTTTCTCCTCCTTCACTGGCTCCAGCACGGGGTGGTCCTCCTCCACCACCTCTTCAGGGTCGTAAATGCCAGTCGACACGAGGCAGTTGGCGGGAAGAGGGGCGTTTCGCGGACGCGGTTGAGGGATGGGCGTTACAGTGGCGGGAGCGATACTGGGACGATTGGAGTCGGCGGGTAACTCGTCGTCGCTCTCGCTAGCGGGAGTTTCATGAATGGGCGTTTCATGAACGGGAGTTTCATCGGGCTTCTCCTCCACAGTCTCCAGCACGGGGCGTTCGTCCTCCTCTTCCACCTCCTCGGGGTCGTAGATGCCGGTGGACACCAGGCAGTTGGCGGGAAGCGTGAAGGGTCTGGAGGCGGGTCTGGGCATGGGCGGCGGTTGAGACGCCGCACTGATCGGACGGGTGGAGTCAGCAGGCAAATCGTCGTCACTCTCCTCCTTCACAGGCTCCAGCACGGGGTGATCGTCTTCTTCAACTTCTTCAGGGTCGTAGATGCCAGTGGACATGAGACAGTTGGCGGGAAGAGGGGCGTTTCGCGGACGGGGTTGAGGAGCCGGAGGGGGTTGAGGGATGGGCGTTACAGGAGTGGGCGTTACACTGGGACGGTTGGAATCGGCGGGTAACTCGTCGTCGCTCTCGTCAACCTTCTCTTCCTTCACGGGCTCCAACACGGGGTGTGTGATCTCTTCAACTTCTTCAGGATCGTAGATGCCAGTGGATTCGCGGCAACCCGCGGGAAGCGAGTGAATGCTGCGCGCGGGCGGCTGAGGAATTGGAGGGGGTTGGGGGATGGGCGTTTCACTGGGGCGGTTGGAGTCAGCGGGCAACTCGTCGTCGCTCTCGCTAGCAGGAATCTCGTCAGGCTTCTCCTCCACTGGCTCCAGAGCAGGACGTGTGATTTCTTCCACCTCCTCGGGGTCGTAAATACCCGTGGATTCGCGACAGTTGGCGGGAAGCGAGTGGATGCTGCGCGGTGGAATTGGAGGGGGTTGGGGGATGGGCGTTTCATCCGCCTTCTCCTCCACAGTTTCCAACACGGGGTGTGTGATCTCTTCGACTTCCTCAGGGTCGTAGATTCCAGTGGATTCGCGACAACCCGCAGGAAGGGAGTGAATGCTGCGCGCAGGCGGTTGAGGAATTGAAGGCGTTTCCTTAGCAGGCGCTTCGTCGGGTTTCTCTTCCATTACCGGCTCCAACGCAGGACGCGTGATTTCTTCCACTTCTTCAGGATCGTAAATGCCCGTTGACTCGCGACAGTTGGCGGGAAGCGTGAACGACTTGCGAGGTGCAATGGGCGTTTCCTTAGCAGGCGTTTCATCGACCTTCTCCTCCTTCACAGGCTCCAACACAGGACGTGATATCTCCTCCACCTCTTCCGGATCGTAAATACCCGTCGATTCGCGACAACCCGCGGGAAGCGAACGAATGCTGCGCGTGGGCGGTTGAGGAATGGGCGTTTCATCGACCTTCTCTTCCACAGTTTCCAGAGCAGGATGCGTGATTTCTTCCACTTCTTCAGGATCATAGATGCCCGTTGACTCGCGACAGTTGGCGGGAAGCGTGAATGACTTGCGAGGTGGAATTGGAGGGGGTTGGGGGATGGGCGTTTCCTTAACAGGAGTTTCATCAACCTTCTCTTCCACAGGCTCCAGCGTAGGACGCGTGATTTCCTCCACCTCTTCTGGATCGTAAATGCCCGTCGATTCGCGACAGTTGGCGGGAAGAGAACGAATGCTACGCGCGGGTGGCTGAGGGATGGACGTTTCATCAGCCTTCTCCTCCTTCACAGGCTCCAGCGTTGGACGCGATATCTCCTCCACTTCCTCAGGGTCGTAGATACCAGTCGATTCGCGACAACCCGCGGGAAGCGAACGAATGCTACGCGCGGGCGGCTGAGGGATTGACGCGTTCTTCGAGAGCACTCGTGATTTGACGATTTCTTCAGGATCATACATGCCCGTCGAACCGGCACTATTTGCACGGTCACGGGGGCCCTCGCTTTTCGCAACAGGATTTGATGATGGCACATCGGACGACTCTCTCTCCGGAGAGTGCTTCTCCTGAATAATAGACGTGTTCGGATACGGCGCGTCGGACGCTTCCGAGTCTAGCAAGCTGTCGACGATGGATCGCTTGTTCGGCTGGTCCTTACTGGGGTTTGCTCTCAAAACAGGTGGCGCTATGCTGACGACAGGAGCTGCTTCCGGGACAAGTACTGCTTTAGGCTCTGGACTGATATACGCACAATCACAGCGCGAGGTCGTGTCAACTGACGGGGAATTATTGCGAATTAATATGTCTTCCCTCTCGGACTCCTCCTCGCTGTTGAAGCACCAGGAACTGTCGGATTCTGGATCGAAGTCGTCATCGGAGAATCCTTGAGAGGAGCGACGACTCTTACGTTTCTACGGCATGACTGATGCAGAAAACCGCAACGGAGACACGGATACTATCCGAAACTCGAGACGATCTCAGCATGCCCTGTCTATCTCTTCCGACGGGCAATCTTCCACCTACACACCGTAAGAAACAGGGAAATCATAGAAAGACGTACCCACTACGCTACTGTTGTTCCTTCCCTGTTCGTTCTTGTCCATTCTTCCATTATACGAGTTTTGATTCATATGTTACAACGCAATCAAAAGGAGAAAGAGGTGAACAATCGTCAAATAGAAAACGAGAATACTATCTAACAAGCTACGGGTAATCGCAGTAGCGTCAAATGTACAATGTTATTGAATAGTATGCCGGTTTGTTCCGTTAACCGCATTTGTCGCCGAATCCCGGAATCGTCAAATCACCCCATTTTTCGGTTCTCTGTGAGCCTCGTTAACAAATTGTCATTAAGAACAACAGTCATTAGGAGTATCTGTCCAAGGCACTCCATGGGCAGCGTTTCACACCCAGTATGGGAATGCCTCATCTCCACTGCGAGAAACACGACAGTTTTGAACTCCACTCTCTATACAGCAAGAAGGTGCATGACGATCGATTATTCTCGGTATGACTGGATTGCCCCCATTTCTTTCTGCTCCTTTGATAAAACCAACCCACGCTCATTCTACACACTTTCCACCCCAATCCGAGTCGTTTCCTGGAATCGCACTGGATTGCCTTTCTTCGCCAAATAGACATCCAATTTGTGGTGTCCACACACTCTTTGATCGCTCCACGTTGCCTAACGAAAGATTGGGAGTTACAGCGAGTTGTACCGTTATATCTTTGTTCACTCATCTTCTCATTCCTAATGTCATGGAATAGAAAACTGATACTAGGGGTACGTGCTAGCGGATGAACTCCGATTGTAGGTGGATGGCTTTGACTACTACAGACTCGAGGGATGGATCGAAACGAAGGATGCGAGTAACGAAAAGCAAAGAATCAAGAATGGATGCGATACCTATTACTTCTACACATCAGATGGTCAGGGCTATCGTTTTCTTCGTGACAACGGTAAGATTTATTCTACACAGGAATTGATGTGTAGAGGTGCGCGTAACCATCCGATGCGACTTGCCGTCCGTGTTTTCGATGAAGAGTCTCGAGTCATTCCCGCTGCTGGAATCACCGAAATCAGTATTGGACGCTCTCTCCTTTGAATACGATCCGAAGGAAGTGCGGACGAATCCTCCGTTTGTGTGTCGTAGCCTGAAGGACGAAGTGTTCTTCGTCATCCCCTCCCACTCGGAAGGAGTAAAGTACTACTCTTCCTTCTCCGTTCCCCTTCGCTTTCTTCCTCCGAGTGTATTTCCATCGTTTCGTGAGCAGGTATCGTCCTTCACGCCTCCCCTCATAGTGTAGCGCTCTCTGCCCATCGGCACATCGTTGACCGTGGTGATGTTCGATCTGAACGACATCACCCTCCTGCTTCCAAACCAACGGTTCATCGCCTTCTTCCCTCAGTCCATGCGCTGCGGACAGCACGGATTCATCCACTTCGTTGCCGGTCACAATTGTCGTCTGCAGGGCGGAGACAACAGCTGCGTCTTCTCTCTCGTTGTTTCTCACGCGTAGATCTTCCAGATTCTGAACCCGGACGAGCCCTTCTCCTATTTCGCCTTCTTCTTGTCAAATGCCGTTATCTCGTCGTATTACGCCATCGGCGCCTTCCCCTCGAAATCTACTCTCCCCGTCATCGAAGACATCATCTCCAACATCAATCCACCATCGCCCATCATCTACGATGTCGTCTCGTTTCTTCTGTCAGTGTTCTCTTCTTTGCTGACTGGTAGGTATGCGCAGAACACGCCTCTCCAATCGCTCTCTCTTCCATCGCTCTCTCTTCATTTCCCGCTCCTGCGAATCGGTGGGCCCACGCCTGCGATTCGCTTCACGGAGGCGCTCTCACTCCACTACCACACGCAGTCGCCGCTCCCATGTGATGATGTGCATAATCTCGCTTCGCTCTCTCCAGAAGTGTCCGAAGCCGTGGATCAGTTCGTTGAACTTGGAGGGAAGGTGGTGCTGGAGCCGTCTTCCAACGATGACCGTATTGTTGTGTCAATGGGGATAATGGGCAGAGCTGGTCCCGATTCCGATCTATGCCGACGACTGCATTGTCCCGATTTGCCACGAAGGACTGAACCGGTCCCAAATCATGCTCCAGGCCGTGAAGGCGGTCAAAAGGGGACTTTGTGTCGACTCGGACCCAATTCTTGGCTGGGTTTCGTCCCCTTCACGCTCTCATCTGTAGACGTGTCACGGCGCGTTGGGGGGCTACGACCCCAACCAGATGCCCGACGAGTCAAATCGTGGGGGGAGTTTGTGGGAGAGTTGGAGGGAAATGACGGGTAGTTACGTCCACTCGACGCTGGATCCGGAAGACGATGCCAGTGTCGCGTTCAAAAAGGTGGGTGTTTTTGGAATTCCATGAATTCGAGGTGTTTTGTGAAGAGAAGGTGGAGCGCGTGGCGGGTCAGTTGGCGCACGGGTTGGCGCTGAACTGGGGCGAGGCGAGCGAGGAGCGCGTGACCGAAAACAGGGAGTTTTTGTTCAACTTCTTTTCGGAGGTGGTTTGGTCGATCGACGACAATTGCTGGAATTACGGGAATCGCCGAACCACCCAACGAATTGTGTTTTTGTGTTTCTACCGTTCGTTTGGGGTGGTTCTGAAACGCCTCGTGGAGTCCTCGCTCCTGCAGCCGGAGTGCTTCCGTGGGGTGGTGGTGGTGTCTCTGCCCTTCGTGGATCCGATTCATTGCGCTGCCCCCAAGTCGCAATCGCATCTCGAGCACGTGACGCTGAACGCGTTCTGCGCCTATTTGAGGCAGCTGTTCGTGCTCGTCGTGCCGCCACTCGCATTTCCCTCCTCCTCCACGTCGCGAACGGAGGGTGTTTTGGAGAAGCGCATCATCAGCGATGATTACTGGATGGTCCGCATTGACGACGACGCGCAGTCCTGGATGGTCGGGAGAGTCGTGCGGGGAAGCAAGCGAAGGAGGAAGCAAAAACGGGAGTACTTTAGGAATGTCACGAATCGCCTGGAGAACTACGGCTGTGGGGTTTGGGGTCGGAAGTCATGGTGTAGGGCCCACGGACACGCAGTTCCACAGTTGTATTGAAGGAATCGAGGATGATCGTGATGTGATTGACCTCTACGTAGTGGTGCGAAATGGCTCTGAGTGGTAGTTGTTCGGTCCCGTCCAGCCCGAGGTAGTCGTGCATTACGACTGGGAGAAGATGCAGCCGCGATTACTGCCGAAGCAGGTGATTCCGGAGATTGCGGGCCAGCTCACCTTCCTGCACGATTCGGGCGTGGTGTACAACAATCTGCGATTGAATAACGTGGTGTTGATCATCGCGATTGATGTCTAGCTGTTCCTGATAAACGGCCACGTCAGTCTGTTCGACCTGACGGAGGCAGTCGTCGATCCATTTCCCCGTATGGACGGTGTGTGTTGATCATGTCTAGCGCCCGAGTACCACGGACTGTCGAACCTGCTGCTGGAAACGACGCTGTTGTTGCGTCCGCAGATCCGAGAGATTCTGTTACAGGAGAGCAATCACGCCTCCCTCGCGACCGACTCTCTCAGCCTGGGTCTCGTGTGGTGGGAGATTGACGAGGAGAGGAGGAGTGTAATCGAGAAGGTGGGCGCTGTGTGGGCGTGATGATGCGTAGTTGCTCCTGTGTGATATAAAGGAACGGGTTTTGCCGGTGTCTGTTCCTTCCTTGTTCAAGTGAAACGTAATAGTTTCATTCCTCGTGCTGTGACTTCCATTGTTTGTTACAACAGAATGGCATTTCTTGTCAATGCGCTGTTTTTCGCTATTGGCGCCGTGCTTGCGATGATGACATGTGAGGAATGCAGAGAGACGCCAATCCGTAGACAAGCAGTGGAGGGACTATCTCATTCCCGCAAACAGCATATACTCGGATGTGAATACGAATGTTACAGTGAGAAACGTCCCGGCTCCCGCCGTCTTCCCTTACAGTGACGAGCACCCAGAATACGCGAAATCGTTCGACATCGGGGACGACTTCAATGACGGGATTCCGAAACAGTTTCATTATCCTGAGTATAAGGAGCTGGATCGCCATTTGACACAACGCTTCGGTCTTCCCTTCACATACAAACGCTTTCATCCTGAGAGTTACTATTATATCCCGTATGGCTACAACTACACGTACTTGGCTGAACCCGCTCACTTCTGTTCTAACGACACTTTCATGGTGGTTATGATCATGTCTACAGTCAAGAAGCCAGAAGAACGTGAAGTATTGCGCTCGAGTTGGTTCAAAGACAAGACAGTGTTGGGAAAGAAGGTCAAGTATTTGTTCATCGTATCAAGTAGTCCTGATCCTGAAGTGAATGCGAAGATCGACGAGGAGGCAAAGGAATACAACGATATCCTCCACATGGATCATCTCGATTCTTATAACAACATTACAATGAGTATCATGAACACATTCAATTGGTTACATCGCAATTGTCATTCGATCAAGTACATCTTGAAAGGCGACCCTGATTCCTATTTCAACACTCCTAAGATTGTGAAATGGTTATTGGATCTTCCTCCACAGCGTCAAACAAGACTATATCATGGTTCTTGTTTCATCACTTCCTTCTTCATCCGCAGTCCAGGGAATAAGTGGGACACTCCCTACGTCGTTGACAGAGATACCCTAGCCTGGCCCTATTGTATTGGCGTTGGTTATGTGATATCTGCTGATCTTCTCGCTCCACTTGTGTTGGCTTCTCGCCACTATCCCTACATGCTTCGTACAGAAGACATGAGTATTGGATTGGCTGCGTTGATGTTGAATGTGACTCCATATCGTTATCACGATTACTACTGGACCCCTCCGGAGAAGGCGCACTATGGAAGCATCAAGAAGTGTAAGTGGAAGCGTTACTTCGATTTCCACAAAGTTCCTCTCAGTGACATTCCGACGGTGAGTAGTGTGTTTACGCGTGATACCCCTTCATGTTAGTGTGTATTCTATTTGGTGTGGTTGTTTGTTGTTCATGTTTCATCTGCAATGAGGGTTGCGTTTGTGTATTTTCTACTCTTCCTTGCAGGTGTACTGTCAGCAATCCAGTGCAGTAGGCATCCTTCCCTTGCCGTTAGCGAATAGGTCGTTTTGTCATTCCGAGGATACTGCAGTATTATTTGCTCCCATACGAACGCAATACAGACCATACACCTATTGCATTAACCAGCGAGAATGGACTGTTCGGGGCTGACAAAAATGGGAATGGGAATGGAGTTCACTCCGTGGTCAATGAGAACGGTGGTTTAAGAAGGGGTGGTCATGGAGTGAATAGCCACATTCCTCCTCAGTTTACCTATCCCGAATATGAGGAGCTGGATCGCCATTTGACACAACGATTCGGTCTTCCCTTCACATACAAGCGGTTTCAACCCGAGAGCTACTATTATATCCCGTATGGCTACAACTACACGTACTTGGCTGAACCCACCCACTTCTGTTCTAATGATACATTCATGGTGGTTATGATCATGTCTACAGTCAAGAAGCCGGAAGAACGTGAAGTATTGCGGTCGAGTTGGTTCAAAGACAAGACAGTATTGGGAAAGAAGATCAAGTATTTGTTCATCGTATCCAGTAGTCCTGATCCGGAAGTGAACGCCAAGATCGATGAGGAAGCGAAAGAGTTCAACGACATCCTCCACATGGATCATCTCGATTCCTACAATAACATCACGATGAGTATCATGAATACATTCAATTGGTTACATCGTAATTGTCATTCGATCAAGTACATCTTGAAAGGTGATCCTGATTCCTATTTCAACACTCCTAAGATCGTGAAATGGTTATTGGATCTTCCTCCTCAACGTCAAACGAGATTGTACCATGGTTCTTGTTTCATCACTTCCTTCTTCATCCGCAGTCCAGGGAATAAGTGGG
>ERZ1106948.481-NODE-481-length-17949-cov-32.038952_pt1 | contig 17949 bp, 26 predicted proteins | sample MGYA00403673_ERZ1106948 | MGnify/ENA primary metagenome ERZ1106948 (study PRJEB35170, sample SAMEA104062409) | human gut metagenome | biome: human gut; feature: human-associated habitat; material: faeces | place: Denmark | collected 2012-05-07 ...
GACCGCACTTAAGGACAGAGGCAGCAAGTCTCTTCTGAAGTCTGAGATTCACCATTTCCTAGGGACTGTTCTAGCAAAAGAATTGCCGAAAGGAGTGGTACGCCAGAATACCCCCAATTTACCGTATATGTCCCATAATATGTTTTCCAGGGAATGGATTCATCGTTACTGGCTTTCGTTTGACGATTGTGAGAGACAGGGATGGACAAACCCTTGCAGTGGGGTAGTATGGGATGAGTGCGATTGCCCGCGTGAGAGAAGAGCGGTGTGAATGGAGAGGGAAATGAACTCACTACCATCGGGGATATAAAACGCGAAGCATTCGCACTCATCGAAACGCCTCTCAAACGGGGGATGGATTTGTGATGAGAAGAGCAGGAAACAACAATTGTCGGAATGAAGATCCTTGTTCTGCTTAGTCTGCTCGCTGTGATCTGGGGCGCTGGAATTGAATGGAGGGATTACAAGCACGGTATTCAGGAAGTAATCGAGACGAAGAAGCCGGGACTCGTGCTCATCTACCGTCCGACCTGTCCCGCCTGCCAAATGCTGAATGGAATCATCCAGAAGAGTACCCGCATCGAGGATTTGTCGAAGGGGTTTGTGATGATTCGCACTGTCGATGGCAGTGAGCCGATGGACGCCCAGTATCGAGGAGGTAATCGCTGAAATGAGACGTGAATCCTAGACGGCTTCTATGTCCCCCGCTTGTTCTTCCTGTCACCCACCGGTGCCGTTCTGACAAGTGAAATGGCTGTGGATGGCGATTCCAAGTACAAGTACTACTACTACAACGAAGAACAACTGATTCGGAAGATGCAGCATGTTTTGGATCTGTATGGGTAGGTGTCGTTGTGCCATATGCAATTGTGAATATGAAAGGGCTGTTTGTGGTGATTCAATCGTCCCTCATGTTTCTGTTCCATACATGCAGCAATGAACGTTCACAGAAAGCTAAAGCTTGTTGTCCCGTTTTCTTCCCCTTTCCCACCCCATTCCCTTTCCTCCAGCTACACAGTGCTGTCTCCATCTTTTGCACTTATACACGCATTTCGATACCAGCGAACGCCAAAAGCACCGCATTTGAAGAGAACACAATCTGTGCGTCGGACTTGTATTGCATGTCGTCCGCCTGTCCTTCGGAAGTAACGGGATGAGGATCCTCATTCTCATTCTTCTCTTGATTTCGACGATGGTGGATACCAAAACCTTTCCAAAATGGGTATTATGATATGGAGATGGATGAACCGCAGGCAAACTATGTATTGGGCGGAACAGCTGGAGTGCTGGCGACGACGTGCGTTCAGCCCATGGATCTCGTGAAAACGCGCATGCAGCTGAGGTCTTCCCTTTGCACCCGTCTAATCCAATAGTGGTGAGGGTACTGCCAAGAAGCAATACAAGAGCAGTCTGGACGCGCTCGTCAAAATCACGAAGACGGAGGGCTTCTTCAAGCTGTACAGAGGGTGCCGGTCTCTGCTGGGTATCATCAGTAGCTACACTTCGGGCGTGCTTCGTCAGATTACCTACACCACGACGCGTCTCGGCGTCTTCACGAACTGTATGAACTACTGCCGGAAGCGAAACAACGGGAACAACATTTCCTTTACGCAGAAGCTGATTTGCGGCATGATCGGCGGTGCCTGCGGTGCCGTCGTGGGCAACCCGGCCGAAGTGACGCTGATCCGCACCTCCGCTGACAATCGCCTTCCTCCCGAGCAGCGCCGAGGCTACACGAACTGCTTCCAGGCCATCTACCGCATCTGCAAGGAGGAGGGCGTGAAGACGCTGTGGAAGGGAACCTCGGCGACGGTGGTGCGCGCCGTGGTGCTGAACCCGGCGCAGTTGGGAGGGTACGCGCAAGCGAAGGAGCTGTACTATGAGAAGTGGCATCTCTTCAAGACGGATGGACTGGGATTGTACATCGCTTCTTCCCTCACCTCCGGTCTGTTCTGCAGTTTTGTGTCTCTCCCCGTCGATATCATCAAGACGCGCTTGCAAATGATGAAGTGGATCACACTCGTTTGGGATCACGTGTAGGGGAGGCGAGTACTCTGGTGCTTTTGATTGCTTCGTGAAGTTAATCAAGAACGAAGGTGTTTTTGCCCTGTGGAAGGGGTTCACGCCGTACTTCCTGCGTATTGGTCCGCACACCATCCTCACCTTCTTATTCCTTGAACAGCTCAATAAGGTGTTCGCAAAGTACTACATGAAGGAATAGTGTAAAGTAATTGTGTTTGTATTGTGCGTTGTGATATACCAGTTGTGATATACCAGCTCTGTGATAGGAGATATTAGTGACTGTAACAGGAAGCATTCGTGACACACCAACTCTGTAACAGAAACCACTAGTGACACACAACTGTAACAACAAACACACAAGATTACACTATTTCCGTCTACGAATACCATCCGTGGCCTCAAAACTGGACTCATCCATGCTATACGAGGGAATGACGCAAGTCTTGCTAATTCGCTTGTATATGTCCTCGTAATCCACGCTCTTCGACGGCACCGTCTCCGCACTCTTGTCATTCCGCTTCGGCGCACTCGGCAGCTATCCATCACGCAACACTCCAACAGCGACCGAATCACTGCACTCCTTCCAGTACTCCTGCTCTGCTTTCCGAATGACCTGCTTCACCAGCTCCAAATCGTCTTCACTCTCTTCTAGCATGCCTAAGCGTCACGGGAGAAACAAAGCGCCACCCTCCGTTTGATTGCAGGTCGAAATCACGCTCCAGTGCAGGAACTCGACGCAGCGGAACAAGCAGTACACCACATCCTCCAGCAGGGACTCCAGCGTGCCGCGCGAGGATTCCAGCACCCTCGACAGCACGACGTCGTACAGAGAATTCAGGATAATGTAGTCCTATCCGTGAGGAGAGACGGTGAAGAAGTACGTTGAACTTCAGAAGCAACAATCCGCAAACGCACGCCTTGACGAGAGTTCCGTTCGACAGGTAGGAACAGAAGAACGAAACGATTCCGTAGAAGATCCAGTACTTCAACCAGCGCGAACTCTCCTTCTCGTCGTCAAGGGTCGTTGCCGTCTTGAATACCGCGTAAAACAGGATAGAATACCTAGTGATTACGGAGGCGTGCGGCGAATACAGGAACCCATTCTCCAAAAGCGAGACCAGAAGAGCTAGAAATGCGTTCCACAACGTGTCCACGTGAATCTGCTCCATGAAACCCTGAAGCCCTCTCTCACAGCCGATTTATGGGAATCGACACAACCCATAATGGATGATTTTCGTATTCTTGGCTAGTAGTGAGGAAGCGGCGTTTGAGTTGTCCTTGCGCTTGGGGCATTACTGTGACAAATGAGGCTTTGCCGATGTACAGTTATTGCTGGTTGAAAACTAAATCCAAGACCCCGTGATGACGGCTTTGCCGTTATCCAATTTTTGACCGCCCGATAAGGGCTTCTTGAAGTGAAATCGAAACACGAGGAGGTGATCGCCATCATCTTCGACAGAGAGAATGGAAAACCGACCGTCCACCTTTTCGCTCTTTGTCTTTCTCTGTTTGAGTGTGGCCCTGTTTGGAACGGACCCTGGGTGTGATTCCTAGTCTGGTGTGGTCTTTCAAGGCCGAGCCACGTTCTTCTGCACTGGAACCCCTGTACGTGACTGTAGGTCACTTTGCTCGCTCCAAAGGGGTCCTTATCGCGTAGTCCCCCGAAACGGCTTCCGGAGTCAACTCGATACGGTCAGTGAACACAGTGTATCTTTCAAAGAGCAATGCAGGTGCTTTTGGAGTCGCAGCTAATGTACAGTCACAAGAAACGGGAAACGGTGATAGCGCTGCCGTCTCCACCGTGCAGCAGAGTGCTGCTCTCGTTTCAAATAGACCATCGTCGCAACGGAGACCGGAGGTCGTGTCTCGTCCCCCTGTGGAGGAAGAGGTCGTGGATGATCCGAGCACCATGTACGACGTCACCTTCTGTTCGCAGGGCACGTAATTCTCTCTTTTCGGCGTGAATCGTAGACTGGTTCGTTGGGGGTTTATGATGGAGATTTCGCGAAGGTGGAAGGGGTAGTGTGCTCAGATCGGCTGTGACTGTAGCCCCATGTCCATCGTCTTTTACTTCCCTCCCGAGAACCTCACCTACTACCAGGAGTTGAGGAAGAACACGACGCTTCGGCCGAACATGAAGGTGGACTATGTAATTCAGGAGGATCCCGACTACTTCCCCATCAATGTGCTTCGCAACAAGGGTAGTTCCGGATCTCATCCCTAAGCTGTAGCCATCGAGAATGTGGAGACGACGCATTTCTGGCTCGCAGATATGGATGTCTGGCCGACCTGTGGGAATGCGATTCGGCTTTGACCTCCTAGTTGGGACCTACAACCACATCATGCAGCTGCCTCGCTCCTTCTTTTCGAACCCCAAGAACGTGGGCATCGTGCCCGTGTTCCAGAATAAGGTGCTCTTCAAGTGCAACACATTCCAGGAATGCATCGATTTGTACCGTTTTTGCACAAGCGTAATGCGTAGCTACAAGTCCCACCTTCCCGAAACGAAGGCAGACCTCAATCGCTGTCGGAGAAAGCACATCTGCCAGACCTTCCGTCCTGGCGAGAATCTCCACAACTACTATTTCAAGCAGTGGTACAACGAGTCCTACACGGAGCCGCTGACCCGTCTTCTCTGTTTCCGTACCGACACCCAGGAGCCGTTTTCAAAGGGCGTTTCGTTCACATCTAGTTACATTATTGTGCGAAAGACTCCCTCGATGCCTCGCTTCGACCCGCGTTTCGCGAACTACGCGTTTAACAAGGTTCAGTGGATCGAGCACTTGCGTTACCGAGGGTATGTGTTCTGGGTGATTACCGATGCCTTCGGCTTCGACATTCCTCATCCTCCGTAGGGCATGGCATTGCTTGTCATGCGTAGATCTGTGTACAGAAAGGACTTCTTCAAGAAGATGAAGGAGACCCGGAAGTTCCCGATGAAGAACGTGTACCACGAGTTCTTGAGGGAACTGCGTGCCAACTCGACCAGCCAGTCCGTCACCCCGTTTTGTGGAAGCGGAAAGAGACGAATGGAAATTGTGAACATATGATGCCACTTGTTTGTAAAACTCGTGCATTCTATTCCAGAGAGTCGTTGGAATGACTAGCAAACACATCGAAACAAGCTATCCTTCCATTTGCAATGCGCTCTCCACCTCTCCAATCCGTTTCTTCAAGTCGTCGATTTCGACCATGAGACGAATCAGTCGCTTATCGTTGATGTCATTTCCCGTGTTCACCACGTGTTGCATGTCAATCTTCACATCGCCCGTCGCCACCTTAAACACGTCTTCGAAATATGCGTATAGTTGCATGCACAACGTGAACCGCTGCTCGCCAAGCTTCTTCCGAAGTCCTTCCGCATCTTCCAATCCCGTGACACTCTACTCCTAATCTCGCGATATCAATCTCACTTCGAACGGATTCTGTGAATAGATCATGTTTCGCTCAATGTTCTGCGAATGCTGCATGTCGCTAATGCTGGACAGCATCGTGATGATCGCCTGCTTCCGGTCGCGTCGCTTCGCGTACTTTCGCTTCGCCGGCTTTTCCTCCTCCGCTCCTGACGCACCTACACATTCAACCGCATTCACGCCGCTACTCTCCCGCTCGCGCTTTCGCTTCCCCTTCGCCTTCAGCTTCTTCTGCGCGCGCTCCTCGTATATCTCCAACTCTTCCTCTCGGATCATCCACTTCAGGTTCTGCAACTCACACCTCACACGCAGCCGTACATCGAGGCGCAAGAAGATGCCCGTCGAGCTCAAGGCGCCGTTCACCGCCTTCAGTATATTCCCCTTATATCGCGTTCCGTCCATTTTTCGCAGCTCTGAAAACACGGGAGTGATGCGAGTCACAATCTCGTCGATGAGCATCGGGTGCTTCTCCTCGCCTAACCGTCAGCACAGGCAGAAAATCGGACGGAGCATCTTCGCTATACGTCCCACAAGCGTGTTGGAAAAACGCTGGGAAGGCGGAACGTCCTCCGAAGGAAGCGTTTCGTTCTGAATCACTCCCGACGGGTAGGACATCACCATGGACGGCATCTGCGACGAATTGACGGTGTTGTACGAATCCACAATGGATGCCGGCATATCCTGCTCGATCGGCTCTCCGGACGTTGTCGTCACCATCTCGTTCTACGCGTGACCCGCAACGAACGCTCTCACAGGCAACATACCCGGAAGGACGACGCGAGGACCGGCTTGCAGAAGGATCATATTGTGTTGATTGGCTACCATCGGAACGGGCTAGAGATGATGCGTCTGTCGCGAACTCACTGCAGCCTCGCCCTCTATCCTTTCGCTCTGTTGATTCTGGCCAGCTATGCGATAAGAAACAAGACAGCACTGTCCACTCTCCTGCTGCGCAACTCCATTTGTCGAGGCAGGATACTCTTCCTACGAATCAGAACGACGCCGCTTCGTCCCACATTCACAGATGGATGGGATTGCGCGTACAACGAGTTGTCCATCTTGAATTTGAGCGAAAAGCGAGTCGATTCAAAACCCGAACAATGACAACACGCTCTCCCTCAATTCCGCGCGCATGTACCTTCTCTTCTTCTCCGGGAGCTTTAAGGACTTTCGCCTTCCCGAACTCGATTCGCTTCTGGAGTTGTTCGGCTACAAGAAGGAGGAGGTGTATTCTGTGTGATTCCTGCTCGCGTTGCATGACGTCTAGATCGGACTACTCAGATGACAGTCCCTTTCTTCTCGCTTCCTTTCCCAGTGATGAGGCGGTCAAGCAAGTCGGCTCCTTCTGCGGCCTTCCTCATCCTTAGGTTTGCTCGAGAGCCGTACTGATCAAATCCGTTTACAAACTGTGGTGCAAGGGCTCTTCTTGGGATTCGCTGTTTGACGAGTTGCGGAAACTGCCCGATTCATTCACACATCCGTACTATGCAGTATGAATATGACTTGAATGACTCAGTGAGAAGAAGGACCAGAGTTGGCGTTTTGACGTGATTTCCTACAACAAAACGCTGTCAGCGCAGGAGCAGGAGATGCTCCGGCTGCAGTTTGAGCCCTACATGCCGTTTGAGGGTCCGATTCGCATGAGGGAGCCTATGAACATCTTCAGCTGCGTCCTTCGCTACGAGTACGGCACTGACAGAATTCTGGACATCTATCTGGGAATCAAGATCGCTGATGGTCAGCGAGACACCAACGCTCGCTTCGACCTGAAGAAGAGACACTACATCGGTCCGACATCGACCTGCGCCGAGCTCGCGTCGCTCATGTCCAACCAAGTGCTCTCTCGGAAAGGAGTCCTTCTCTGGGACTGCTTCGTGGGCACGGGCTCCTTGCTGGTGGCAGCCACTGCTCATGGAGCCGTGTGCGTCGGCAGCGACATCGACATGCGCGTGCTGAAGGGGCTGAAGAAGGGAAAACAGGTGGGCTCGATCCGCCAGAACTTCCTTCAGTACCACCTCCCTTCTCCGGACCTGCTTCGCATGGACTTGTCGGTGATGGCGCTGCGACGCCGACCTCTGTTTGCTTCCGTTGTCGCGTTCACTGTAGGTTTGACGGCATTCTGTGCGACCCTCCGTACGGCCTCCGCGCGGGAGCGAGAAAGACAAAATCGTGGGTGTTTCTGGCGTGTGTGGAGAGTAGGGGCGACGGGACGGCGATCGACACGCACAGCGCGAACACGATGGTATACGACGCGGACGACGTGATCGTGGACCTCCTGGACATCGCTGCGGCGTACCTGTGCGTGGGAGGACGCCTGTGCTATCTGCTGCCGACGTTTGGGGAGTAGGCAAGGCGTGTGGGGCTCACGGGCAGACATGGCAGAGAGGACGTGCCGAAGCACCCTTGCCTGGAGTTCGTGTCCAACAGCGAGGACAAGCTCACGCAGATGATCTCGAGGCGACTGATCACCATGCGGAAGAGAGAGGAATACGACGAGAGGAAGCAGGCGGAGTACAAGGAGGTCACTCGGAGATCGCTGAAGCAGTTCAACTTGTCGTACAACGACCTGATGGAGATGGTGGAGAAGGGCGGGGAGAGTGAGGCGTAGGCGGTGGAGATGAACCGCAGCGAGAAGAAGACCAGACCGCAGCGACGGGAACGACAGCTGGAGAATGCCAAGAAGTGGGAAAAGTGGCGTGTTTGTTGGTTCACCGGAGAGTGTAGCGTTTCTGCGAACTTGGTCACCGGAGAGTGCGGTATTACTGCGAGCAGCATGTCTCAGAGACTCTTTTCATAATGCAGCCTTTCGTCCAGAAATCAAACCCCGACGATACGATCGTGCTCCAGGCAAAGATAGTGAATGATTTCAACGCGAGGTGGGCTCCTACCCGAATTGGGTGAAACGATAGGATGGCTAGCGCGTGCTTCGACAAGTGCATTCACAACTACAGGGTGAAGGTGCTGGACGTGGAGGAGCAGACCTGCTCGGACCGATGCGCCTTCAAGTACTGGATGACGCACCAGACCATCAACGAGGAGATGAAGCGCCAGAACGATGGCATTGCGCTTCGAGATCAGTTGGCTGAGGAGAATCAGCAGTGGACAAACAGTGTGCAGTAACGGTAGTGGCGTTGGTTCGATTGTGTTATTTTATGAACTGTTTCGATGGAAAACGGAGAGTGCCTGATCAAACGCGTTCTTACAGAAAGGATGCCAGTCTCACCGTACGAGCGTGTCTTCTCGATTGCGCGTAATCGGAGCGGAAATCGCCGCTCCTACACAAACCCAAACCATCAGCGAAACTCCCGCCGACGAAAAGGAGCAAAAGGAACCACTCATAAGTGACGATATTGTGATGCCCAAGGAACACTCCAGAAAGAGACGTCAGAAATTGGAGCCTCTCGGAAAACAAGTGAGTGTTGGAGGAATGCGCTTAGGGCCAGATCGACGAGGACAAGAAAACATACAGAGAAACGAAGAAGCGAGATGAGAAGGAAAAGACGGACGACGCCTACATCCCCGCCGATCTGTCTCGCAAGATCTTGAATATGGCGCACGACCAACAGGTGGCTGCTTTTGTATTGTGTAACGCGTTAGATGGAAGTGGAAAATGAGGATATGGATGAGTCCGTGAACAACGAAAAGGACTTCCACTTCACGGTCTCCAAAATGGACGACGAAGACGACATGGAGGACCTCAGTTCCGACGAAGGAGAGGTGGAAGACTTCATTAAGGATTACAAGATTAGTGAAGAGGATGACGTCGTGCTGCGCATCCGTTCTCACCCGTAGGCTGCACTCAAGCTCTTCTTCGCGCCTGACAACGGCGAGAAGCGCAACCTCGCAGACCTCATCATGCAGAAGATTGAGGAGAAGAACCAAGCCGAAGAGCAGCAGACCAAAGAGCCTCTCAACCCCAAAATCATCCAGGTGTACACCTCCGTGGGCAACATTCTTCAACAGTACCTCCTCCTCCTTGCGTTCACTCTAGCTACCGCGCCGGCAAGCTTCCCAAGGCGTTCAAAATCATCCCGTCGCTCAGCAACTGGGAGGAGGTCGTCATCACGATCGCGCGTCATCGCTAGATTCTCTGGATCACCCAGCCGGACAAGTGGTCTCCCCAGGCCACCTTCGCCGCCACGCGTATCTTCGCCTCCAACCTCAACGCGAAGCTCGCCCAGCGCTTCTACTCCACGGTGCTGCTCCCCGCGGTTCTGGACAACATCGATCGTTACAAGTCCTCCTTGGCGCGCGCAGTCACGTCTAGAAAGCTCAACTACCACCTCTACCAGGCGCTGAAGAAGGCGATGTACAAGCCGGCGGCGTTCTTCAAAGGAATTGTGATCCCCCTGTGCGAGGTGCGTGAGGCAGAGGTGCGTGAGGACTAGGACCAGTGCACGCTCAAGGAGGCGGTGATCATCAGCTCCATCGTCGCCAAGGTCTCCATCCCCATGGCGCACTCCGCCGCCGCGCTGATGAAGCTGACGCAGCTGCCGTAGGAGTCGGTGGTGGGCGTGATGGGCAGGTACTCGGGCGCGACGTCGCTGTTCATGACGGTGCTGCTCAACAAGAAGTACTCGCTGCCCTACGTGGTGATCGACGCGCTGGTCGCGCACTTCCTCAGCTTCGAGAACGACGACCGCGAGCTCCCCGTGCTGTGGCACCAGGTGGTGGTTGTGGCGAAGACTGACCAACAGACCCTCCTGACCTTCGCCCAGCGTTACAAGACGGAGCTGACGGCGGACCAGAAGGAGTCGCTGAAGCCGCTGCTGAAGAAGCACTACCACCATCAGATCACGCCCGAGATTCGACGCGAGTTGTACACGACGGTGAATCGGGGCGAGAAGGAGAGCGGCATGGAAATGGAGTCTTTTTGGACTGTTTGTTTCGTCGAAGTGCTATTCCTCAAGCTTGTGCGGTCAACGCGGTCGGTTGATGTCACCCCTGTCAAACAAACTCGGGAAAGAATGAGTTTCTCCCTCCTTTCCAGAAGTCTCGGCCGCTCGGTTTCTAGCGCTGTGTCCAGAGCGGTGGCGACGCGCTCCTTCGCCAGCATTCAGGATGAGTACTTGAAGCGTCAAGTCGAAGAAGCGGGTATGGTTTTGCGGTTCAGCATTACGAATAGAAGTAGTGTAAATTACGATCTGTGACGTGTAGGACGATAAGAACACCTACGTGAAGACGGCTTTCGATAAGATGCTCAAAGTGTTCCTTGTCCCGAATGGCAACCCGAAGAGGAATGCCTTCATTCTCTTTGACAAGGATAAGTGCGATGGTCCCCTCCTGCTCTCTTGGTGACGGGTAGGATCTCTCCTGGATCCCGGCGTGGAGGGATACAAGCTGCTGCGCGCCATCGAGCAGTGCCAGGTGAACATCAGCAGTATCTTCCTGACAAGCGCGTCGAAGGAGAACACGGCGGTCATTCCCGAGATCATTCAGAACTTCGGCTCCATTCCGGTGTACATGAACGAGCTGGAACGACCGCTCTTTGACAAGAGCATGAAGAGCGTTGCGCACGGCACGGACGAGGCAGGATCTTCGCGCATTCCTAACGTGCAGATGGACATTCAGTACCTAAAGGACAACGCTGCCGTCAGTGCGGCAGGACACGCGGTACGATTGCGGTCGTTGCTTGAGGATAGGGCACTGCCATTCACACGCCCGGCTACACGCCTGGATCGATGTGCTACCATTTCGGATACTTCCTCTTCACCGGCCAGACCCTCCTGTGCAATCAGCTCGGTGCGACCACGGGTGAGCAGGCGGAGTGCGGGAGAGTGGAGTCGATGATGCGTAGTCGTGAGCAGATGAAGGCCTCGATCAAGCAGAAGCTGTTCGTGCTGGACAAGGAGACGATGGTCCTCCCTGGAAGCGGTGAGTTTACTAGCGTGGCAACTGAAATGCTCTACAACCCCGAAGTCGGCGAAAACCAAAAGAAGTGTTCTGTTTGTTCGCACCCTCCTCTTCTGATTGCATCATTCGCCTGTCCAGTTCCAACACCCACAATCTCATTATCAGGTCTGGATGGGAGCAACATTGAGCGAGTACGTCAGCGGAAAGGCGGAGAAGTCTCCCGACTGTGTCATAGGCGGATACCAATACCGGATTGATGGAACATTCTTTAGTGCGATCTTTGCAGTCCTCGTTACGGTTAGTGAATTTGATTATTGGCGGCGAGAAAGGTGTAGGCAAAAGCACCCTGTTTCGCCACTTGCAGAAGACCTCGTCCGTCGTGAAAAAGGAGGCATCCGATCCGCTCTTCTCGACGATCATACACTGGAAGAATCCGTACAGCGGCGAAATGGTTGACGTCGTGGGCGTGTTGATGCCACTGACTCGTAGATTGAGATTTCCGATATGAATTACTCCATGCTGTTTAACCAAAATGACAAGGACATGGCTGGTTTCGCTTTCTGTTTGAACTCACGTGCAGAGACCTACGGCGACGAAAGTGATACGAAGAATACACGTACGGTCTGTCGCGCCGAATGACGACTAGACCGCGTTTTCGTGAAGGAGGATTACCGAAAGAAGCTGAGCACCTGCGACTGCTTTGTGTTTGTGGCGGATCCGAGACGTGTAGAGTGTGTGTTGAGGAGATAATGGCATAGGACTCCCCGTTTGAGGCGTTTGAAGAACAAATCGCGTGGCTCCCGCGCAACTCCTCTATCATTTTGGTCAACAACTTTATGGATCACAGAAAGGACTGGAAGTTCACGGAGGACGAGATGAGAAGGCGCTGTTTGGAAATCGTGGACCGGTCGAACATGGGGTTTGAGTTTTGGAGTCTGAATAGCTGTCTGTACCAGCGGTTTGGAATGAAGGAGCTGTACCTCATTATCACCCAGCCCGTGTACGAGATCAAGATGAAGTGTTTGAAGGAAATGATGATCGTACGCTCATTCGGATCGGAGTCTCACCCCCAGAACGCGCTCAATGACATGGAGGCGAGCAGAACGGCGGTGGAGAGTGTGATTCAGAAGCAAGATTACGACCGGTTCGTTCAGAAGCAGCTGGAGAAGAGGGAAGCGCGCCAAGCCGACACCGCTCCCCACGCGCGCAACTTCGTCACTCTGCACGGGTACTATCTCCACGACCACACGCTGAATCAGTACTCCATCATCCACCCGTCGACCAGCGACAAGAGCTATGCGACGATTAGCGCAGCACGAACAGCAGATCGCCGTAGCTTGGAGAGTGGCAGCGACTGCGATGTTGTCGAGAGAGGTGATGGTGACGATGTAGGACGTGTCCCCGAAGGACGTGCTTGCGACGCCGCGACGAGGCGTCAAGATCGATCCCAAACTCCTGACGGAGAATTTGGCGGACTTCTTTGAGGACATTGCCGATGGTGGGAATGGACTGCTGCTCTCACCTCTAGACGACGATATGGTCGATCGTCTGTCGAAGACAGTGGACTCCATTCCGATTACAACGGGAGCTTCGAAGGAGGAAGAGACGGAGGAGAAGAAGGACTTGAAGTTTGAGGCGTATCCGTGTCCAGAGAAGTAGGGGTGTGTCAGTGCTTTCAGAGTGTAGTGCGAAGAAGGAAGAGAAGAAGGAGGCGGTGCAGATTAGTGACTCCGACCTGGACGAGGATGATGGTCTCGTGGGCACGGCAATACGGTACAGCCGCACGCTTCCCTCTCGAGACGCGTCGTTAGAGAGTTCTATGGGCTTTTCAAAGTGAATGGTTCCCTCTGTTTGTTGCAACTCGCGATGGACTGTTCGCGGCAGCTGATTGGCTGCACGAAAAACTGTGTTTGCGTGTGAAAGTGACGAGCAGTTCTGCTTCAGACCCTTGGCATTTGAGGTAGCTCCCAGGATTGGTCTCTGAATCGATTCCGTTGACGATGGAAGACGCAACAAGAAAGAAGAACCAAAGCAAGCCGGAACAGCCGTTTCGCTTCATCGACCGTGACAAGCAGAAGGGAAGATCGACGGGTACGTGGCCCAACGCACCGTTCTCACGCCGTAGGACGATTCAACATTCAGCGTATCGGCGAGAACAGCTCGTACATTTATTTAGAAGACTGGTTTCACACGCTCTCATCGCAATCGACAGAACGCGTGGTCCTCTTCATCCTGTTGTTTGTAGGGACTGGCTTCCTGTCTCACTGGGCTAGTACTTAGTTTCTGTTCTCTTTTGGGCGACGCTCTTCTATCTCTTTCGCGACTACGGTTTCGTTGACATTTCAACGTTTGTTGCTGCCATGATTATCAGTTTGCAAACCATTACGACAGTTGGTTACTCTGTCACAGATATTAACTTTGGTGCGTGTCTGCAGTTGCGTTGACGCGTAGGCGACCATCCCATTGCCTTCTTTCTCCTTTACGGCGAAATGATGCAGTCCATCCTTATGAACTCGTTCTGCATCGGCATCGTCTATACGCGTCTGAGTCGAGCCATCGTTGCTTCCTCGCAGCTCTCTTACCTCTAGACGCGAAGCCGCTCCATCATCTGCTCCGACAAGGCCGTGATCCGTCGCATTGACGGTAAGTGGTGCTTCGTGTTCCAGATCTGCGAGATGCGCAAGCACCAGCTGCTGGAGAGCCACGTGACCTGTTACTGCGTCCAGAAGACTGTCAACAAGTCAAGTGGCGTCCCCTTCCAGATGAGTCGCATGAATCTCTCCGTACCCATCTCCTCCTCTCCTCACCTCGTAGCACCCCAAAGAGGTGCGCAGCGGATACACAGTGATGATGCTTCCCGCGGTGATCGTGCCCTCTGTCGTCTCGCCTCACCCTCAGATCCACCCCATCGACGAGGACTCTCCTCTCTACCCGCCGCTGGCCGTGCTGAGCGACATCTCGGTGCCCTCCGACGACCTCTCCAGCATCCACTCCCCGCGGTTATCCCGCTGCTTCACCTCGTCGCATCTGGACGTCAACCGAGTGGGCGCGGGAGGCGCGTCTGACGCGTAGAAGTCCATCGCGAACCTGTCGGACCTGGACAAGGTGTGGCCCTGTCCCTTCTGCAACGAGATCTATGTGACGAAGCAACTGTTCGGGCGGGAGGCGGAGGTGATGAGTAGACTGGAGTCGCATGTGGAGCGAGACCACATGGACCAGGAGGAGAGCGATAGCGACGACACGATTTCGGGAATGGTGGAGGACAGGAAGGGGAAGTCGCGAGCGTCGAGTTCGCTAAAGCCGACACCAGAACGTGAGGTTTAGAGAGGCGGATGATGGAGTAGTGACCTACCAGTTGATTATGGACCACATCCGAAAGAACGATTTGGAGGTGATCGTACTGATTGAGGGCACGGAGTCCGTGACGAGCAGCAAACTGCAGGCGAGATTCAGCTATGCTGCAGACGATATCGTGGTGAACCAGACCTTCGGTCCGTGCGTTACTATCGGAGAGAATGGAGAGGCGGTGATTGACTTTGAGAAGTTCCACAAGACGGTGCCGATCGATCCCAACAACATCGCTCAAGAGAATCTGTTCTTGCAGAGTGTCCTGTAGTGCGTTAGCTGTGTGTTTGTGTATTTGTTGAGAAGTGTTTGATTTCTTCACGAGGTTTCTTCGTGCTTCATAAGAGGGTTTCTTCTTGCTTCATGAGAAGGCATCTCTTTGCTTCATAAGAAACCGTCTGTTTGCTTCATGAGGAGGTTTCATCTCCTTGCTTCACATGGAAGCTCCATCCACTTAACGATGAAACGACTGCCTGCTTACTGAAGAATCCCCTCACCCTAAGAGGGTCACATTCAACACAGCCCCGCCAAATCGCAAGTGCCCACTCCCTCCTTCCAAATCAAGGGACCACTGAACGGAACCCCTTTTGTTTCTCCGTTTTCAAATCAAGAATCCAGGGAAGGCGCGATTCGCTCTCTCTACAACTCTACCGTGGTGTCAACTACAGCTGATATCTGAGTCAACAGACTATTTTCCCGAAAGAGTGATTCATGGACAAGGAAGAAACGAAGGAAGGCTCTCAAACGTGCCACTTGTGTGGAAAGGTTCAATGCGGTCAACGACTCGGAAGAGTGAAGTGTTGTCTGTGTGGACGGATATTCTGTCTCCAGCAACTCTCAAGGAAGTTTCATATTACAGCAGTAGCGAATGACCCGTATTTCAAGTGTCCGAGATGCACCGGCATTTGTTGTTGCGTCTGCAACTGCCAGAAGCCTCCTCCACATGTCCACTGCAAGGTGTACAAGGTAAGGCAGAACAAACTGAAGCAGGCCGGTCTGTTGGAGTCCAATCCCCCAGAGCAGCCGATTCCGCGACCCATTACCCCTGAGCCCAACCCGATGCGAACTATAGAGGACCAGCAAATGAATTCGCGGCTCTACAACCCCGATCCCAATCCGTCGGTGAGTCCCACGCGTTGGGAGGGAATGAGCAACAACTGGGGAGACCCGCAGTCGTTGTGGCAGATTCCGAACTACGAAATCCCCGGAAGTGGCTCTCTTCCACAGGAGTCATCCCTAGTTCAAAACGGCGACGGTCTGACACAACTGAACCTGCGTCTTCTCGATAACTGGGATCAGAACTACGGAAACAATTCAAATCAGAGTCAGTATCGTGTGGGCGTGTAACGAGCAGATTACGACGGAGTGCGCAAGTTCTCCGACAGCCTCAGAATGTACTTCGAGGGCTGGCAGGACATGAGCGAGTACGACTGTAATTCACTGATATCCTTCCCCGCTCCTCGTCTGGGTTCTTAACGCGCACGAGTCGCGTCTCCTCGCGGAAGCCGCCAAGCTCCAGCTCAAAGCCGCCAAAACGGAGGTCCTTTTCAAGATGCTTGACTCCTTCAACAAGAACTCCATTCAGGTGACGGTCACGTGGGAGCTGCTCGACAACGCGCTCGGTGTCTCCTCCACTGTGCCGTAACGCGTAGAGCGCAAGCCGATCACCAACTCGCTGCCGTCGCTGTACACCATCGTGAAGCACTATCCAACGGTGCTCTTCACGCTGGAGAACAACTCCGATTTCGAGGAGTCCAAGATCGTGGGCAAGATCAGTGTGGGTTGTGTCGCGGCGTGACCGATAGCCATCACCTTCATGAACACGGGAGCGGTGAAGGACGTGAAGTCGTTGTGTACCTGCATCGCGCTGCTGGACAACTCCTTCCGTCGCTTCGCGGATGTGACGGTGACGGAGCACTGGACGGAGCCGGGCATGAGCTTCAAGACCATCGGGAACATCGACCAGTGGGTGTGGAGGGGTGAGGTGACGTGTAGCAAGAAGCTGAAGGACATGATCGCCTTCGCGGAGCGGTCGCAGAAGATCATGGAGAAGGCGACGAACGCGTGTCGGATCTGCGTGTCGTACAGTCGCTCGAAGGAGGAGACCTACTTCGAGAACCTGCCGCTGATCTCGCTGATTCTGAAGCGCGTGAGTACGGACTTCCCCGACGTGGTGTTCTCGCTGTGGCGAATGGTGTGCGACGACAAGCGCGTGGTGTGCGTGCTGCAGTTCAGCGAGGACCACGACTGGGTGAAGGTGATCAACTCGTACGAAGGCAGCATCGAGGTGTGTAACGAGGACCAGTTCAAGTCGATGACGCGCGTCAACTCCCAGCCCGTTTTGCTCGATCTCTAAGTGTGCTCTTTTGATTCTTTTATGCGGCTGTTTGTTTTTGTGTCGCGTTCCGTAGGGAAGAAGCCGGAGTTGTTCCCTTTGACTTAGTAAGGGTGTCACAATCGTAGAACAACTCTGCAACAAACACACTCGTAACTACAGCTGTTTCTGAACGCGATCGTACGTGTTGAGAGAGAAAACGAAGGAGCCGTCCGTGGCGTCAGCCTTCCGTCTCGGCTTCTCGCTCGTGGGAAGCGGCATAAAAACACGTCTTCTGGAGCTGCGGACATACAGGAAGCGAGCCAGAAGGAACAGAAGAAAGAGAAGCAGTCCCAGCAGGACGATGGTCAGCAACACGCGATAAGTTCGCCACAGAGAGAAGCAGCCATCGTCACTCACGCGATCGATCGATTCGGAGCCGCCGGATAACGCCATCGAGTAGGCGTCAAACGATAGCGTGAACACGGTGGTGGTGCCCACTTCGTTCCGAATCGTCGCGTAGTTGAAATGAGAGTCCTTGTCCGTACAGAAGTTGTCCCTACTCCTCACCCCACCCCTTCAGCGCTACAGAACATTGAACTCCACCATATGGCTGAAGCCCCTGCTGCACTGAACCGTGTCCTTTACGACCCCGCTGTTGTACGCCACGTAGATGGCGGACACTTCAAACGTCGTCTTCAACTCCACCGTGTCCGTGTACTCAGTAGGCTCCATCGCGGTCACCTTCAACTCCTTCCGAGTCACCATACGGACGTTCTTGCAGCTGCCCTCACGATAGTTGGTTATCACGACTGTCATGCCCGTGAACCCCTTCCTTTGCTTTCCAGAGAGCGTGTAGGTGTACTCAATGCCTATTTCTCACAGGGAAGCGCGGATCGTACCCGTATTGTTACACGGTGTTGCATACGTCCCGCATACTACACGTCATGAATATGGAGGAAAGACCGACTGCTGTGTTGGAACTTCGCAGACGCTGTAGAT
>ERZ1106948.482-NODE-482-length-17935-cov-36.962360_pt1 | contig 17935 bp, 25 predicted proteins | sample MGYA00403673_ERZ1106948 | MGnify/ENA primary metagenome ERZ1106948 (study PRJEB35170, sample SAMEA104062409) | human gut metagenome | biome: human gut; feature: human-associated habitat; material: faeces | place: Denmark | collected 2012-05-07 ...
ACTCTCACAAGGTGACTCGCGAGGAGGCCATGGAGTGGTTCAAGAAGCAGTACGATGGTATCATTCTCGACAAGGCCAAGTAAGATGCGAGATGCTGTAATGAAAGAGACGCTTTTGCATGTGTTTGTTTCAATAGTATATTTGCATGTGTCAGAAGTGTTTCACTCACATATAAGACAGCGATCACATCGTTTCCTTCCTATGACAGCGATTACATCCACCCATAAACGAAACTGCATGAATCAAGAAACACACTACTTGGGAGCCATAATCATACTGCTATAGTCTTTCTGGAAAAAGGGGTGATACTTGATGTCTTCAAACTTGATTCGCTTGTCCGCCTGCTCCACGAGGATCCTTCTGCACAGGTCATAAATCTCTGGATTCGCGTTTCTCCTGAACCGCATATTTCGCAGCGCGCGCGGATCGTTCTTTGTCAAGTCCTTCGACAGCGCCATCAAATCCGCCTTCTCCTCTACAACTCACGATCTCACACAATCACGACGTTCCTCCTCCTCCGACAAGCCCACGACCAACTCATATAAGAGAACACCGACTACGAATGAAGCGAAGACAGTATCCCCACAAGCCCACGTTTCTGCAGAAATGTCGTATCCCTTTCCGCTATTGCTCGACTGCTCCGGCGCCATGTAACTAACAGTACCGCAGAGCGTGAATCGCGGCTTGTCCTGCTTGATGCACGACCAACCGAAGTCGGTCAGTTTGACTTCCAAGTCTCCCTTTCCAGTTCGTTTCTGCGCGTCAAAGAATACAGGAGTTGAAAACGTCAATGTTCTTGAAGATGAGGATGTTCTCCGGCTTCAGGTCGCGGTGCATCACATTGTACGCATGACAATATGCCAACGCTCTACAGGTGAAGCATTGACGGAGACTCAACGAGTACACCTGCGTGGCGATCTGTTGGATGTACTTCATGGGCACGCCCTTCATCCATTTGTTTGTGATCATCAGGTTGAACAGCGTCCCCTCCGGAGCGTACTCCATCACAATCCCCACTAGGCGTCATTCACTCCCCATTTAAAAACCTCGGTCCATGTGAATGAAAGAACCATAGACGTGCACGATTCGGTCGTGCTTCAGGTGGGAGTGGATCTACAGTGAACGCGTCGCGCCACCAATACCTCGATCTCTTTCTTGAGCTGGTCCAGAATGTTGTTCTCGGCGTATTTCTTGAGAAACATGATCTTTAGGGCAACGAGCTTATTCGAGTTGATCTCTCGCGCTAGGAATACCTTTCCTAGTTGTCACTCCTTTGCGATACACAAAACCGTATTGACCCTCCCCCAAAGGCTTCTTGAAGCCGAAATCGTTGAAAGACCACTGCTTGGTGCTCTATCCATAATGGACCTCTACAACAATGGATATACATCTAAGTCCCGTGTGGGTCTGCTCGCGGAAACAGGATTCACCTTCCTTTCTCTAGAGAGGGGATTGTAGCTTGCTGCACTCGTAGGGTAGGAACTCGGATGGGCAGGGTAACTCATGATTCCCTCTTTCGACACAGCGCAACTGTTTCTAATCAAACAACTCAAAACGAGGAAGATTAAAGGTTGGCAATGACGTTGTCGTGAATGCGGTCGGCAGCGTTCTTGGTGGACTCGGGGAACTGGAAGTCCTCGCCGGTGATGAGTTCGTACAGCTGGATGTAGCGACGCGACAGCTCGTCCACCATCTCCGCGGGCGCCTCGGGCAGCACCTCGTCCTTGTACGGGTCGCACTGCGAGCGGTACCACGTGCGGAGGAACTCCTTGTCGATGTTCTCGGGGTTCTCGCCAGCCGCGAAGCGCGCCTCGTACGACGACGACAGCCAGTAGCGCGAGGAGTCGGGCGTGTGGATCTCGTCGATCAGGCGGATCACGCCGTTCTCGTCCTTGCCGAACTCGTACTTCGTGTCCACCAGGATCAGACCGTGCTCCTCAGCCACCTTCTGACCGAACGCGAACAGCTCCTTCGCCTTGCTGCTGCAGTAGTCCCAGTCCTCCTGGCTCATGAACCCGCGACTCACGATCGCCTCGGGCGAAATCACTACACCTCACCGTCTCCCACATCCGCTACGCTCGTCGTGCACGTCCGACTTCGTCGTCGGCGTGATCAGGTTCTCCCACAGCTTCTGGTTCTTCTTCAGACCCTCGGGCAGGTCGATGCCGCAGTACTTGCGCACGCCCTGCTGGTAGTTCGTCCACAGCGACGTCGACGTCGAGCCCGTGATGTACCCGCGCATCACGAACTCGATGGGGAACGGCGTGCACTTGCGACCGATCGTCACGTTCGGGTCCGGCACCGCCAGCACGTGGTTCGGGATGATGTGCTCCGTGTGCTTGAACCACCACGCCGACGTCAGGTTCAGCACCTGGCCCTTGAACGGCACCGTGCACAGCTCGCGGTCGAAGCCCGACATGCGGTCCGTCGTGATCAGCACTACCTTGTCGCCGCTCTCGAAGCGGTCGCGCACCTTGCCCACGTACAGGTTCGTCGTGTTGATCCCGTCCAGGTTCGTCTTCGACAGCGTGTTGCTGCGCGCCGCGTCGATCGTCGCGAAGTACGACTTGCTGTGGAGTATCACGTCGTTGAGATAGGACTGATGGACGTTCTCTTCATGATAGGCTTGGAGCGCGTCTCGGAGGAGAGGATCATACACGGACAGAATCTTGGCGGCGGCGAGACCCGCATTCTCAGGGTCTTGGACGAGCATGGGACAGACACCACTTGGCATACGAAGGGAGGAGAAAACGTCGATCCCATTGAATGTAGTACTGTAGGGAGGGCAGATGATCACGGGAGTGAGCACGCTGGCATCAACAATGCCGCTGAGGGCGTTCGAACGGCCTGTTACCGTGATGTACACTTTTGGCACAGATAGAGCTTCGTATTTCTATCACTCAAACGGAAATAGGGAGGGGACCTCGATCAGTTGTAGAAGATGCTTGGGAGTTTTGTGAGCAGAGGCAATACGGATGTCGCACTTTATGTGGAAGCGCTAGTTCGTGAGATTGTATGCTCATATCATGCTCTCAAACAATTCTGGATCTTGTCTGACACGGAATAGTCAGGACGCGAACCCATGAAGATAACCACAAGAGCGTTAGTCATTGAAGCGGAAGAAATGAGCAGTTGCTTGGAGAGGGGCGAGAAGATTCTTTCGATCACTGTACGTGCGGAGATTGATACTCATGGCTGCTCTTACTACTGAGCCGTAACCAATGCTCACGAGAATGCAACAAAGAGGAGCAAAATCACAGATTGTACACACTAAATCAAACATCCTTCATCGTCGCAGGGTCTCTGTGGTACTTGTGCTCGATCACGTACAACCGCGCTCCCCACAGGTACTTGATGCCGTCGTTCACACTGATATTGAAACTCCGATCGCGGATGCCCTTCTGCTGACACAAAGTCGACTTGTCCTCGGCATCCTTGCACTCCGGTCCTCGCTCTCCCTTTGACTTAAAAACGACCGATTTCACCCCGATGGATTTCGCAAATCGCTGATAGCAAGACCAGTACCAGAAAGGAGGATACGCCTCAATGAGGTAACTGTCCCTCGTCATGAACAACATGTTGGCGAGACCCGTTCCGTGGACAGCGAAAAAGACGTCCGTTTTGATGAGCTGCATGATTCGTTGGTTGATGGTGAGCTCTTCAAGAATGATGTCGTCGTACGTGTACTACACATCATCCCACACACAAAGATAAACGTAGTCGAGAAGCATCTGGTTGATGCGCTTGATGAACTTGTCGTGGTTCAGAATCAGGCGGAAGGTGGGTCTGCGCACAATCGTCAACTGCAGCTTTCCGTTCCGGTAGTGCGGAGGATAATAGTTCATGTAGATGTACGCAGACGCTCTCAGCCAATCCGCCGCCAGCAGCGTGCCAATGAAGGTTCCACTGCCCGCGGGCTCCCAGTTGCGCAGGACCGTCTACGGGGTGAGATCGACAGCAGGGGGTTACAAGAATGCGGTCACACACGATATTGTGTCCCGAGAACTGAGGGTCGGTGTAGGGACGCAATAACCGCGGTCGTCGGTCAGGAGGCAACATGTTGATAAGAATCTCGAGCGCGCGCAAATTCCACTCGTTCATGTTCTGGTCCTTCGCGCCGGCGACGACGAGCAGGTTCTTGTACTAGGGGTGAGGTGATGACGCGATGAGCCACGATGGGGAAGTCGTTCGGGTGAAGCGCGATATATGCGAGAAGGGACGTGCCTTCCAAAAACTGGTAGGAATTGGTGACGGCGCGCGGATGCGCAATCACCATATCGAGGGGCGTTTTGGGGAGATTGTGGCTCGGGATCGTTCCCCTCAGTACCTCGAAGAAGTTGACTAGAGTGAAGAGCCGAGAGAGAAACTACAATAGAAATCCTTCCACTTATTCTCGGTGATGATCTTGTTCACGGCGAGGTCGGACTTCATGTACATCATGATCTTTCCGTTGCGCACGTTGACACACGCATTCGAGACAAACGCGTAGTGCTTCGTGCCCATAATGCGACTGTATCCGTTGGACCTGCAGTATTAGCAATCGCAACACACAGCAACTCTTTCCAAAACTTGTGCAGCTCGCTGCTGATGTCTCTATCCGTGAGGCGGAAGGGAAGAACAAACCGCGTGATGTTGCTGTAGATATGATCGCGAATGTCCTCGAAGTCCTCGTACCACTTGGGGCTCGTGAAGTCGAGTCCCATCTTCTCTTCCCACAGTACGCCCGTGTCATTGTAGATGAACGGAACGGGCTTGTGTTTCACCACATTGTACGCGTAGTCCTGACTCCACTCGCCATAGCGACTCTTCCTCATGTCCGGAATGACATCCGTGTGATCATCCAGCGACATGGACGGAGTCACCACGGGCTTCCCCGACTTACCGAAATCCAGTGTGGAGTAGAAGCTCATCGGAACGCTCTTTCGCCTACAGCGTGAAATCCACACCGGAGCAGCACTGGAACGACTGGTAGAGCAGCTCGTCGTTCTTCGAGTAGTTCGCAATCGCATCAAAGGCTTTTAGCTCGATGGAGCCCAGGAAGTACTGCTTGAACTCGTAGACCCACGCTCCACATACGATGGTCAAAACGATCATAAAGATGATGTCCCGAACCTCCATCTTCTCCAAATAGTGACGCACGGTTTTCTGTGTGTTGAATGAAACGCTCTGCACGAGATTACTCATCCCCAGAGGAATGTTCAAGCGCAAGCAGAAGCCAAAATCGTCGACAGCCGAGGACGCAGAAGAGAGCGGAAAGAGCGAAGCACCATGCCCGAACTGCATTAAGCTGATGCAGGAGATTGCTGCTTTGAGGGAGGAGAACCTTCAGTTGACTCGAATGAATCAACGGAAGCAGTACACGATAGCTCCCACTCTTTACACGTACTACAAAAACAACATCTTGAAGAACCGCGTTTCAAGGTGAGGTCTGAAGCGCCATCTCATTCTCCGTAGAGCGGCGAGTCAAGTGACGCAAAGTCTTTTAGAGTGTAACGAAGAAGAGGATCAGGACGCCTACAACGAGGAGATCATCAACATTTGCTCTCAGCCCCATCCCAACCCCTTCTTCCAGAGTGCGATGTTTATCGACGTATTCGAGTATCAGTGCCAGCAAATGAGTTGGTGCTTCCTCGTTTTCTCAGTGGATAGAGACCATCTTGTCGTCGGAGCCGAGACTGCTGCGGCTGAAGTCCCCCATCTACGTGTTTGGTGATTTTCACGGAAACATTCAGGACCTGCTTGCCTTTTCGCACATTCTCTGGCCACTCGGAATGCACTTGACTCCGGGAAGTTTTTTGTTCTTGGGCGACTACGTGGATCGTGGCGCCTACTCGATCGAAGTGCTGGCGTATCTGTTTGCCCAAAAGATTATGCTTCCCGACAAGGTCTTCCTCCTGCGAGGCAACCACGAGCTTCGCGCCGTGAACATATCCAACCACTTCATCATTGCTCCTCCTTCACCACCACGGCTGGGAGTCGTACTACGGAGATCGCTGCTTCCTGGGCCAACTGAAGAAGAAGTACGGCGAGGAGACGGGCATCCGCCTCTGGAAGGTCGCCAACTCCGTATTCGACTGCCTTCCCTTCGCCGCCACCATCGACGACGTGATCTTCTGCGTCCACGGCGGCATCCCCCGCCCGCTCTCGCCCACCACCACCGCTCTGGAGAGCATCGGAAGCATTCCCTGCCCCACGGCGGTGCGCGCCGTGAAGGGCGATCGCAAGTCGACGATGGTGCGTGCTGTGGAGTTGGCTCACCAGTAGATCAAGCAACTGGCTAGTGACCTGCTGTGGTCGGACCCGGCGCCCAGTCAGCAGGAGCGCTGGCTCGACAACAGCGGATTCGGCGAGGGTGAGCGCGGTCCTGGCGCGATTTGCTTCGGCGACAAGGCGATCACGAAGTTCCTGGACGAGAACCAGCTGTCCCATATTGTGCGTGCGCACGAGCCGACGCAGAAGGGAGTGAACATCAGCAAGGGCGGACGCGTGATCACCATTTTCAGCACTTCTCGTGTATGCGAAGAGTGGGGGGATGAGGGGTAGGATCACGGGTGTCGCAACGCGTTCTGCGGCTGCATTTTGGTGGACGCGAATGTGAGCGTGGTGCGTGGGGGTGACGAGTAGAACATCATCGCGATCAACCATCCTGACCCAACGCGCATGCTGGAACGTGGGGCTGTTGGTGGAGAGTGAGGTATAGTGAAGAATGCGGAGGAGAAGGAGCAGGAAGAGAGCCCGGACTCGGATGACAGTCTTTGTGCGGAAGATGTGGACGCAATTGAAACCAGTTCGTCACTATAGCACACCCTTGTTTGGAGCAACAAACACGCCAATCACTACGCAAGAGAAGTGTATCTGTTTCGATGCCAGCGGCACTGATGATCTTGATCTCCACGCGATCACCTGTGTCCTTGTCTCTCTATTTCTAAAGTCACCGCACAGCAAGCTACCTCGGTAGCGACAGTGAACACCTCCTTAATCAGGTTCAGCGCCTCTTCACGGTCCAGATCAACATAGGGCACATTGCGGTTGCGCTTCGCGACGCAGCTGTCCATGATAGGAATAATGTGACTCTGAGCGGAGCCCTGCACACCGTATTTCAGTAACTCGTAGGAGCCCACCGCATCGTAGCTGTAGATCACGCCGTGCCCCTCCTCGTCGAGACCAGCAAGCACATTGAACGCGTAGAACGGGAAGAAGCGGCGGTTGTATAGGGTGTTGCCCAAGAGAGAGGCAACAGCGGCAGTGCTCATTTCCTCTCTGTGATTATACTTATAACTACATAGTGAAAGCAATCCGACGACTCCCACTCCTTTATATCATAGTCAAGTGTGCGATTCAGTGTAACCATATCTGTCCAGCAGCCTCCACTTCCGAGAATGCATTTGCTCGTCAGAGGATGCAGACGAGACACATTACGGCTGAGAATCTCATAGCCCTGAGTCAAACGGGTATCGGCAGCAATGATGATGTAATCGTTTCCCGCAATGGCCACCACGGTGCTAGGACATTAGGCTCCGAAAACGAAAACGAGTTACCCTCCATTCATGTCGTAGGGCTCGAATTCCTTTCCTTTCGCTTGATGCATTGCTCTGGCGCTTCTACGGAATTACGACGCTCGAATCGTAACGCTCACATGTGTGTTGTAGCAGAAGAATTGAAAGACGATGAGAAATCGCCTCGATTTTCGTCATTGTCCGAAGCACGCCGAAAGGCTCTGACCGCAACGAGAAGAACACATTCACCACAGATGGATACGAACAAACAAACAGCAACACAGTCACTTTACCACGCATTGCCTCCAAAGAAGGAGTCAAAAGGAGAGTAGGAACGACGCGGGTTAGCGTACCTCCGCTGTCGGTACGGGTTATATGGGTTCCTGTAGTAAGGATTCGAATAGTAGCTGTCTTCATCGTTATCGCCCTCGTCGTATCGGGGATCTCTGTAGTAGTTCGGATAGCGACGATCCGGGTAGAAAGGATTGCGCACGCCATTGTCCTCCTCCTCTTCCTCGCGCACAGGAATTCGGCGCGGCTCCTCCTTCTTGGGCTTCAACGCGTACGAAATCTGCAGAATGCTCTGGTCATCGTAGTACAACGCCTCGGGCGTTCTCGACAAGTCCACTTCGACATCGGGCAGCGGAATCACCGTCGTGAAGGGAACGTACTGGTACGCAGGCGCGGTGTTGTAGAACATGCCGTAGTAGCCATTGGGTCTCTCCCTCCTCACAACGCGGTATCCCTGGATAATCAGCTTGGGCGTGGGCTTCGAGGGTCTGGTGATGCAGCGAAGCGACTTCTGGTCGAAGTCCACGTCAAGCAGGATGAGGTTGAGTTTGCCCTCCTTGACCATCCACTCGTACTTGGGCGAGTAGTCGCTCTTGATGGAGGCGAGGTCGTCCTCTTCGGTGATTTCGGGCTTGGTCGAGTCTACCTCCATGCTGGAGTCGGAGTCTGACGACTCGTCCGATTCCACGTCCATTTCGGACGACTCCTTTTGTTGCTTCTCAGCCTCCTCCTTTCTCTTTCTCTCCTCCTCCGCCTTCTTTCGTTCGGCTTGTTTCGCTTCTTCCGCCTCCTTTCTCTTTCTCTCGGCTTCCTCTTCAGCTTTCCTCTTCTCTTCTTCTGCCTTCTTTCTTTCAGCTTCTTCCTTCGCCTTCCTCTCCTCAGCCTCCTTTCTTTCAGCCTCCTCTTCCTCTCTCTTCTTCTCCTCTTCAGCCTTCTTCTTCGCCTCCTCTCTCTTCCTCTCTTCCTCTGCCTTCTTTCTCTCTTCTTCCGCCTTCTTCTTTCTCTCCTCCTCCGCCTTCCTTTCTCTCTCCTCCTCTTCCTTCCTTTCTCTCTCCTCTTCTTCTGCCTTCCTCTTCTCCTCCTCTCTTTCTCTCTCCGCCTCCTCTCTCTCCTTCCTCTTCGCCACCTTCCTCGCGTGCTTCTTCGCTCTCTTCTTCGCCTTCTTGTCCTCCAACGAGTCCTCCTCCATCTCCATCGTGTTCTCCTCCGTGGCCTCCTTCATCGCATTGCGACGGGCTTCAAATTCCTCGGGAGAAAGAACGGGAATGGTATGCACAGACTTCTTCCGCTTCAATGAGGGCTGCTTCTGAAGCGTCGGCTCGTCGTCTGGAGTCGTGATCGTCGGCTCTTCAGGAGCAACAGGAGAAGAAGGCGTCTCAACGATGGGAGTGTCCGATTCAAGCAACGCCTGGTAACGGTGCTGGGACAGGCAGGATCGGTAAAACATGGACAGGGCAACCGCCTGCTTATGCATTTGAGTGATCTTATCTTGGAGGTTCAGAATACGCTTGACCTGCTCCTTTCTCTTTGTTCTAATCTCTTCGTTACCGTTGCTGATAACGCCGTCCAGGGAAAGCAGCTCCTTTGTCAGATTCTCGTTCAGCATGCCACAGTCGTACTCGTAAGTACTGAACGTAAGACGAATAGGGTACAAAAAATCGTCCTTCAGCGCAATCGACTTCCAGTACGACACGACAATCTGCAACAGCAACTTCTCCCTCTTGCTCTTCAAACGCTCGTAGTTCCATTCCATCTTCGATACCGACTCGGCCACCTTGTTGATTCCTGCGATGGCTTTGTCATACTCTTCCTTCGTCAGCTGTCCTTCTTCTTGGCTCATGTTCGTCTGCTGTATTCAAATAGAAGACTCGGGAATAAAAAATAGTGTTTCTGGAAAAAGAAGCTGCCCGGAACCTTCTCGAATCGTCTATTCTTCGTATCCATCACCGAATCCTTTTTCAAACGGAACCGTTGCACGCAAAGAAAATGAGAAACACAGGGATCACAGAAGAAGGATCATGACGGAGAATGATCGTGGCGTGGCAAACAATCAAGGGAAATAGGTTACAAAGGAACTACATGTACTCCTGGCGCATCTTCATTTCCGCGTCGCTTCTCCACGTGCGGAATTGCTCACCAATGCCCGACTGTCCCTTCAGTCGCTGGCGCTTCATCTTCTCCTTGAAGAGCTCTCTCCCCTCGCGCTTCACTACGAATCACTCTGCGTCGAAAGCGTCACATCGGTACATCTCATCGGACAACTCTCTCTCCTTCAGAACTCTTTCAACTCTTTCCTTCTCCTCCCTCTCCATTTCCTTCATCTTCTCCCTCTCCTTCTTTGCCTTCTCTTCCGCCTCCTTCTTCTTCTTCTCCTCTTCCTACGCGTTCATATCGTTACAATAGAATACGATCTCTTCCATGGACAACGCGCCCTTCTTGATTCCCTCATTCACGTTGAAGAACTTGATCGCGGTCTCTTTCACCTGTCTATCACTTCCAATACATTTTCAAACCTCTTTCTTCTTCCCCACAAAGGACAAATCGCTTGAAGCGTTGAAGGCCTCGTCGAACGACGGGATGACACTCTTGGGCTTTTCTTCTTCCTTCTTCTCCAACTTCTCTTTCTGCACAGTAATTTGTAGTGCACTACCTCACTTGCTGTTGAGCACGCTCCTTCTGCTGCACTTCCTCTTCGTTTTCGGAGGAGTCACTGCTGTCAGACGATTCGCCGTAAGGAACGAGGGAAATCATCCGCTTTCCACTTCAGAGAAACAATGAATGAACAAACACTCCTCTACAGACCATCAATGAATGAAAACAGCGATCGCTGCGAGAGTACAGAGGACAGGACGTGGACGGAGGCCGTAATCACGTTCCCCTCCTTTTCCATATCTACTTCTGACCATCCATTTGCTTCGCTACCATCTACAAAGGAGTCAAATGTCGAAATGGGAGTGATTAGCGTTGAGATGACCTCGGTGTCCTCCAAGCACTGCTCAGGGCCCTTGTTCTCGACTCGATCCATATCGATTTCGACAACCACTGCCAGCTGCTCTTCGTTACTCTTCCAGGGATCCGAAAAGAAGGAGAAGGGGAGAATTCGCTATTCGTGATTGGATTCAAGCAAAACAACATCCATCAGCGTCCCGACAAACCCAGTCTCCTCTTTCAACTCTCGAAGGGCTGTGACGCACGGATCCTCTCCCTTATCGACTAATCCTAATCGTTACGTCCTCCACCGACAATGACCTGCTGGAAAGGATATCGTGAACGCTTCCATCGCGGGTCGGTAGTTGCGTATCACAAGTATGTGGGGTTCTGTGTATTTGGATCCTTTTAGAATCGGTATGATGATGACTCCTATGCAATGAACAGGAATAACGAAGCTATAACCATCGATCTCCTGGTTCTTTGTCGTTCTTCGCGCGCATTCATACTCCTACGCATGACCAGTCTCATTGCACCACATTCCATTTGCAGTCCGTTCACCGGATGTGTGTACTGCAGAGTTCCCAGCTGAAGGAAGTGTCCCGAGTACTTCCAGTCCACCCTCCTTCCTGGAGACTCATCGAGCGAATCTCTGTATTCTGCCATAACAAACAGGCGAATTATGACAATTCGACCACTCGTCTCTTTACATAGTTTACAATAATTTCGATGTCACTCTCCGACACGTGCGACTTCAACTACGAATAAGGAACAAACGCAGTACCCACATCTTCCCGAATATTCTCTTCCAGCTTCTCTGAGAACTGGACGCTCTCTTTCTCGCACAGACGCTTCCAGATCGTCATGAACAGCTGAAGGAGCACCTTCTTGCGACTGCCCTTCCAGCTGTACTCCTGAAGCGCGTCGATCTTCAGGTCTTTGCTGCTCGGAGTCGTTTCCACATCCATCAGTCCGTCTAGATCCTCCAGTCCTCTCTTCCTCGCTGCCACGGACGCCTTCGATCGGTGCGACTTCTCTCGCAGCGAAGCGTCGTGCCTTCTCTTCGACGTCAGCGAGAACTTGGAAGAGGACTGCGACGAATCGGACGACGCCGAGGAAAAGCGGTCGTCTCCCAGTTCGAATGAAGGAGGTCCCGCAAGACACACAGCGAAAGGATATGATAGCACTCGTTGACGGAAGACATCACGTTTGACGACTTCTTCTTGTCCACACGGCGATACGGATTGCCAAAGAGGTTTGGATTCTGATGCACCTCCCCCGTTCTGTAGTCTCGCAGCTCTGTGTGCTTCGCCAGGTACTTTGTATAGTCGCCCATTTCGGAAATGGTGCACTACACATCACAGACGCGTGTATCTCCTCACATTCTCTTTCTCCCTCACAATTTGTAATCGTCTCCCTCGTTGAATGATTCCCTGGTCATCGTGCGTCTTCCTCTCCGACTCTTCGTTTATCGCGTTGAATATGTAGTCTCGGAAGAATTCCAATCCAATTTCATTATCCATTTTCACTGCATCACCCGTTCAACGCGATTACTGTCGTGTGTTGAGCAAAGAAGCGACGTAGTTGTGGCTGTATTACGAGTATAGAGGTAGTGTGCTTGTTATCGTGTGTCGAACAAAGACCCAGCACAATTGCTGTTACAACTTGAACGAAGACTCAGCTCAATTGGTGTCAAAACTTGAACAAAGACCAGCACAACTGCTACCACTACATAACCACAGAAACAACACTAGCACTCCTCTTGGGGCGGGAGGGGCGGACACGAAAAGGGGACGGGAACGTTATGCCTACAGCTAAAGCCCCCGCATCATGACCACCTCACCAGATACGAATAGTAGTACCGAACATACTCCAGCGGAACCGTTTGCAGCCACGAAATGAGCTTGCCCGCGTCCTTCGCCTCCATCATGCGAAGAAAGCGCGGGAAGTCAGGGAGGAAGAAGACAATCTTGAACGCGCCGTCTCCCACGTCCAAACACAACCCGTACACGTGACCGTCCTTCCCCTCCAGGTACACGTGTCCCCTGTCCATCTGCTGCGAACACGACTGTAGCACAGCGTAGAAGAAGCCCACGTCTGCGCGACTGCCCTCGCCCAGCTCGCTCACTCTCAACTCGCTCACGTCGTACGGCAGTCCCTCGCTCTCCACGCGCTCCTACTCCTCACGACCCACACGCACACAGACCATCAGTCGCTCCACTGGAATCACGTCGTGCGTGCACACGAAGCGGAAGACGGGTACAGGCGGGCGCGGCACGGACTGCTCGGGGTAGGGGTAGAAGGTGGCAGTGTAGCTCTCCTCGCGGAAGTAGTCCGCCAGCCGGGCGTCCACCGACTGCTCGCCGGCATCCGACCGGGTGACGAGCGGCAGAGGGATGGTGATGGCATCCGAGGTCAGTACAGCATGGTTGCTGACGCGCGAGTTGAGCATCTCCAGGTGCGTGGGCGTCACGTACTGCTTCTGGATGAGGATCTGGACCACGGGGTAGAGAGGAATGAACGACTCCACGCGCGCGTCGTTCACCGTCCGCGTCGCGCAGAAGAGCGCGGAGTTGTAGCTCAGACCGGTCATCGTGGAGTCGACGACGAGGAGCTGGCCGTTTGTGGTGTTACACAATCTGAACAGAGCGTTGTCCTATAGTGAAATGGCGATGATGCAGTTACCGATAGGTCGAGATGGTTGTTGTTGAAGAAGGCAGGAGAATAGACGACGAACGCATTGAATTGGGCGTTCCAGCGAAACGGATTCAAGTCACAGCCAAAGGAATCGAAGTCAAACGAGACACCTCCGTTCATAATCGCCAGAGCCGATGTTAACAGGATGTAGCAAATGGGACACGTAAACTGACGGAAGCGACCGCGACCCTGGGAGTGAGACGAGAATGGAGTCACTACTCTTGTTTCGAGTTTCCTCGAGAGGCAGTCCTTGTTCATCCTATCAACACAGTTACGAACCAGATCTTTGCAGGAGACTACACCAAATGCCTTGAGACTCTTAATCTTCTACACAATTGCATATCCCAAAATGGTGTACCTGCGCTGCAGAGCGACCGTCGTAGTACTGAATGTCCCCTTTCGACTCTCCCGTGAAAATCGTGATCGCGATGTCCGGAGTGCACACACTCATTAGGTTTGCGCTCTACGATGGATAGCAATTCGTGCACCGTACGATATCCTGGACAACACTGAACATCGTTTGGCGGGAGTACGTCATTTGATTCATATGTGCGGACGTGTCGACGATGAAGCACACAATTGACTTTGGCATTCTCCACAGAGAGAGGGCAGTCTCCGACTCGCAGAGAATGATAAGTGATCCTTGGCTCTCAGAGTTTGGTATTGCTTGTAATACGAGATGGTGAACTGTATCAAATGGAATATGCTTTTGGTGATGAGCGTGTTGACTGCATGGCTCAGAACAAGAGCGCTGCCCTCGTGACAATCATAGCAGAATGCATCAATAACAAACCCTAACACCTCTTCAAAACATACAAATACGTGTACATCCCTTTTGTGTCATCTTCGCTCAGATCCGGATACAACTCCTTTAACTGCTCTAGTCCGTCCATCTCCTCCCCTATGCATGAGGGACTGATACAGACAGTACAGTGACGCATCGCCATTTCGTACGACAACTGGTCACACAGTGAGAAGACCATTTCCATCTATTCCTCAAGCGAATCCACGTCAACTACAGCCTCAGGAGGGTTGAAGGAAACGACCAGGAAGTATCCGCCAGGCTTCAACACGCGATGGACGCCTTGCAAGTACTGGGGGATCTTATCAAACATCTCCTCGGAGCAGAGGAACGTATCGAGTGTGCTCTTGTCAATAACGGTATGAAAGGACTCCGAATCAAATGTCATATCAAAGCAATCCATCACAGTGTCTACGCCTCACAGGCTCCGATAACACTAACAAGCGATCCCCGAAAAGGCGCTATCGCGGGTGCGATTCTTCTCTATAACAACCCTCGAAATGTCGATTCCAACCAAGTGGTGGTATCCATCCCCATACATATCGCGACACAGCACTAGTCAAATGAGAGTGCAGTATAGCGATTACAAGAGTCACCACACCCCGGGAAGAGGATTGTGTCCGTTTTCTTCACAAAGCGCTCAATATCATAATCCTTAAGACTGCTGTAGTCCAGTACCCTGCAAGTCAGCCGCAAACACAAGACGGACCATTCATACGGCGATTCGCTGGTACTATATCGCTCATCCCAATACTCCGTTGAGGTGTAATCGCTATCCGCTGCCGCCATCACAGAGTGGGAAGGGGCAGACTATTCTTGTGTCCTTCTCCTTTTATGCCCAACATCGCTGGTATCCCTCACTATTCCCAACGAATTGTACTCTCTTTCATCGCTTTCCTTATGACGAGCCAATTGGTGAGGAGGAGGTTCTGCTCGCGCTGACCATATACTCAGACAGTCTCCATATCATCCTATCAGCGGACGAGAGACCCGGCAGTTGTGTACTCGACTCGCATTCCCGATAACACGCAGGTGCAATATGTTCCTCATTCCCAACTCAGCATGGATCCCGGACAACAATACACGATTCGCTTTCTTCTGGGAGAGTATTCGCCCTTTGTCGAAGTGGTCATGAAGATGATCGCTTCCTGTAACACGCATACGATTCACAATCGATTCATGACTAGTATATCGTCCTACTCCATTCCGTTCATCTGTTTCCAGAAACTGGACTCCCAAATGGAGCGGACACAGCTAACGAGTCTCATCGATTCCGTGAAGGAGTTCATTGACAGCAAACAGGAGCTGATTCTGGAGTGCTACAAACCCCTTTCCTAGTCTCCATTTCTTCTTGTAATCGTTTGTAAAGTGCGTCTATCGTGTTTGTTCCTTTGTCTCTCGAGAGCCAAGAATCACTGTTTCCTTTGTTGGAAAGCAATCGAAATGAGTAGCTGTCCGCGGAGTTGTCCTTCTCGCGTGCTGAGTCCGGAGGAAGTGGCTGCGCTGGAAAAGAGCGGGGATTGTCTTCCGAGCGATGTCGTTGCGAATATCACTGTTTGGAAGAATTCCCACAAAGTGCCACTGCGAATGGGCCCATTTGACGTGGCTTCGTATGATCCAAGCCGGATGCGCTTTCAAGAGTACGAGAAGTCTTGGAACGAGTTCCGTTATCAGTTGTATAACGGAATGGAGGTGATTCGCGGGAATGATCAATGAGAGTCTTCCTTCCCGTGTGTTCTTGTATAATGTCGTGAATTCAAATTTGGTGTCCACTCCAACGCCCTTTGTTGCAGACACGTGTCCTCACACCATTTTCCTTCTGGTCTTTCCTTCATCACTTTTTCCATTTCGTGTATAGGGAAGAATGCAGCCCCTTGAAGCGCCTGCGCCGTCCGTACCACAGTCCTCTACACCCACTGTGGGTTCGTTAAGCCATCCCCATTCATCAAGGAATGTACTTCCTTCCATTGAGTGCATCATGTTCATAGTATTCGTGTTCCACGCCGTTCACTCTTTTCCGAAATCGAGAATACAAGACTTTTGCCGCCCGGTTTTCCAATCTCTCGAGCGCTGACATATACAGGATGTAGGAATGGCGTGTATCATTGGTTATGCGCAGGATGTTCGAGTTTTATCGCAATGACACGGATACGCAACGGAAATACAAGCACCTATTCGAGAAAGAGGTACTCGTTGCGGCCCTCCTATTATCTAGCTGTCGAGTGCGAAACAGGCATTTCATAACGCGGTCCGAATGAAGGCAAAAGTGGGCTCTTCTCTCGGCAGCGACTTCAAGTACTCTGTTCTTCGTGTATTCCATGTAGAAACACAAATGACATTCTCAGCGTGCCCAAGAAGACATCCTCAGTGTTCACCCCACCGCAGACGTATTTCCGTAATGGTCAGTATGAGTGTATAGGTGCGGAACCCTCCCCAAGGCCTTTTCCCCTCAAATGCAAATGAACCTGCTAGAGACAATCGCGCTGCACATCAAACTGTATCGATCATGTAGTCCTCTGTCGGCCGCACGACGCGTAGACCACTTGAATTGGAAAGCCATTTGTGCTTCCTTCCAACAGAAGTTCAATACACCCATTTCCGTGGAGGACGCAAAGCAAGTGTGGCACTCTCTAGCGTACGGGAAGCTCGTTCCCTCAGAAGAGGACTCGGACGACGAGCTCCTGTTTCAGACGGACGACAAGCCCTTTGTGCTGGAGCGGTATTTGGAGGAGCGAAACCACAAACTCTTCCTGAAGGAAGACGGGTGTCTGCTGTCCGTGGAGTACCCCTATCTTCTTTCTTGTGTTTCATTCGGCGTATCTCTGATGTGTAGCGGATTGCGATTTGATGAAGATCAACTCGAGTTGTCCAAGCTCTATCCTTGCGTTGCACGACTTCTCTCAGGATTACCTCACCGCCGATATCAAGAAGGAGGAGCGGCTGGAGCCTGTCCTTTCTTCCATCTCGGAGAGTGGCACTTTGAGAGTGGTGTCACGAGTAGTGTTCGGAGTCAGCAAGGAAGAGATCAAGCAGTCATGGGGAGAGACGCGTGTACAACAACTGAAGGACGTTTTGGATGATATCACTACGGTATCTGAGGAGCACAAGCAGCTGCTAGCACAACTTCATACTCTTAACTAGGACAAATCGTTTTCTCTTTTCCGCGCTGTTTGTTAGACTATTCTTATGAGACTCAAGAAACGGTACATTCTCTGCCACATTGAACGTACCGGCAGTAGCAGTGCCTTCTCTCTAACCGAGTCCAGCATCGCGAAAGCCATTCGCGTTCTCCCTGTTTTCGTCTTCCTTATCCTTAGGAACAGTTGGAACGCGATTTCGGTATTGTTGTCGCTCTTTCCCAATATGGCTTGTTGTTTGGTTTTGTGTAGTTCCCGTTTTTGATGGGTAGTGCATGTCTGCGACAGTGAATCGGGGAGGGTCATTGTGGAATGCGATAGGAAGTATGTGAACGAAGTGCGGAATGTGCTGACCTACCTTACGGAGATTGACAGTGCCAAGGTGCGGTGCACGCTTATGGCAACGAAGAGTACGGAGAAGAGGATGGAAACGTTTTTGAGTGAGCTGAAGGGTGCAAAGGCAAAGGAGTCATTTACTGTATGATGGGGTGTTTGTTGCACGTGCTGACTCCTCACTTCATTCCAATTGTTCATTCACAACAAACACCCCACCTCTCCCTTACAACATCATGTTCTCGAAGTAG
>ERZ1106948.488-NODE-488-length-17802-cov-33.473488_pt1 | contig 17802 bp, 33 predicted proteins | sample MGYA00403673_ERZ1106948 | MGnify/ENA primary metagenome ERZ1106948 (study PRJEB35170, sample SAMEA104062409) | human gut metagenome | biome: human gut; feature: human-associated habitat; material: faeces | place: Denmark | collected 2012-05-07 ...
CCTTGCACATACCGGAACCGTTATCGATCACAACACTCTGGACTTCAGCCATTCTTTGGTATAGAATATGTATCAAAAAGAATATGATATGATACCCCGTTCAGTGTGGTTCCAGTGCGCCATTTCCTTGGTTATCAAGGGGCGGCGACAACAATCCCTGTCAATCAGTCGACTTGAAGGCGTTGCGAGAGGATGATTCTGTATCATTTGGGATCATTGGAGTGAGGGAGGGTCGTTCCCGTGGTTTCGTCCATGGTTGCTGTTTGAATGGATGGGTGGAAGAACCCGGGGGATTGGGGTTCATTGTGAAGGGCTGAATGAGTGTGTATCGAAATTGAGTTCTGTTGCGAGGTGGAGGGTGAGGTGGGATTTGGGGAGATTTCGTGGGAATTGGGTTTGGTTGTTATTGCGTGTGTTGATAATGTCTTTGAAATGGATGGGGATGGATCATTCGATGAGATGGTTCTGATGTTGTCGCTTTCATCAATTTCCTTCTTTGTGCATGCGTTTTGTTAGTAAGCAGGGGTGCTTTTTGGCGTTTGGTAGTAAGTCGTGACTTGTGCTGGAAATGTCGGTATTGTATTGCTGTAATCACATTCAGTCGATTGAAGGTGCTTTCATGCGCGAAGAGATGGAGAAGAGGGCATCTGTGTGAATGACTTCACAATGTGATCAATTGACGTTGTAATGTATCCAGTACGCTATCCATGGAAGAAAGAAGAACGAACGAAGCAGTGTTAGGGGAGGCAATTGATCTGGACTTTTCCGGGAAATTTCTTGATCCTAACACTTCTCTTTCAAAACACAGCTCGTTCTTTTCTTATCATGTTGCAAGTCGATTCTCGCGTCAAGCTTAACTCTGGTTATATGATGCCCCTCCTGGGTCTTGGGTATTGTTGAGACTGTTCTGTAATGATTAGTTGCTTCCTTTCTACTCCTGAAGAGTGTGAACAAGCCGTAATCGCTGCAATCAAGGCTGGATATCGTCTTATCGATACGGCTGTTGCTTACGATAACCAGAAGGCTGTGGGTGCTGGAATCAAGAAGTGCATCGACGAGGGAATCGTGAAGCGCGAGGATATCTTCATCACCACGAAGGTGTGGCTGACTGAGTGGAAGCCCGAAGACGTGGAGAAGACTGTGAAGCTGAGTCTTGAACAGTTGCAGGTGGATTACATTGATTTGCTTTTGATCCACCAATCGGTCTTCATGACCCTTCCCAAGGAGCTGGACGAGAAAAGACGCCAGGGATACTTCTTCGACCGTCCCAAGATTACCGATGACGATCCCAAGTACCGTCTTGGGTACAACATTGACAACCTCAAGCAGACGTGGGGCGCGATGGAAGAGGTCTGCCGTGCGGGACTTGTTCACTCCATTGGTGTTTCCAACTTCTCGGCCAAGCGCGTGAACGACCTGCTTTCCTTCTGCTCCATAAAGCCTGCTGTCAACCAAATTGAGCTTCATCCTTACCTCCAGCAGTGGGAGACAAAGGAGGCGCTGGCGAAGAACGACATCTATTTGATGGCGTACTTCCCTCTTGGCGGCAATCCGAATGCGAGATCGTTGCAAGTGGTTGGACCTATGGAGGATCCCGTGATCAAGCGCATTGCCGAGAACCACCACAAGACGCCTGCGCAGATCATGATTCGCTGGGCTGTGCAGAGAGGAACCATCTGCATTCCTAAGTCCGTTCATGAGGAGCGTATCAAGGAGAACTGTAACATATTTGACTTCGAGTTGAGCGAGGAGGAGATGAGCGAGATGAAGGCGCTTGATAAGCGTTTCCGTTTTGTGAGAATCGACGCTCTGGTTCCCAGTCCTCAGACTTGGAGAGACATTTGGGATGGTGAGTACGTGGACAATTATCGTTGTTTGTTCTAAAAGGGATAGCGTGAAGAATAATCCACTCGGAAGGAAGCCTCACTGACATTGGAAAGACAGATGGAGTGCTCCCACACTCTCGAATCCACGCTCCAAGGATGACTGATTTCGGAGCTTCCTTTGGAATTCGTCAGGGGATAGAAAGAGGATTCTGCATTCCTTCTCTTTCGCTGTGTACTGTATTGTAGTGTAACTGTATTCGATGAATCGGTGCGTGTATTGTATTGGGAGCGACCAAGTCGATGCGGGAAAGAAATGGCCTTCCCGCAAACTAGATATGAAGAACGATATAACGTTCATGGAAGCAACCAGCAGCGTCGTTGCTTTCGTGAAAGAGAAGAGAGTGATGTACCTGTCGCTGCCCAATTTCCAGCTCAGCTACATCAGCGATAAGCACATAAAATCGCTGCGAGTCTCCTCTCAGTATGTGATTTCCATAAGGGTGGACTCTTCTATTGAGGTTTTGAAGTTTAACATGGAGAGCGAGAATGTACGTGCTTATTCTCTGTGTGACGTGGTAGATCGAGCGTTGCTTGCTGATCAACTCGAGTTCTTCCACAACTACAGTATCTGCCGTGTTTTCTGTTTCTTCTCCCAGTATCGCGGCCATACTATATCCAAACAAGGTGGTAACTCTCCTCTTGGACTGCTTTTCCGGAATGGTCCTCGAGGAGTCCCAGCTGGAAAACCAAACGGGAGCCTTTGTTTCCGACTACTCCTTCCTGGACAAGGAGGACTCAATTGTGAGCGCCGTTCTGGAAGACAAGGAACTGAAGTACATCGTCACGAGGCACGCCGTATATCCTCCCTCCTGTCCTCATTCGTAGCTGGTTCGAGATCAAGAGCGTACGGAAGTAGCAAAGGAAATGTCGATTCTGTCCTTCCTGTCGCTCGACGGAGACTGTGTATTCTTCCTTTCTGCCCCGTTGGCAGACTCAAACGCTGTTCAAACCGTGCTCATTACGAGGCATTTCCTCCATCGTGATACAGCGCCTCTATCCTTGCTGGTGATGCTGAAATCTCCCTGCCAGGCGAGTGATCTGCGACTTATAGCCACTAGCGCGTCCACGTGCTGTTTGTCGTGTGAGAATGAATCATTCTTGTTGATGGTGGAATTCCTTGATAACTCGATTCGGGTGTTGGACATGGCAATCCCCTTCAACTACACGTGCATATCCATGGTAGAGAAGGCGGACAGCAAGGGTTCGAAATGGCGATGGCGTTGATGTGTAGTGATGGTTCAAATGACGAAGGATTCCGTCGTGTACGTGTTCGTCGTGGATCGCGCAAAAGAACGATTCCACAACTGCTTGCTTCCCACGGAGAACGAGGCGAAGTCGTCGGGCGAGCTGGAGAGCGGAGCGAACACGATGGACGAGAGTTCGATGCTGGCTGACTCGATGATGCCCCAAGCGTCGCAGCACCAGTACTCGAACAGTGTGTTGGATGACGACATTGACTACAACGACCTCGACTCGATATCGGAGGCGGTGCATGACGAGAGTGACTACGAGCAGAGCGATGCACGGAGTGTTGTGAGCGAGCTGAAGCCGGAGGGTTATGAGAGTGAGCGTGATGACTCTGAACACGAGCGTGATGACTCTGAACATGAGCAGGAAGGAGAAGAACACGAGCGTGACGACTCTGAACATGAGCAGGAAGGAGAAGAACACGAGCGTGATGACTCTGAACATGAGCAGGAAGGAGAAGAACACACGGACGACCACACGGAGAATGAGGAGGCGCAGGACGTGGAGAGAACGGAGGCGAAGAAGAAGGTGCGCTTCTACATGCCGCATCGCTCGCGATCTCCGCCTCGCAACGCGCATCCTCAACTCCCTCTCGACCAAGCCCAATCGCCGCCTCCTCTCGAGCAGGAGCATGCACAACTACCTCTCGATCAAACCCACGCACAGCTCCCTCAGCGATTTGCGCCCAACTCCGTACTGCGCGTGACGTCAGGAAAGAAGGCGTCCAGCGGGCTGCTCGCGGTTCCGAAGGGCGCGAAGGTGATCGACATCACAGGCAAGACGGGCGACGAGGTGAACGAACTTCTCGGCGAGAACATGAAGAAGGACCAGGTGGTGTCCACGCTGCCTTGCATCGACCTGCCCACCAACCTGCTCGGACTGGAGGAGAAGACGGCGCCCACGCAGCCTGGCCTTCTGGACATGCTGGGCAAGGAGTACACGATGCCGGTTATCGAGAACCAACCCGTGTCCTCTACGCTCGACCTCTTCGCCGGTCTCAAGGGAATCGACCCCGCGGTTCCGCCGCAGAACCCGCAGGAGCCCTCCATCGTGCACGTCCAGCACCACTCCTTCACGCCCATTCTTCCCAAGGACGGCGTGTTGGCGCTGCCGAAGCCCCAGCTGGCGTTCCCTACCGCGATGTCCAAGAAGCCGGCGGTTTCTCGCGTTGTGGCTCCTGGAAAGGAAAACCCGAAGCCGAAGAAGCCAGAGAGCGTGGTTGTGAAGAGCGCGGCTGTGAAGAACGTGGCTGTTCAGAGCACGAAGGTGGCGAACGTGGCTGTGAAGAACGCAAAGCCAAAGACGAAGCCGGAGAAGAAGCCGAAGGCAGCGAAGACGCTGCCGCAGCTGCCGTTCGTTCCGCTGAAGACGATCCACTCCGACGAGCTGAAGCCGGTGGCGAGCCCGAGCGTCAAGTACACGCCCTTGTCGGAGGTGCCGGCGATGAAGACGAGCGAGGAGCGCGAGCTGTTCGGTCTTGTAGCGACGGGGGCGTGGGGTCACGAGTAGATGACGATCACCGGCGAGAGCGTCCTCACGCGCCTGCAGTCCATGCTGCAGCAGTTCTGCACGCTGTGCTACAACGGCAAAGCCGTGATGAACGTGAGTGCTGCTCCGGCGAGTGATGGGTAGAACAAGCTGGGCGCCAGCCAGTCCAAGATCACGGCGGGCGCGAGGCGCAGCTCGAAGGCGGTCGTGGCGCAGCTGGCGTCTCTGACGCAGGAGGTGACGTCGTGCGCGAACCAGGCGAGTCAGGTTCTCCAAGAGACCATCTCGAAGGACCTGGAGACGCGCCTGCTCACGACCGTGGCGGCGTGCATGATCAACAACGTGGCGCCCACCATCGAGGAGTCCATCAACGTCTTCCTCAAGACGGCGGAGAGCGCGACGAGTGGCGGCGTGGCGGACCTGGCGGCGAGCGTGGCGGCGCTGCAGCAGCAGGTGGACGAGATGAAGGGCTTGATGGCGACGGCGTCGTTTGCCGCTGCTGCGCCGAAGGCGGCGGATGTGCTGGAGAAGGCGATTCGCGACGAGGCGTACGATCAAGTGTTGCGTTACGTGGGTGTGAAGAGGGGGAATGAGGGGTAGATCACACAGAACCCGAGCGACGAGGCGAAGAAGGTGCTGGACGAGCAGTATGAGCCGCGCTGGCTGGACGCGGTGGACGACGAGCTCCTGCTGCAGTTCGCGTGCTTCGTGAGAGTGAGTGGAGGAGGTGACGAGTAGATTGCTGGCGATTTGTATCGCAATGCGGAGAAGGACTTGGAGATACTGCTCGATATTGCCTTTGCGTACAAGCATACGGAGGCGGAGAGCGCTTCCGTCCGGAATAATGCAAAGAAGGTGGCTTCGTTGGTGAGCGAGTGGAGCCAGGTCGAAAACCTCTCTCCCGAGCTGGAAGAATCGGCGGACGACGTATACACATTCTTTAGCAGCCTGTAGTCTGTCCTCTCTTTGTTGATCCACACTTTTCTTTGTTCGTCGGTGAGATGGCATTTTTGCGGTGGAACGCGGACAAGGCGTCCAGCTCTGACGAGGAGCGGGACATTCAGAGTCTCTTGGCCGATCTGGAAGGATCGACGTATCTTACGGACAAACGAAGTGCCTCAAAAGAGCTGGTGGTAGGGATTGGAATGCGAATTCAGGGATAGGAAGCCGTGAAGGAGGATCCGATAATGGGCTCTGAGCTGTGTCTCCCGGGAATTGTTGCCTATTTGAGCGAGTTTTCGCAAGATGGGGAGATGATTCAAAACCTGCTCGACATTCTTGTCACTCTGGTGAACAAGAGCAACTTCAAAGGAAATGAGAGTATGCTAGCGAAGAACGTGACGACCATCTTCAACTGCAAGGATTCCATCCACGTCCTGTTTGAGCAGCTCAGCAGTAGTGACATGTATACAAAACTGGGGGTCATGGAGCTGCTGCGTGACTGTCTGGACGTCAATCGAGTCGATTGGTGGTGTGCTGCTCTCACTTCTAGTCGCTCGTGGGCGATTGCATCAACCAGAGTCCCATCGCCCTTCAGAAGCTGATGGAATGTCTGTACGACAACCGCGAAGAGATCCGCAACGACTTGCTGATCGTGCTGGGCATGCTCGTGGAGAGTTATCCTGACATCGCGAACTTTATCGCGTTTCAGGTGGGAGAGGAGTGGTGCGGTCACGCATAGGACGGATTTGATATGTTGTTTCGCATTGTGCAAAAGGAGAACGGCCTCGTCCTCCGCGATTGCATGAAGGTCATCTATTATATCATGCACAACAATGTTGTGACGATGAAGCTATTATCGCAGTGTAGCGGAAGAGTGTATGACTCACGCATAGCCGCCTACATCAACCCGATCGTGTCGCTCATCAATGCGTACCGTCTGTTCAAAACGAAGCAGAACACGACGAATATCATTGATTTGGGCATGTACACGTTCATTCTGGCCAAGGAGGAGGAGTACGCCCAGCTGAACAGCGACACGCGCGTCCAGTTCGACATCGTGAAGTACGCAATTCTCGTCCGTTTCTGTCATTCCTCTAATCCTTCAGATTATCGACGAGCTGACCGACCTGACGCAGATCCACGCCACGCCCGTCACCGACACCTCGATCGTCCTCATTCTGAAGAACAACATCAAGATGGCGGGAAATGTAGGAGTGGAGGGAGCCAATCAGAATCAGGCGCCCAACTTCGTCTTCTCCATGGCTTCCTTCTGCCTGTATTCGGTGTTTCTGGAGACGCGCACCAACGCCAAAGCGTCACTTCCCCCGCCAAAAGAGGATTCCGTCGTGCACGGGTGCTTATCGGAGTTCGCGAAACGCACGCACGACATTCTGTTCCGTTCGTTGAAGGGTTTGGTTTGCTCTCGTGTCTGAGACACAGTGGTCCCCAACTTTTCGAGTCTGCAGTCGTTGGAAGTGATGAGTGACGACAACACCATCCATTTAATCGACTATTTCGTGCATTCCGTGTTCCTTTACCCGCAGTGCGCGCGTCTCGCCGACTTCCTCTTCTCTCTCCTCCGCTCCAACGCCGTCGTCTGTGACGGCATCATTGACGGCGACAGTTCGTCGGGCAAGTACATCGTGCAAACCTTCTCCAAGTCGCTGCTCCTTCCAGCGCCGGAGCACAAAGTGGCGCGCAACTTCCTGCTCACGTCCTCGTTCTATTTGACGTCGTGCAGAGTGCGTTTCACTGATGGGGGTTACGCGTAGTTCGACCCTTCCGTGTTCCAGTCGCTGACGCTGAACCACAAGAGAATGGTGTTTGCGGTCCTCGATCTCCTTCTCAACCAGTTCGACTCCTTGCAGGAGGCGGTGTTTGTATGCGTGTCCCGACTCGGTGAGTTCTAGTGCCGACTGGCCCATTTGTTGTTGCTCGTGTTCAGCAGCGACTCCTCCTCCATTCTGCAGTGCGAGCAAGATCTCCCGCTTCTCATCAATCTGATGGAGTTGGCGCACCGTCACGGTTCGTGTTCGCTCTCTCCCTCACGTCCAGACGTCAACACCAAGCACTCCGTGTTGTGCGTTCTTCTTGTCAGCCTCCTGATTCACAACCCCGACTCCTCCTTCGACGTCTTCTCGCTTCTGGAGCGCAACGTGGGCCTCGCCACGCTCACATCATCCATTCTTCAATTCACCACCTCAAATCCGCACAACACGCAGTCTCTGGAAGAAGACGACGCGTCTCGCGTGATGTGGTGGTTGGCGGAGAGCGTGAAGAGTAGATACGACATCGAGTTCATGGACGAGTGTAACTCCCTCTTCGCCTCCTTCAAGCAGCGCATGACGGAGTACTACCTGTCACTACCCTCTCGTGAGGACGAGGAAGCCAGCGTAATGGCGGCGGCGGTGAGTGAGGAGTAGTTGATGAGCGGTCTGAAGGAGGTGCTGCGCAGTCAGGACGCGGAGTTGAAGCAGCTGCGCCTGCAGCTCTCCATTGGCGATCAGGTGAGAAAGGAGACGCGTGCTGAGGACTAGGGATCGAGCGTGGACATAACGTACCAGCTGGAAGAGAAGGAGAGGAGGATCGAGGAGTTGCAGAAGGAGGTGGACGACGTGTTGCTGAAGAACAAGGAGCTGGAGACGGCGTTGGAGGAGGAGAAGAAGAAGGTGGCTGCGCTGGCCGACGAGCTGGAAACGATGAGCGCACATGCGGAGAAGCACACAGTGAAGGAGTCCAGCGAGACTGTGGACGAGGAGGCGTTGGCAGCGGTGCGTGCCGGTGAAGATGGGAGTGGTGTGTGAGGAGTAGAAGTGGAAGCGTGGAGGAAGAAAGAGGAGGAGGAAGAGGAGCGACGAGAGGAGTTGGAGAAGAAGATGAAGGCGATGGAGGAGGAGGAGGAGAGTGGGGAAGGAGAGAGGGATTGACGAATAGAGCTGAGGAAGCAATTGGAGGCGAAGCAGCAGGAGCTGGACGCGTCGAAAGACGACACGATTCGGTTGGAGATCGATTTGAGTGACGCGACGGCCCAGAAGGACAAGCTACAGGAGGAGTGCGACACGTCCGCGTACGAGCTGAAGCAAGTGCTCCTGTGTCTGCAGCAGAGCTATGTTGAGGGAGAGATTCTGAGGAAGGGAGTGTTGCAGCTGGGAGGAGAGGAGGTGTTGAACAAGCTGATGGCTTCTAGTAAAGAAGCCACGGAGAAGTTGTTTAGGACGAAACCAACGGGAAAGTGATGTCTTTGTTGCACAAACAGAACACAAATTGAAAAGAGTCCGTAGCTCTCGCATCTTCTCTTCTTTCCGCATATGCTTCTCGTCCATGAGAAGACAGTGCTTTGCTACCCTCGAATACAACGCCATCAGATTATCAAAACAGCAATACTCGCTGTTCTTCACCAGCGCCTTCACGATCTCCATCGCCTCTTCCACAGCCTTCGGGTCCTCCTTCTCCTCTTCCATTGTGATTTCTTGCCGCGACGGCTCTTCGGACATCATCGTGTTCGTCAGCTCATTTTGCACTTCCAGGGTTTCCTTTTTCTCCTTCTCTTCACCCTCCTCCTTCTTCTCCTTCTCTTCACTCTTCTCCTCCTCCACCTTCTCCTCTTCACTCTTCTCCTCCTCCCTTCTCCGCGCAATCTCCTCGCACTTCTGCAGCAAGTCGCGTCCCGAGCCCTTCTTCAGGCGGTGGATGTCCTCCTCCACCTCGTCTACCATCGACGCCGCGGCGCGAATGATCCGCTTGCCCGACGATGTGGAGGGGTTGTACTCCTTGGCGTTGAACTGAATGAGTTTGATGTCGCTCAGGAAGGGCGCGATGGTCGTGTACTCGCCGTTGTCCAGCTTGGCGAACATTGTGTCGAAGCACATGGGGTGTGTGATGATGTCGTAGTAGTCAGGCACGTCTTCCTCCTTCACCAACTCGTTGAAGCACCTGTAGCGCGTGTTGCGACTGAGCTGGTACAGCACCTCGCGGCAGAAGTCGCGCAGCTCGCGCAAGTAGTGCGCCTCCATTTCCTGACGAAGCGCCTTCTCCTCCTCCGTGAGCTGCGGCTTCTTCGGCTCCTCCACCACCTCCAGCACCGGCAGCGACTCGCGCGGCTTCGGGATGTTCTCGTTGAGCATAATTGGGACGAGCTGCTCCAAAAGGGCCATGCTGTCCCAATTCCCGTCGTCGATGCGAACCGTCTTCGTCGTGGCGGGCGACTCGTACAGACCCTCGAACGCCGTCAGTTGGGACAGCTCCTTCGTGCTCGTCAGCATCAACAATAGGGGGCATTCGGGCGAGAGGGACCGGATTGTGCTCACCAGCAGAGGAATCACATCGGGCGCGATCTCCGCCAGCGCCTGGATCTGAGGCAGGAACAGCACGGAGGGCGTGTGCTCGTAGGCCTCCTGAATGCACGACAGAAGCGTCTCGGTGAAACTCCCCTCCTTCACGCTGGTGAGGAGATGGAACTGGACGAGGTGGCAGCCGTCGAGCGCGTGGAGAATCCCGCGGGACACGGAGTCGAGGAGGGAGAGCGAGGAGGAGGAGAGAATGAAGGTGGGGTAGGAGCAGAGCGGGAGCGAAGAGGCGAGCTTGCACGTGTCGGGCACCAGGTGACTCTGGTCGGTGAAGAACGGGAATATGGAGAAAATGGCGGACAAGCAGGACTGCAGAGAGGCCTGCAGGAGCGGCTGGAGGTGCGGGGGAAGCGGCTGCGCGTGCTGCGGGTTGCTGCGGTAGGAGCACGGCGTGATGACGGCGAGCGCCGCGTCGAAATCGTTGCGCCCCACCTGGATGGTCGTCTCGTCGATCTTCAGCTTCTTCTCGCTCTCGTAGATCTGCGGGTACAGACGGTGCAGCGAGCGCAGCGCCGCCTCCGTGCACAGCGCCTTCAGGTCCGCGCCGGCGTAGCCGTTGGTGCGCTCCGCCAGGTCCTTGATCATCTCCTCGCGCGGCTGCGGGCGCCACGACCGCGTGTGGATGCGCAGAATCTCCTCGCGCCCCTTGGCGTCGGGCAGGTCGAAGAGCAGCTCGCGGTCGAAGCGTCCGGGACGTCGCAACGCGGGGTCGATGGCGTCCACGCGGTTGGTGGCGCCGATCACGATGACCTGCCCGCGACTGTCCAGGCCGTCCATGAGCGCGAGCAGCGTCGAGACGATGGAGCTGTGGATCTGGTCCTGCTTGGAGGAGCGCACGGGCGTCAGGCCGTCGATCTCGTCGAAGAAGATCACGGAGGGCTGGTACGCGCGCGCCTGGTCGAACAGCAGTCGCAGCTGCTTCTCCGCCTCGCCCACCCACTTGGAGAGACAGTCCGCGCCCTTCCGCATGAAGAACGAGATGCGCTTGCCGCCCTACACATCACTGCCATGATGAGAGCCGACCACTGAACAGCTGTTGCAGAGCGCACGCGCCACGAGCGTCTTGCCCGTGCCCGGCGGACCGACGAAGAGCACGCCGCGCGGCGGCTGGATGTTGAGCTGCGCGAAGGCCTCGGGGTAGAGCATGGGGAGCATGATCATCTCCTTCAGCGCCAGGACGTGGTGCTGCAGACCGCCCACGGAGTCCCAGTTTACGCTGGTGTCTACGCCCACGGGCGCGGCGTCCGCGCGGAGACTGCCCTTGACTTGAGCCAGGGTGCCTGGGTCGTTGATGGGGCGGATGGAGTCGAGGGAGCGACGGTGTCGACGCTTCGAGGAGTGGAAGGAGGACGAGGAGGAGGACGAGGAGGACGAGGAGTCGGTGGAGTAGCCTGAGGAGTCGCGGTGGTGTCTGCGCGCTAGAGGTGAGTGGAGGTGGCGGGAGGGACTTCGCTTGCGCACGCGAGAGACTCGGGGGACCGAGAACTGGAAGGGACGGTGTTTCTGCGGGTGAGGAGGGACGAAGACGGATTACGGGACGATTGCATCGGAAGGGGTAGCGAGACTGATTAGATTGAACGGAGTGCGATTCCGAAGAGTCAGAACCGGGACCGGATTGGATGGATTCCTTCTAGCCGTGAATGGAGGGAGGGAGAGCGACTTCGGCTTTGTTCCGCAGCGGGTAGCTTCGCTGCGAGTCGCTGGACGAGGACTCGCTGGACACCAGGGCAGAATCCATGTCATTCTCACTACTGCTGTCGGAGGAGGGAGCTTCGGAAACGCTGGCCTCGGAGCTCTCGGAGGAGCTCGACGACACAACTCTTTTTGCCGGTTTTGTTTGTTTCTTGTGAGAACGGGGGGAATTGACTCGCTTTGCGGGAGACGGCTTCTTTACTGCCGAGGAGGGATTTGATGTTGCCTTGCGGCGTTTGCGCGGGGACTGACCAAAATAGGAGAAGCTGGGAGGATGCTTCACTTCCTATGCTCTCAGCAGAGACACACACAATGCACGCGCAGAGGGTATCGATAGGAGCGAGGAATAACGGAGTCATTCAGGCTGTCTAGAGATCACGAAAGGACGAAACGCGCACCACTATCGCTCTTTTCTGAACGCACACTGTTGTTGTCCTCACTGTCGCTATTCTCCGATTCTGCGATTTCGGCTGAATCCGAACTACGTCCCGTTACGAAACAAGCAACTATCTCTACCGCGCTTCTTCTGACGACTGGCTCTTGTCAGATTCGCGTTCCTCGCTTGAGGAGGAAGAGACAACGACCTATTCGATGATCTCTCGCTCCTTGTGGAAACAAACCTTCTTGGATTTGCGTCTTGGCATGCTGCAGTGGAAGGAGCGGCAAACAAGTCCTGCGCGAAGGATCTTATGGAAAGGGAAAAGAGCGGTAAAGAGCGCACCTTCTCATTTCTCACTCATTGCAATTACTGTGCGGAGATGAACCCATTTCGGTCCTTTCTATCCTCGTTTGCCTTGTGATTCTGGATGATTGAGGATGCAATCCAGAGAATAGGAAATAAACACCGTGTGGAGTTGTGAATCTATTGCAACGGATTTCAACACAAATGAGTGAGCCCACGTATGGATCACGATTCTTGAAGGGATAGTGCAGAAACATATAACTATTCGTTGAAAGAGTGCAGTAGAAGAGGGAAGGATAACTTCTCGTCTCATGATCGACACTGCGACTCAATAAGTACGCATACACAACTCTATTCGCACAGAAACAACTCCCGCTCTCCTTCATGGGAATGGAAGTAGGAGATGTGAGTTCCAATTCTTGTTATTCTGTCGATGGGAAAGACCAAGTCCGGTTATAAAGCGAGTGGCTTTCATCACAGCAAGGGCAAGCGGACGTACGAGGCCAAGAAGGAGGATTGGCTTGTCACTGAGGACTATCGTCCAATCGTTCGGCGCTTTTCAATTCACTAACCCGTAGTCCGCATGCGCTGCAGTCGTTCTCTTCATTGCCTACGTCCTCACTGTTAATCCGTCGATCGCAGGCGGAGACAATGGCGAGATTGTCACAGGCGCTATCCAATTGGGAACTGTCCATCCGCCTGGTAGACAACACTGTTTCGTGTGTGAACGTAGGTTATCCCCTAATCACGATGATTGGTCACCTCTTTTGGTTACCATTCCAGTGGACAGGACGACCGGGACTCGTTTTGAATGTCTTGGGCATCCTGTTTGAGTCGATAGCGGGTTTCTTTATGTGCGGCTGTATCTTCTATTTGACGAACGGAAACAAGGTCGCCTCCATCTTTTCTACATGTAGGTCTCGAGGGATGCCTCTCATCTAGTGCTCATTTCGTTTGGAGAAACCCTGTGGACCCAGTCTGTCCAGTTTGAAGTATTCACAATGAACAATATGTTCGTATCGATCGTTCTCTTTCTGACGATTCGCTTCTATTATGCTTACTGGCAGGAGGATAACGCGCAACGTACCTCCCTCTCTTCGGTCTGAACACTAGTGTATCCGATCGCGCTCATCGGCTCGTTCACCGCGGGCCTGTCCATGAGCAATCAGCAGACCATTCTCTTCTACCTAATCCCCATCATTCTCTCCATCTTCGTCACGCTCCTCCGCGCTCACGAGCTCTCCCTCTATCGCTTCCTCCTCCTCTTCCTCGCCCTCCTCGCCGGACTGCTCCCCTACGCCTATCTCGTCGTCGCCTCCTTCTTCCCCAAGATTGGCAACTGGGGCGACATGCGTTCTCTCCAGGGTAGTCTCCTCACATCTCCCTCACCTCTAGGCTTCCTCTCCGAACTGCTGCGCAGCGAGTACGGCACCTTCCAGCTCTTCTCTGGAGACAACCGCGCGCAGAAGGGCGAGATGTTCCTGAACGGACTCTGGCGCTTCGCTCAGGGACTGTGGCAGGTGCGTGCTGTCGCCTTGCGTCACGCGTAGAACACGATGGGCGTGGGGCTCCTTCTCGGAATCGCGGGAATGTGGCTGTGTCTGCGGTCGCAGTCGGAGAACCAGCGCAAGGAGGACAAGACGGTGTTTGATCTTCGCCTTGTGAAATACGTCCTATTAGCGGCATTCCTCTTTTACGTCATCGTCTTCCACTACCTCGCCAACCTTCCCATTTCCACAAAACCGCTGTATGTGGGCGTCCAGATGCGCTTCTGGATGCAGGGCTTCGTGCTGTTCACGCTCTTCATCGGCGTCGGCTATCACCTCCTGTTCCAGAAATACCCCCGATTCCGGTCGTTCCAACTCCCTGTGGCAGTGGCTCTCCTCGCTCTCCAGATCGCGATCACGCTGCCGAAGGTGGTTCCGCTGACGGTGCAGAACAACTACCTGGAGGCGTACGGTCGCTCGCAGCTGGGTTCGGTTCCCGCGGGAGCGCTGTACATCACGCACGGCGACTGTCCGCAGAACGCGGCGCTGTACCTGAAGCAGTGCCTGCACGAGTACGCGGACGTGGACGTGCTGTACCTGCCGTATGCGTCGTACATGTGGTTCAACAACACGCAGCTGCCTCTGTACCACGGCATCAACTGGCCGGGCAGCGTGTACCACCAGTACGGCAGCGTGCTGAAGGGCGAGGGAGGCAACGCGTTCAACCTGAGGTAGGCGTGAGCGGCGCGCGTGAGGGCTAGCGAGTTCTTCAAGGCGAACCTGAAGACCCGTCGTATCTTCATCAACGCGTGGTACACGGGCAAGGACGAGCCCGTGAAGGAGTACATGCTGTGGCCCGTGGGGCTGGTGAACGAGGTAGGCGCGGTCGTCTCGCTGAACGCTAGGTGAAGCCGGTGGGCTCCGTGCCGAGTCGGGAGTGGCTGGCGGAGGCGGTGGAGGCGCTTAGCACCTTCTCGATGGCGCACGACTTTGCCGAGGGCACGTGGGAGCACGAGTTCTACATGGAAATGGTGGATGCGCGCAGAGTGCGAGCGGGTGTGGGGTGTGAGGAGTAGCGGTTCGTGGAGTTCCTGGTGTCGCACGTGGATTCCATGCAGCTGAACGACATCGAGAAGAGAGTGAGCACGGCGGAATCGGGTGATGTGTAGTACTATTTGCGGCTCGCCGAGCAGTACGCTGTGGACTTGCTGCACCTTCCTTCTGACACCGTGAAGGGACAGCATTACTTGTACATATCCTTTGAGTGTGTGCCGGCGGGTTCTTAACAACAATTCATGATCGGAGCGATGCACCAGAAGTACCGCGATCTGGAGCCCGTTATCACGAACGTGATGCACTACGACACGTGCGTGATGGTGGACGCGCTGAGAAAGTACCTGCAGTTGGAGAAGAAGAAGACAAATATGGTGACGACTGTAGTGCACGGGCGAGGGAGTGATACGTAGTCTGAAGGGTTGGTCAAGTTCTTTGAGGGGAAGTGCACGGAGTATTGGGAGGAGCAGCCCGAGATGAGAATCGACTTTGACAACCTCCCTTCGACGATTCCGGATTATTCTGGGTTTGAACAGTATATTCAGTTTTACACTTGTTTCTTGCAACAAACGTCGTTAATCGCTAAAGCTACGTGTTCGAGTCCGCACTGGCTTTCTCTCTGTTTCTGCTGCGACGACTGGTTCTGGTTTGTCCGAGTCACTGCTGAAGCTGCGACTGCGCGCTACTCGTTTCCGCTCGCGTTGTTCCTCCGGTGATTTGGAGGGACTGCGCGTTGCGTGAGAGTGGCTGTGCGCTTCATGATGAGGAGAGTGATCGCGTGTTTCATGAGAAGAAGAGCGACTGCGCGTTTCAGTACGAGAATGAGAGCGACTGCGTGTCTCATGATGAGAGCGGGAAGCTTTTCGTTCCGAATGACGGGAAGAGGTCCCACGTTCCGAATGACGAGAGCGAGAGCGACTGTGATGCCGTCTTGAGCGGTCATGACGATGCGAGTGAGAATGGTGATGACGACGATGCAGTCTTGGCCGTGAGTGGGACCGCTCTTTGTCCTTCTCCTGCTCCTGCTCCTTTGGAGGTCTGTAGTCCTTCTTGTGATCGACGCAGATGAGTCTTCCCATAAACTACTGCATCACCCACGAGGCAAGAAGGTACTTCCATTCCGGTGAAGTTGTCCACAGCAAGCACACAGCTCAGCCAGTTTTCGTATCGCAGGAACCCGAATCCTTTCGATTTGCCCGTGTCATGGTCGCGAATCAGGTTGATATCTTCCACCTCGCCCCATCTACTCGTAACGCTCATTCCAGTCCAGTACTGCGAGAACATGCATATGATGTCACCCTCGCTGAGTTCGGACGATAATCCGGCGAAGAAAACCCAGGGACAGTCTTTGTAGGTTTGGTGCCACGACGACTCGAACGGGACGCTCTGCTCCGTTTCCGCGGCGTTCAGGTGCAGAATTTCGTTAATCTTGTTCATTTCCCGTGAACGCGAACCACGAAAATGCGCCAACAAACACTAGCAAATCTATTACTTTTTCAAATAACTCTTCAACGCATTGGCCGCGCTCTGTCCAAGCGAATAGGCGCCCGACGCAAGCGATGACACGACCGACGGTCCGGAAGGCGCAGGCTCGTTCGTCTTGCCGTTTCCGTAGTACTGGGCACTGCTGATGCTGCGCGCGCCCGCAAACTGCTTCAGCTTCTCGTGTCCCTCCTCCTCGTTGTACTACCCAATCACTCTCTCTCCCCACACCCACTTGGTCTCGTCCGAAGTACTGGTCAGAGCTGATTCCCTTGTAGCCCTTGAAGCGGTCCGCCGCGGAGACAGCCGGCTTGTCCTCAGTCCTACTCCTCACGCTCTCAGCCAACTCTGACTTCTTCTTCTCGGTCGACGCCACGCTCTCCACCTTCTACTCCTCACACCACACAGCCTCGCCCACCTTCTCCAGCACCAGCGTGGAGCTGTACTTGCTCGTCTACACTTCACGCGTCTCCCACTCGCCTACCGTCTCCACGGGCTTCTTCGCCGCCATGGGCTCGATGGTCGAGGTGGCGCTGATCGCCTTCCCGCCAAGTCCCTTGCGAGCGGTGGTCTTCTATGCCTCACGCTGCGAGAAAGCGTCAACCTTCTTCTGCGACGTGAGAGAGTGCGTGAAGGTCGCCTTGCTCTCCAGGGGAGCGGACGTCTTCGCGCTCAAATCGACAACGAGCGAGCCCTTGGGTTCCCTGGGTTCCCTGGGTTCCTTGGGTTCAATCACGGGAGTCACCTTCGCAGGAGCGGGCTTGGGCTCCTCCACCACGGGCTCGCTCGTTTCTTCCGGTGTCGCGTCGCCTCCCTCCATCGTCGGCGTGGAATCCAAGTCGAGTTCCTGCTTGACGAGTTTCGACAGGTGCAGCTTATACCTACGCAATGACAGACCCGAGTGGAGCCGTACATCTGAGCCGCTTTGCACGTGTACTTCTCCTGCAACTACTTGTCAATTCCCCTAGTAGAATCCACCTTCGCGTTCAACAGCATGGACCATCCGTGCTCCTTAAAGAACTTGGCCGCTTTGTCATTTCCTCCGAGCTAGAGATGACGGAGAACCGTGAACGCAACCTTCATGGCCGTGATCTGGTCCTCTTTCCACACATCCAGTTGTGTTGATCTATGTGTGAATCAACTATAGAGAAAGGATACTTAATGAAGGAAATGTGTACACCCATGTTTCTGTGCGTAGCCGAGCATTCCAGACAGATATAGACACCGTACGGAATGGAGGCCCATGTCGGATTCTTCTGTCCGCAGTCGAAGCAAACCTAACGGATAAGAGGCGATTCCAGCTGCAATCCTCCCACCTTGTTTGCCGGATTCGATCGAAGCTTCTTGAAAATGGCTTCACTCTCTTCGTGAGTCAGCGTCCTAGACATTTTTGTCCAACAAACACGCCTCTTCATCATATCCCAGTGAATAACGTTCCCGTTTATTCGTCATCCTCGTCGTCCTCCTCCGCAACGCAGAACTCCTTCTCGGACACG
>ERZ1106948.489-NODE-489-length-17793-cov-33.410024_pt1 | contig 17793 bp, 35 predicted proteins | sample MGYA00403673_ERZ1106948 | MGnify/ENA primary metagenome ERZ1106948 (study PRJEB35170, sample SAMEA104062409) | human gut metagenome | biome: human gut; feature: human-associated habitat; material: faeces | place: Denmark | collected 2012-05-07 ...
TTCTTTCAAATATGGGCAAGAAGTGGTGTGTTTGTTGAAGAAACGACATTACAGAGCATTCATACTCTTCTTATTCCTCTTGATTTCGTTAATTATTATCTGTCTTCATGGACAAGTCACCCGTCTTTGTTGTTCCTCTGAATAGTGAGTCTACCGTTTGAAGTCTTGTTTGGTGTTCATTCGCAGGAAACCGCATCGTCATTGGATAATGAAGTGAAAGTAGTTGAACCGGTTGTGAATACGCAGCGTTTGTCCTTCTCTATTGTGTGAAGAGTAGCCATCGAAGTCATCGAGGTTGCAAGCAGTAAGTCTGCTTCTGATTCCATTCGCTCTATTAAGTTGGCGGTTCGTCAAGAAGCGGGCAGGCATTACAACTGGAATCCAGATCTTTGTGACATCTTGGAGTTCGGGAGTATTGAGCAAGCAGATGCAATTGAATGCATCTGGGAGTGTTTCGTTGAGAGTCGCTCAATAGAGAAGGATACGCGTAGCTTTCACAATGAAACGGTTGGTGCTTTCTTCAAGAGTCATGTCTAGCTTGATGGTCCTGAAAACGGGCAGAGACCGCCAATGTGGGACATCTCTATCGAGCCCCCTCCTTTCTTCAAGGATAAGAGGATTTCTGTGGTTGTGCCACACTCGGAAAGGATTGTTCGCTGCATCTATTGCTCAGGAAACGGTGACAAGAAGTGTTTGGAATGCCATGAAGAGGGCAGAGTTAAGTGCTGGAACTGTAATGGCCGTGGTACAACTGGCTACGGGGATGAAGAGCGGATCTGCCCTGCTTGTAATGGATGCAAACAGGTGAAGTGCAATAAGTGTGACGGTCGAGGACGACAGAAGTGCAGCTCTTGCCACGGAAATGGGGTTCTTGTGTCTTACGAAACGGTTGGGGTGTTGAGGTGTTGTGAGGGCTAGTTGTACGCCGAGTTCGCCACGAAGGTGGAAAAGCGCTTCTTGCACACGCTGGATTTGGATACGGAGGTGATTTCCTCGAGCAGTGGAGACAACATCTTCTCGTCGCCTTTTGTGAAACGTATCATGAGTAGAGAGAAGAAGGGTGCATTGACTCCAGTTTCTGGATTCAAGGATCCGGACATTGAAAAGACAGTGACAGCGCTGTATAGTACGATGCACGATGTAGGTTCACTTGGAATTGCTGACCATTAGAGCATTGATGATTCGGAGTTCAAGGTTCTTCAACAGCGTGTTGTTGTTCGTTCCATCCCCGTAACTCGCACTTGTGGACTGTATGGAAAAGAGTCCTTTCCAATTTGGGTTCATGGAAAAGACTCCCAATGCCATATGCCTGGCTATCAGCGCTTTTGTTACGAGTACGAGAATGCTTCGCAAGATCCACGCGACTCTCGTAAACGTTGTAATGTGTACTGATGCCCTGTTGTCTGTTCCACACTATTCCATTTCTCTATATCTTTCTCATGATGTGTTTCCAGATAGAAACGACGTAATCCTGGAGTACACATACTTCTATTGTTTCTGTAATTATCAGCTCGTCAGTTTCTATCTTTCTTCATGGACAAGTCACCCGTCTTTGTTGTTCCTCTGAATAGTGAGTCGACCGTTTGATTTCTTGTTTGGTGTTCATTCACAGGAAACCGCATCGTTACTGGATAACGAAGTGCAAGTAGTTGAACCGGTTGTGAATACGCAGCGTTTGTCCTTCTCTATTGTCTGAAGAGTAGCCATCGAAGTCATCGATGTCGCCGTTACTTCGTCCACTTCCGACTCCATCCGTATTGTCAGGGAGGCGATTAGACAAGAGGTGGAGAATCACTGCTGCTGGAGTTCGAAAGTGGGTAATATTATGGACTTCGGAGAGATCGCGCAAGCAGATGCAATTGAATGCATTTGGGAGTGCTTTGTTGAGAGTCGTCATAGCGCTCACAGAGAACGTGAGTACCATTATGAAACGGTTGGCACTTTCTTCAAGATTCATGTCTAGCTTGATGGTCCTAAAAACGGACCAAGACCGAATGCCTGGGACATCTATATCGAGCCCCCTCCACCTTTCGAGGATCAGACTATTACCAGAGTGATTCCCCATACGGAACGACTTATTGTCTGTTCGCGTTGCTATGGCTCGGGCAATGAGACCTGCTCCTCTTGCTCTGGGAGAGGCGTGGAGAGATGTTGGAACTGTAGTGGCAGTGGCACGACTGGCTACGGGGACGATAGACGAACCTGCTCTTCCTGTGGTGGGAGTGGAAGCAGGACATGTTCCCGTTGTTACGGCAGCGGACGACAGACGTGCAGCCATTGTGGCGGAAAAGGAAAGGTGGTGTCCTATGAACTGGTTTGACTTCGGAGTCTGCTTTAGGACTAGTTGTACGCCGAGTTCGTCACGCAAGTGACGAAGCGCTTTTTGCACACGCTGGATTTGGATACGGAGGTGATTTCCTCGAGCACCGCTGACACTATGTTCCTGTCCCGTCTCATGAGAGCGATGATGTGTAGTGATGAGAAGGAGAAACTGACTCCCATCTCGGGATTCAAGGATCCGGACATCGAGAGAGAGATCCAACTATTATACGGCGAAGTGCGCGCAGTAGGACGACCGTAATCGGTTGATGTTCAGAGCATCGATGACTCCACGTACAACTTCCACCGACAGCGAGTCCATGTCCGCTCCATTCCCGTCATCAGAGCCGAGGGAGTATATAAGGACAAGGTTTTTCCCATCTGGGTGTATGGAAAGGACAACCTGTGCTATATGCCTGACTATCCGTATCGTTGCTGTGGCTGCTGCGCATGCAACTGCTGTACCACGTATTGATGTGACGCTGTTTGTTTCACAATTCGCTCCTCTTCTCTCACTTTTCCATGATTTACGTCCCGATTGTCGACAAAGCAACAGGAAAGGAGAACGTACGATTGCTGTTCGAATTTGAGGCATAGTGGGTCATCATCGAATTGCAGGGAACGCTGCACAACACTACCGGCGAGCCACTGAATGGACGCGATCTGGGAACGTTGCAGTGGATGAACGTGAGTCCTGCTCCCGTTCGTGATGTCCTAGGGAAATCCAGTATTGCGCATTGGAAACCACCTTTGCGAAGGAAAACAGGTTAAACTGCAGAAACCCATCGTGAGTTGGAGCTCTGATGTCTGGTTAGCCGTAGTTACACGCCGCGTTCACGGAACTGACACGGAAGAGAAGAGTGGGATGGATTTCATTATTTTCAGGGAGTAGATGTTCAGTACGAGATCGAAGCGGTGGTGAGAGAGAAGCTGCTGTTTAGCAATCGCCCCAGACCTCTTCTATAGATGGCCGTTCGTTGCGCTTCTTCGTGGACGAATCGAGTGTGTGCGAGAGAATGAACTTGCTCGCTTTCCTCCTCGCTTGTGTGTGTTCTTTTCGGTGCAGTTGTTTTTTCGACCATTCCCATGAAGAAGCCAAAGAAGCAAAGGGACGTGATTTCATACGCGGATACGCTCCTCAAATACACGAACGCTCTCTTTGACGGAAACCATCTGTCCATGCGTGATCGTCTTGACGCCTTCTCGTCTGTGTGTATATCTGCTTTTACTTTTGTAGGTGTTGCAACCGAGTGAAAGAAAGCGAACAGGGGAGCCCGTTTCTGGAAGACCTGTTCAACCAAATCGCTACCAAGTGCAACGGATTCTACGCATCACTAGCAGAAGAAGAGGGCGACGATCTGTTGAGCCAGTTGTGCCAATCCCTCGCTCAATACCAGCAGAGTGTTTCCATCGTTTCCGCTGTACTCCACGAGCTAGTGAGGCCGTTTCATAGAGTCTGATGCGTAGAATCGTGAAACCCTGTCCACGCAAGGGAAGTCATCCATTTCGTCTATTGCGATAAGTTTGTACCTTGAGATTGTGCTGATTCCGTTAACGAGCTCGTTATCAAGTGCCGTTCAGCATTGTCGGAGTGATGATCTGCTGAAAAGGACTTGGAAGTGTCTCTCTTCCATGAGCATTCATAACCGTGATTCTCTGTTGGAATCCATCTTCATTCGCCCCTTCCTTCAATCCGTTGCGTACCAGTCCCTCTCTCAAAATGAAATGACATCTCTACTCCAGTGGATGCAATTACTGGAAGCAAAATGGAAGGGTATCCTCTCTTCATCCTACGCCTCTCTTCTTGACGACTGGGAGCATCATCATATTCAGTCACACCTTTCAGATCTGCTTCATAGTGTACGTGTGATTGTCTTGTGTCATTTCTAGTTGCATTCGCATGGAATTGATTGGGACGCCGCTCCTCTCCCAACTCTTCTCCGCTTCCTCCGCTTCCTGTTTCCTCTCTGTAACGAGCAGGAAAGGGGCTGGATATTGGATTCTATCGTGCATCACATTACGGCATTGTGCAACGCAGTTGACGTGGAAACCATGACGACCTGCTCTGTGGATGCGACCGTTCTCCGCGTTGCTGAGAGTGTGCTAGCTCTCGTCAAACTCGTTCTCCACGACTTCTCCAGAGACGCGCAGCAGCTGTGCGCTATCCCACACATTTCAACTGTCCTGCTACTCGACCTCCATCACTCTCTTCTTCTCCACGACGCCTCGCTTGCCGATAGTATCGCTTCCGCCTTGCGCTCCTTCCCTTCCGTGGATTCTCTGTACTACGCTCTCTTCCTCCTGCGATGGTCCTGCGGGTTTTGTGAGTTCGATGACCCCAACAAACTCAACGAACTCAGCAAACTCAACGACCCCAATGAGACTAATGAATTCAATGAACTCAACAAACGCAACAAACCCTCTGAATCCTCCACCGCATCGTTAGAGCTTCGCGTCGCCTCGCTGCTGGTGAAACCCACCACGCTCTCCTCCATTCAAACCGTGTTGTGCTCCACGACCATTCACCGCTCGCTCCTCACGCCCTTTCTCGGCGACCCGTCATTCATCCTCTCCCTCGAAGCCGTGTCCGACAGCCCGCTCCTTCAGCGGCGTCTGTCGTCGTTGTGCAAGGACCAGACCACACGGTCCTACGAACTGCAGTCCGAACTCGGTCGCGTGACCCTGGTGCTGGACGGACATTCCGTGTGGTGCTGTCCTGCGCAGGCTATTCTTCTCCTGCTATTCTCGGAGCGAGACCATGTGTCGATGGATGAGTTGATTAGCAAGTCTCCATACCAGCCCTCGACGACAAGGAGGATTGTGGACTCGCTGTCGTGTTGCACTCGTGAAGGAGAGAAAGTGGTGCTACCGACCCTGAAGAAGGACATTGTGCTTCCTTCACTGTTTGCTCTTCCACTGCATGTAATTCAAAACGAGAAGCAGGAGGAGAGGTTGTTGTCGAAGCAGGAAGTCTATCAGTCGTGGATAATGAAGCAAATGAAGCAGAAGAAGCGAGTCTCCTTTGAAGCCGTGATAAAGTATGTGGAAAAGAACGTGCGGGACGCTGACAGGGACGAGATCCGGAAAGCGATCGAAGACCTGATTCAGAGAGAGTACATGGAGCGCGATGAGACGAACGATGTGATATTGAGGTTGTCCCGATGACCATGTTTGTTTGCAGCCGTGATTTGTCGAAGAGGATCCGTCATTCTTTCTTCTTCTTTGAGCAAATGACACGGAGGTTTGCTCATTAGGGCTCGTTGTTCATGGTGTAGAACAAGGAACTGTATCAAGGCGGGATTGATCGTGATTGGACTATCCTGGTTCTCGTACTTCCTAAGCACGCTTCGACGCACTACAACATATCCGAGCGACGTGAAGATACCCAATCCATATAATGAACACCATTTCGACCTCACGTAAGGAATCGTTGTGTGTTCTCACGAGTAGCGAGGAATTCGATATGTGACGCATTGTCGTAGTCGTTCACTGTCGTAGAAGACGCGAAGAGCAGCCCGTTTCGTACGAGAACGTTCGCCCGATTATCCAAACGGACAAGGAAATGTACCGTCCGTCGGAGTCCATGTATGCTGGTTCTATCCGTATCAATCGTAGTCAAGTCAGAGCAGTGCTGCTTGATGGCGTGAGTCACAAAGCCGTGCCCCTCCGCAACGAGTACGATCGCCTCTCGTGGTACTTGCACTATCCGAACGGAGATGACAAGGGTTGCCACTTGCGGAATGAGAATGGCGTATTCCACGGAAGATGCTTTATTCGTGGTAATATTCTTCCCCCCTAAGAAATAGAAAACGATATCGAGGGTTTATACAAGGTGTGTATGCGCTGGGAGGAGAATGAGCCCGGCGTGTGCAAAGACGTCATAGTAAACAATTACAGGAAGGGGAGAATGTATATGGAAGTACTTGGAGAAGAATGCATGTCAAGACTAGATCCAATTGGACAAGAACACGTACAACCCCGGCGAAACGGCAGTCGCTTCTCTCCATGTCTCCATGTTGGACGGGAGCGTATTGGGCAGTCATCGTGTCTTCTTCTCATCCGTCATTAACGGAGTCACACACTATCTCGTTGCTTATGTTTCCTGTCCTTCATCGTAGATCCAAGGAACCGTGAACCGAAACAACACCATCTCGTGCTTCATTCCGATTCCAAAAGAAGACTCGATTTCTGCCGCGTCCGTGGTAGTCAAGATGGACATCAACGGCGAAATCGAAACGGCGACGAAACTCATTCCCATTCGTTCCACGAAGGACCTGAAGGTGCGTCTGTTCCCCGAGGGAGGGTCAGTTGGCTGCGACATGCCGAACCGAATCTATTACGAAGCACGTGATGAGAACAACCAGCCAGTGAGGATCCGCAGCGTGCTGGTGAAGGAGGACGGCAGCGAAGTGGGGAGAGTGAACGACGGTAACGAGGGACGTGGAGTGAGCGATGTCGTGGTGGTGCCGCAGGGAGAGAAGATCGCGTTGAAGGTGGTGGAGCCCCAGGAATTCAAGGATACGCTCTTCTGGTTGCCCTCGTTGACATGGAGAGAGTGTATGACGAGTAGATGTGAGCGCGTCGCTACGATGCGCGCAGTGGTTCATGATAATCAAGTCGATGTACACATCACTTCACCGTCAAAAGGCTACTTCACCGTTCTTCTGTTCGCTCTCTTCTTCTCGCTGACGCATAGAAAGCGAATGAACTCCACGCTCGCCGAGAAGACGGTGTACTGCTATGCGGGCAAGGAGACCATCGCCACGCTTCCCGCTTCCTCCTTTGGAGTGTTTCTTCATTCTCCTCCTTATCCGTAGGTGCTTCGCGTGGTCGTGCGCAGCACCGTCTTCCCGTCCTCGCTGAGCGCCTGCGCGCTGCCCTACTTCGTGCAGGAGCGCGTCGTCTTCATCCCTCCTCCATCGCCTTCCCATCTCCACTCCGTCCATACGGTCCTCGTGCCCCACGACCCTGCCGCGGAAGAGGCGCGGATCCGATTCATGAACAGGAGGGTGAAGAGGGGAGTTCGATTCATGGACGCGGAGGAAGAGGAAGTGGAGGAAGAAGAGACAACAACGAGAAGAATGACGGACGAGTTCACAGAACAAACCCAATTCGACTGCCGCGACGTCATCGGACTGGTGGGTTCCAGAACCGCGGAGGGAAGTGGGTGCGTGTGGCAGGTGTGAGGAGTAGTTGGAATGGTGTCGGTGATCGACAAGAAGGACGTCCAAAACATGGACGATTTCAGACACCAGATGATGGACGCGTTCCTTCTCACGAACGAGATTCAGGACGTGACGCCCGCGATTCGTCAAGTCATCCACTCCTCCGACCTCACCGAGATCGATTTCGTTATGGGCGTTCAGGTACCTCCTCCACTCTCCTCTCACCCGCAGGGCTGGCGCCGCTTCGTGTACGAGTGCCCCACACTCCTCTCGCCGACTGCCTACAACATGTTCATCGGCAACCTCACGGTGAAGCAGAGCCACTCTTTCGACTGGGAGAGACCCGTGTTGCTGGGAGCTCGCGGTGCGATAAACGCTGCTGTGTTCGACGACGCGGACCGCATGAACGATGAGGTGGAGGAAGCAGCTGTGCCCGTAGCCCTCGCGCTGCCGCAAGGAGCGATGATGAAGGGAGCACGTGCCATGCTCCGCAGACAGCGCTACCAGGCGCCGGCGAAGCGTCTCGGACAGAGTGTGCTGTACCACGTGAACAAGCTGGTGTGGCTGCCCACGTTCTCCTTCGACCCCGACAAGGGCGTCACCTCCATCGGCACGTGAGCGCAGAGGACGCGTGTGATTCGTAGACTGGAGCCCTCCACGTACGTGCTGTACTCCAACTTCGTGAGCGCGGAGGGCGTGCTGGAGGAGGAGGTGTCGGAGTTCCTCGTGCGCAAGGACGTGGCGACGAGCGTGAAGGTGCTCAACCCGTTCATTCTCCACGACAACGACAAGACGGAGATTCCTCTGAATCTGTACAACCAGCGAAGCACCAGCGTAGTCATCGGGTCGCGAGTTCATCGTAGGTGGCGAGCGTGGTGGAGATGAAGATCGATTCCGCCGTGCAGAACCAATCGGTCGTCATCGCGCCCAACAGCAACGTGCGGACCTATTTGCCGTACACGGTGGGTGTGCTGAGCGAGGTTGACGTGAAGGCGAAGTACGCGTATCAGCAGAAGACGCGGAAGAGAAGGAATTGGGACATGGACGCTCCGATCCAATACTTCCCTCCACAGACCACCACTATGGCGATCGCGACCTCGTACGACAACAAGACGGACGACTCCACGTTCGTCTCTCTCCAAATCGAGCCTCGTTCCGCTCCTCGTTCCGCTTCACATGTAGTTGCGTTCCCCGTCTCGAGCACGGCGCTCTGCGTACTGCGTCCCAACGAGAGCGCGAGTAACGTCGTGACGTACACCATCAAGGAGGGCGTGGGCGCGCTCACGACCATTCACTTCAACCACATCAACAAGCAACGCGCGCTGCTGGAGACCTCGCTGCAGAGTCTGGTGAAGGAGCCGCACGGGTGCTTCGAGCAGACGTCGAGCACGATGTACCCGATGATCCTCTCTCTTCTCTACACTCACAGCGCGTCGTTCAAGACCTCCTTCCTCTCGTCGGGTCTTCGCCGTCTGCTCGGCTACGAGGTGGAGGGCGGCGGCTTCTCGTGGTTCGGCAGCAAGCCTGCGAACGAGCCGCTCACGGCGTACGGGCTGCTCGAGTTCCAGGACCTGCTCCGTCTGCAGGAGTCGCGCTCGCTGCTGGAGGAGGCGGAGGTGGCGCTGCTGAAGGAGGCGGTGCAACGCACCATGAAGTGGCTGCTGGTGAAAGTGGGTAGGGACATGTGACGCAGGGTCACTCGCAGACACGGTGAAAGATTGGTTCAAGGACCTGTCGAAGGAGGCGCTGGACAGCTTCGGCTACGCCACGGAGGACACGACGGTGTCCTACTTGGTGTACTCGCTGTCGTCGCTGGTGAAGGACGACGAGGACGTGAAGGTGGTGGAGTGTGGGCAGACTGACGGGTAGCTGGTGCGTCGCGTGGCGATGAATCTCTACAGCAAGCTGAGCGCTCTCGACACCTACAACACGGCGCTGCTGGCTCTCACCTTCAAGAATATGAAGGAGCCGGAGAAGGTGGCCGAGCTCAACGCCCTGCTGGCGACGCGCCAGGCTGCCGACGGCTCGTTCGAGGGCGGAAGAGACACCATCACGCGTGCGCGATCACCGGAGGCGTGAGTTGTAGACTCGGGAGCGAAGGGCGTGTTGGTGGAGACCACGGCGTTGTGCGGACTGAGTCTGCTGAACGAGAAGAGCAAGTACGAGGAGGCGATCGAGCGCGTGCAGTGCTTCCTCGTCAGCAACAACCACGTTGGCGAGTGAGCGAGGAGTGAGGGGTAGGACGGGTTCTTCGCGACGACGCAGGGCACGGTGCTGAGTCTTCAGTTCTTGGTGCTGTCGAAGGAGGAGGAGGGTCAGGACGCGGAGCTCGTGTTCTCGCTGGACGGGCGGGACGCGACAGTGGTGCCTGCCACCATCCACCAGGACTCCGCGTTGTTCGCGTCCGCGCTGACCGTGGGCGTGCACTCCTTCCAGATCAAGTCGTCGCGGGAGCGGAAGACGACGCAGTACGTGGAGATCGTGGTGGACGTGAGTGGAGGGGAGAAGGGTCACGTGTAGAGCGCGGTGTTCGAGCCTCCTGCCGCGCCGTCCTCGCTGGAGTTTGCGTGGAAGACGGAGAAGAAGCTACGCGTGCGCGAGGGCCAGCTGATTCAGAGCATTCTGCACGTGAAGAACGCGGGAAGGGGAATGACGATGATGACGGCAGTGGTGGGCGAGAGGCGAGGGAGTGAGGCGTAGATCGGGCTTCCGGGCGGCATCGAGCTGCAGGTGGAGCAGTTGAAGATGCTGCAGGACCAGGGACAGATCGCGTATTTCGAGAAGAGAGGCAGCTCGCTGCTGCTGTACTGGACGTCGGTGCATGAGGGCTTCGAGAGAGACGTGGCGATCGCCTTCGTGGGAAGCGTGCCGGGACAGTACACGGGCTCGGCGTGCTACGTGTACGAGTACTACAACAAGAAGAACATCAAGTGGATTCCAGGCTTCACGCTGGAAGTTGAACGTGCGTACTCTGTTTGGAACAAACACCCGATTCATTGCCTAAAAACTGGTCCACCATCACCACCTCGTCCACAGCCTCCTCGCCAATCCGACACACCACACGCAGCTTCACCACCGTGTTCTTTTCGTCGATCATGTTGTTCCTCACGCGGAACATCTGCGAGCACGACCCCTCCTGGTTCGCGGGCACCACGTCGGAGGACAGCGGCTTCATCTGCAGCTGGATATACCGCGGGACGGAGAGCTGAAGCGACAGCTCCTCCGCGTCCACCGTGTTGCCGTTCGTCACGATCGCCTTGATGAAGATCTCGCCGCGGTCGCCGCCGCTCTTCTCCTTGAATATCACCGTGATGCCGTGGTTGTCGTACGCTGTCACGGACATCGTTTCGGGCACTGCTGTCACGGACATTGTTTCAGGTACTGTTTCAGGCACTGCCGTCGCAGTCTCCGTCACCTCTTCAGAAGGCGTTTCACTCTTCGGTTCCTCATTCAGCCCCAGCAAGTCCGCGTAATCAGGATTCGTGTCATCCGATTCTTCTTCCTCCTCCTCGCTCTCTTCCTCCTCGCTCTCTTCCTCCTCGCTCTCCGCATTCAACTCGTTCTCCTTCCGCAGCATCTTCGCCGTGTCGATGTCCAGCGGCGGCATTCGGTCCAGCAGCGGATTCAGCACCGCCTCCACGTCCTCGCCCAGCAGGATGAAGTACTCGTTCGCTCGCTGCTTCAGCTCCGCGTCGTTGGAGTCGCGCCACCGACCCAAGAACTCCTTGATGTCCTCCACCGCCTCGTCGCCGAAGCGGTCGCTCAGCTTCAGCAGCGTCGTCAGCAGCACCGACAGACTCTCGCTCAACACACTCCGGTCTCCTCCGATCGTCTGCAGCACGCCCAGCACGTCCTTCCACTCCACCGCGTCGTAGTGGACAGGCTTCAGCGTCACGTTCTTCTTCACCACGCGCTTGATGGACGCGTCGTCGTCGTAGCTCTCTGCCAACAGATCGCCGTACTCGCCGATGAACCACAGCGCGCTCTGCAGCAGGGGAACCTGACTCCGGTCTTGCTGCACCGCCTCGAACAACCGATGCACCTACCCGTGAGAGCTTCACTGCACAACACACCGTATAGCACGCCAGCTCGTCGCTGTCGTGACTCACCACCTCAACGAGCGTGGACACCACCTCGTCGTTCGCCTCATTACCGCTCATCTTGAGAACAGACAGCAGGGTGTCCACTTGCCACATGGACGACGGCGCGAACTGCTGCACCAGCGACGTGATCTTCGACACCACGTCGCGTCGCTCCTCCTCCTCCTTGATCTCCACCAGGTACTGCAGCAGGTCGTGCACCAGCTCCTCCACGTTGTTCAGCTGCACGATCGCAATCACCAGCTCCAGCGCGCGGCGGCGGATCGACGGGTCCTCCTCGCGCAGGCAGTTCAGAATCGCGATGCGGTGGCGCGCCACGATGGAGTCGTCGATCTCCACCATCTATGGGTGAAACGCCCGATCGATCGCGTGCCTGGAGGAGGAGGGAGAGCGAGACGAAGCGCATGTCGCTGTTCGTGTTTTGGAGGAACTTGCCCAGGATGTTCGCCGCCTCGATGTGGTGCGCGGCAGTCACGTTGAGCGTCAGAATCGTGCGCACGCATTCGTACAGAATGGCGTTGCCAGCGTTGGACGTGCTGTCCGCTTTTGAGGTCATCTGCGCGTGAATGAGGTGATTCGATTCCCACCTGATCTACAACGTCCATCACCTGGTCTGTGGCCGCATCGTCGTCCGTAGCAAGGAGACACAGCAGCTGCAACATGTGGACCTGGACAAAGGGATCCGGAATGGATCCGATGAAACACTCCGATTTCCCGTTTCCAGCGATGACGGTGCGCAGACGCTTTAACAGCGGCGATAGCATCTTCCGGAATTGCGGAATGTAGGAAGAGGACAGATTCAGCGTCACCAGAGTGAGCTGAATGGCTATTCCATCACAATCACGGCAATACATATACCCGACACTAGCACGCCATGATCTGAGTCGCAAAGCAGCTTTGGAAGACTTCTCACCATGTCCTCAATCATGTCGGGCACCAGCTGAATGATCGTGATCATGGCCAAGCACGCCTTCTTCTTCAGGTACGGGTTGTCGCAGGATAGGAGGTTCTTCACCACTGGAAACACATCTCGCGCCATCGCTTCGCAACACCGGTTTCCACAAAAGGTCAGTGCGAGACTCGCAATATACCTACACGTAACACGCGGTTTGTCACTGTCACGGATCCGAGTTCTGCAGATCGTTCTTGACCGAGTTTACAGCTAGCAGAAGCAAGTCGTTGTTATCCGAGAGGAACAAATCCATGCAGAGGTAGCCGATTCGCTTGTCCGAGTAGTTCTGGATGGATATCAGCTGCAAACACGCCATCTGACCGTAGTGAGCCGGATATCCTAAGAGATATATGAATATCAGTTTTGTTAAGTTGTCTCGCAGATTCTCGATATGGGACTGGCCAAAGTCGGTACGGATACGCGCCGACTCATTGGCAATAACGCTTCTTTCCTCCTCCGCAGTGGGGGCATTCTTCACCTGCTTGATGAAGCCCTGCACCGTTGGCCGCATAAACGGCAACCGAATGTCCTTGACCGATCGTTTCTCCCTGTTCTCGCTGGAACTCATTCCGATTTGTGAAAAACGAAAACAACCGAAATCGCTCCGATTTCCGGTCGTCACTGGCTTTTCCGATGATTACCTCTCGTCTGAATGTGTCCGTCCGTCGAGAGCACGGTGGTGACGTTTATCGCAACAACGGTGTGAATCATCTCCTTCCTCCAAATCACGCTCCCACACTTCATTTCCTCTTTAATCAACCCGTGCTTCCCTTTTCCCGTGTTTCTCGAGGTTTTCCCCAATCACATATCTTTTCATGTCTTCGGAACAAGTTGAATCGGGACTTGGTTCTTTCATTCACAGCATCATTCCGGATCAGTTTCACGTCGATCCGTACCGATCTGAAGTGACTCCGAATGCGAGTCTGCAGCGAGCGCCTCGCTCCTTTCACGACTACAAAGATATGTTCCGCGCTCAGGAAGTCGCTCCCGAACAAGAGGAGAATGCGGCTCCCCAAGTCGGGGCGGAAGTGAACGAGAATAATGGACCTGACAGAAATGAAGCAGAGGTGAATGAGAACAACGAGCCTGGCGGGAATGAGGCGGAAGAAGTGATCACTCCCGTGGACGAGGAGGGCGAAGCGCCGAGTTTGGAGAGGAACGTGATCCATTCGTTTGGAAACTTCATCTACGACATCTACCAGTCGTCGAGCTACGGCCAGCCCTATTCGCACAACCCGCAGCTGAACCGGATGCAGTACATGCAGGAGTACTACCGCCGCATGATACAGCTGCTCGAGTCGTCCCAGCGAATGGAGCCGGCGACGGAGGAAACGCTGAGGAGTCTGTGCATTGTAGTTTTCTCTCCTCTCGTTGACTGTAGAACATCTACGTATCCATCGATTGGTGCCCCATATGCTTGGAGGACTACTTGGGGAACTGCGTGTCTACCGTTCTCCCCTGTTTGCTATTTGCTGACGTGTCACGTGTAGGCGGACACCGCTTCCATCTTTGCTGCATCAAGAAGTGGCTTCATCTGAATCACACTTGTCCCGTTTGTAAACTAGTCGTTTAGTTGCTGTCCCTCTTTTTTCATCACACTATCCCTCCCACTAAGAGTTCGGTCAAGCGATTCTTCTCATATGGGTTCTTCGTTAAGCTGTGTTAGCAGGAAGGCGGACGTCGTTGCACATCCCTCGACGTCGAGGGCCAACGATACGGGTCTGTCTTTCGGTTTGGGGTGATTGTTAGATCCCGATCCTTCTGCGATGAACAATATCCTGGTACAAACAAAGAATAAAGGGAAGGACGACGACGAGGCTTGGAAAATGGAAGAGTCCACGGAAGCCATTTTCGGCGACGACACCGACAGCGATGACGACACTCTGCGTGGAGTGTCGAACGTTGTCTACAGAAAGGAGTAGCGTCCTTGTTACCTCCTTAATCCAAGACATGTTCAAAGCGTTTACTCTTTCACTTCTGGACAGCTAGGTGTGGGAGCCACAGGACCGATCCGCGAGGTGATCAATCGGTGCTTGCTCCTCGTCACTTCGTGACGTGTAGTCAAACGGGCGGTCATTTTGCCATGAAAACGATCAACCTCATGGGCTACAACTTCCAGCAGCGCGAGCGCCTTTTGCAGGAAGTGCTGATTCTCGGTCGCTTGCACCACCCCAACATCGTGAAGCTGTATGAGGTGTTCCAGACGTCCAACAGCATGTATCTGATCATGGAATTGCTGAGTGGCGGGGAATTGTACACGCGCCTTATCCAGAGTCCGCGTAGCATTCTCCGTACTGTGTCTGATCGTGGTAGAGGGCAGATTCTCGGAGGAATACACGAAGAAGATTGTTCGCGACATTCTCAACGCGATCGCGTATCTCCACGAGGTGAAGAACATCGCCCATCGCGATTTGAAGCTCGCGAACATCATGTTCACCGACAAGACGGCGGACGCCGAGATCAAGCTGATCGACTTCGGATTGAGCAAGTTCGTGAGCGGCAGCGAGTACATGCACAGCCTGGTGGGCACGCGCTACTACATCGCTCCCGAAGTGTTCATGAACGACTACAAGGGCGTAGGCTACAACAAGAGCTGCGACATGTGGTCCATCGGGATCATCACGTACTTCCTCCTCACGGGACACAACCCGCTGCCGCCGCAGATGGCGAACCTGCCCTTCGACCAGATCAAGATCGACGAGGTGCCGTTCCCGCACGAGTTCTGGAAGAACATCAGCGAGGAGGCGAAGAGCTTCGTGAAGGGTCTGCTCGTGATCGACCCTGTGAAGCGAATGACGAGTGAGGACGCGAGAGGCGGCTGACGCGTAGTCACGGAGGCGCAGGCACACGAGTGGATGCGGTCTGAAGTCACCACGCCCACGGTGAACATTCCGCCGAGTCTGATCACGTCGATGCAGGCGTTCCAGAACTACAACCATCTGAAGAAGGCGGCGCTGACGGCGGTGGCGTACCACCTCAACAACGTGGATGCGAATTGTGGGGGTGATGGGGTAGAACGACCTGATGAAGCTGAGCGACGCCTTCGAGTACTTCGACAAACAGGACGACGGGTCGATTTCGTTTGAAGAGGTGGGACTGGGACGCGCGCGTGACGAATAGTTCCGCGACGCCTTGTTCACGCTGCGCGACAAGGAGACCTTCGCGAAGAACACGGATATCTTCTCCATCACCACGGATGAAGTGAAGCTCCACCAGCTGTTTGACAGCATGGACTTCGATAAGCGAGGTGGGAGAGGACGTGCGCCTAAATGGCTAGGTTTGATCAACTACTCCGAATTCCTCGCGGCTTGCTTGGCGCGCAAGGAAGGCATTCGACGCGAGTACGCCGAACTGATCTTCAAGCTGTGGGTCTGGCGCTGGTCTGTGACGCATAGAATCGACCGTGACCACGAGGGGCTGATCGACATCGAGGACCTGCACATGTTCTTCGGAGACGAGATTACGGTGGAGGAGGAGTGGCTGTGTGACTCGTAGATCGACGAGATCAAGGCGTGCATCGTGCAGACCTTCGGCGAGTTGAAGGTGCGTCTGACGGAACACGATCTGGAGTGCATTCTCAACACAAAGATGATCACCGCCAATCGTGCGGAGGAGTTGATGAAACAGCAAGTCGTCGGCGACATGGAGGAGGAAGAGGACTACATCAACGTCACCTCTCTTTTCAATCGTGTCGGCTCTCCGGTGGACCATAACAGCACTCCCGTGGTGGACAAGGCGGAGATCATCAAGCGATCGAAGGCTCTTTCTGGAGTGGACCGGATATCGAGTCAACCTGCGTCTGTAAATGTTGTGTACTCTGTTTGTTCGAGAACGGCTTTCAAACGGACGAAGACGACACTATTCTTTCAAACGGAATGGAAGTCACTGCAACAATACGTACACAGAATATTCTTTTCATGAGCGTAGTTCTTTATCTTCTTGGGGCGGACATTCTCTGCGCCCTGATCGTGGAGATCATTCACCAGTACAGGGCATTCAAGTATTCTTTTTCTGGGAAGCACGTCGTGATTACGGGGGGATCGAGCGGTCTTGGACTGGAATTGGGAAAGATCATTGCGAGTGAAAAGGCAGTGGTGACGTTGATCGCGCGGAGAGAAGATCAACTGCAGCATGCGAAAAAGGACATTGAAGACTACTGCCGACAAAAGGGCGTGATGACCCCTCACGTGTTTACGGAAGTGGCAGATGTTTGCAACAGAGAACAGCTGCAAAACGCAATGTGCAACGCCACGAACAAGAACAGTGCTGTTGATGTGATCATTTGCAACGCGGGAATGGCGAAGACGGGGTACGGATCCTTTTCCAGTGTTACACAGATATGCCTTTGGACAAACGGTCGAGGACTACGAGCAATCCATTCAGGTGAACTACATGGGCACGGTGAACACCCTTTTCTATACCGTGCCGAGCATGATTAAGCGCAATCGAGTAGAGGTCGTTTTGTGGTTTCACTTGAAGGGAGAGATCTATCTCGTTGGCAGCACGTGCAGCATGCTCAGCTACATCGGGTATGCTGCATACGCACCGAGCAAGTACGCGATCAAGGGTTTGGCGGATGGACTACGCATCGAGCTGAAGCGAAACAACATCCAGGTGGGCTGCATTTATCCTCCGAACATGGACACGCCGTGCTTGAAGAAGGAGAACGAAACCAAGCCGGAAGAAGGCATCTTCGTCGAGTCCAAGCTGGAGAGTCTCTTCTCTCCGGAGTTGATTGCCAAGCGAGCCGTTCGTCACATCAAGCGTGTATGTGAGTCGTCAAGACGTGATGCGTAGGCAGATCCGCACATCTATTGCGACACGGATGCGTGGGGCGTTGGACTGAGCAACTTCGGACTGGGTCCAGCGAACAACTTCTTCGTGTCTGTCCTCTTTGTCATTCCCGGCATGATCTTTACGGGCATCTTCAGGCATATTCTGAATACTGTGTACCATATGAAGCGCTTCATGGGCGAGGAGAGGAAGAAGTCGTGGATCGCTGGCTCTTCTGCGTTGTCGAATTGCTGTGTTTGTTTGTTAGCAAATGGCGCATAGAGTCGCCTAGCCTTCTTTTCTACGCATGAGTGGTTGTATCACCCAGAGGAGGGAATCACTCCTGTTCTCACTTCCGAGATGCGAGATGAAGAGATTTATGGTAGAGTAGTGCAAGTCAGAATCAATCGTCTGGAATCATCATGGACGGTAGCAACCCCCTCCTTTCACTCACCACTAGTATCCGAGCGCACCCCTGCGTACC
>ERZ1106948.490-NODE-490-length-17793-cov-31.632653_pt1 | contig 17793 bp, 31 predicted proteins | sample MGYA00403673_ERZ1106948 | MGnify/ENA primary metagenome ERZ1106948 (study PRJEB35170, sample SAMEA104062409) | human gut metagenome | biome: human gut; feature: human-associated habitat; material: faeces | place: Denmark | collected 2012-05-07 ...
ATGCCAACAAGCTTGCCGGAACTGTGAAGGAGGTGCTCGGTACTTGCCAGTAAGTTCAGTTCTATCTGTTAAGAGCTAGCTCCGTGGGCTGCACTGTCAACGGTGCTCATCCTACTGCCATTATGGAGCAGATTGACAACGGCGAGATTGAGGTTCCTGAGGAATAAGTGTGGAATAGTTCTTGGACATTGTTGTTGTGTTTGGGTACAAACACTCGATAAAGGACTGGCAGACGCATTCTTCAGCGCCTTCTTCTCTTTCTTCCGCAAATTGCGTTTCCGGGAGTACAGCGAACTCAAATCGGAATGAACTCCCAATTCCTAGTCTTCACTCTCCTCTTTTCGCCCTACCTGTATCTGCTTATACAGCAGTGCGTTTTCAGGACTCACCAGGCATAACACTACACATCACCCACACTCTCTCCATCGTACCCTCGCCTCCCGTTCCTCTTCTTCCCGTTCTCCCACAGCGGTGAAGGAACGACGACACATCCCTCGCGAAGTCATACTGGACCACTCGGTCCACTTTCGTCGTGTCCAGTCCACGCCCAACGATGTCCGTACACACCGTGCACATCGCATCGCCGTCCAGCACGCGACGCACCGCCTTCTCGCGCTCCTCGTCGGTCAGGTCCTACTCCTTCAGAACATCACCCACCCATACTTGGCAGAGCAGCTGGGCCTTCACGCCCGCTTGGCGAAGCATTTCCACCACGTCCTTTCCGCGCTGCGCGTTCTGCACGAACACGATCGAGCAGTGGTTCTGGAGGGAAGGAAGTGCGCTCTACGCATCACGTCAGCGCGGCATTTCTTCCTTGAATGCAGCCACCTTGGCAGCCTCGTCTGCCGTTTCCACGAAATCGACTTGAACGGAGGAGGGAACGGCGTTCTTGCTCTCGCTCTCGCACCACACGAGCTTGGGGTACTTGCGCTCCAAAACGCCCCCGGGAGTGCACTTTCCTATCCATGAAACGTGATGACGAGAATCACCATTACGGGGAATTGTCGCCCCTGCAGCAACCACCTGGATACCCTTGTTCAGTTTGGTGAGAATGCGAATGCACTCGAGCACATCGCGTTGGAAGGGGTCGTTCAGAATCACGTCGGCCTCGTCGAGAACAATGGTTGATATCAGACGCTGCTCGGATACAAGCCTTTCCACGTCACATTTGGTGAACATCTTCCGAACCAACTACGATTGAGAACAGAGCAGCACTTCTCACCGCATACACGGGCTTTGGAGTACCGATAAACACACTCGGATACTCCCCTCGGCCCATTTCCTCCTTCTTGCTGATGGCGAGGAAGGACTTGATCGTCGGTTCCACTTTATGCAACACGGTGTCCAACTGGTAGGCAAGCTCTTTCCGCGGCAGGATGACCAGAAGGCGCCTATTGGGATTGGCATACAAGCCGTTTAGGAAGGGAACGAGATAGGACAGCGTCTTGCCACTTCCGGTTTCGGATGAAATGGCAAGAGGAGAGACTTCTTTCAGTCCCAGTGGAATCGCCTACTCATGAGTGACACTCAGCGTTTCGTTCCTTCTCCTGTATTTGCGTCGCTTGAGTGATGTTCAAACTGGCGAGACGACTCGCGAGAGCGGGATTCACGCCGAGCTGTGCGAACGAGACCATCCGAGTCTGTATGCCTCTTCGAATCGCTCTGCACACAGAAAGCATGGTAAGGTGACGATGCTGGAAGATGAAATGAGTGGGCAGATTTGGAGTTTTCGAGTCGCAGTGTGTCCGATTGGATTCAAATGCACTTGCCATGGATTTGCAGGCAGAGCGGATGTGAATCGCAAATCCCCGTGAAAACAGCAACTCCCCAATCACGGGTGAAACGAGCAGTGGGGTCCCCCGAATTGCAGTCCTCCACTCCACAAGAGAAGTCGCCAATCATCCTTCTCTCTTCGTATTGGATATGTCTGGAACGGGAAGATTGCTGGAGCGAAACGGAGAGCGAGTGTGGCATGTCGTGGATGCCAAGGGACAGGTTCTTTGTCTGGAGGGAGAGTGAGTCGTAGGTGCTCGGTCGTCTGGCCACCCAGGTGTCGGCTGTACTCATGGGCAAGCACAAGCCCACATATAATCCCAGCGATCCTGAATGCGGCGACTATGTGGTGGTGATTAACGCGGGTGATATAGTGTATTCTAAAAAGACATATGAAAAGAAAGTATATCGTTGGTACACCGGTTGGCCTGGCGGTTTGAAAGAACGCACTTTGAAGGTTGTTCTCGCCCGTTCTGCGTCACGGATAGGAAATGGAGAAGAGAAACCCCGAGATGATTCTCTGGAAGGCAGTATACGGCATGCTTCCAAAGAACCACGTAGAGTCGAATGGGTGCGGTCACTGAATAGCTGCGCGAGGAGCGGATCAAGAGACTGCGTATCTTTATGGACGAAGAGCACAAGCATGCTCCTCAAGTCCGTGAGGGAGACTGGGACATTTGGCATTTGCGCTTTGCGAGAGAGCCGCGCAGTGACGACGCTCTCCTCTCGGAGCCGGTGCGCGAGATTCCCGAAGACTGGGGTCGTGTGCTGCTGGACTGGAACAACTACGCCAAGGATTACAAGGATCCCTACAACATCGATTTCACAAAGCTCCACAACCTCTACTTACAGGTTCGCGCTCCTTCGCCGCATTACGCGTAGGCTCATCCGGAGGAGAAGAAGAAGGAGGACGCGCTCTTCGCCGAACTGGAGAAGCTGAAGATGGAGACGGACAAGGCGGTGGAAGCCGATCCGGTGAAGAAGGCGAAGGCAATGGCGGAGTTGGAGAAGAGAAAGCAGAGCGCTATCGATATCGAGAAGCTGATAAGAAAAGAATAAGTCCATTTACGGAGAGCGCTTGTTGCAACAAACACGGGAGAAGAGGTTAATGATGGCATATATCGGCACGAACAGCAGCAGCGCAATTGCGAGCAGCTGGGGGTGCGCCTTCTTCTGAAGATTCCTCACTTCCTTATCGAATTGGTCGCTGAACGTCGCAAAAGAGAACATCTTCTCGACGCGCTCCTTTCCCGCAGCTCCCAACTTCGCACCCAGCTCCTTCTTCTCTATCAACTCTCCCATGGCAGAGCCGTAGTCCTCCCAGTGATCGCACAAGAATCCATTCACGCTGGGGAGAATCGATTCCGTCGGACCACCGCTGTTATCAGCAATAATCGGTCGTCCCAGCGCCATGCCTTCCAGCGGAACGATTCCGAAATGCTCATTCTTCGGCGTGTAGACAAGGGCGATGCTTCCCTTGATTATCGCCGCCTTCACCTCCTGCGAGCAGTTGCGAATGAACACAACGTAGTCGAGAATGCCCTCCTTCTACAAATCAGCGATCACGCGAGTAGCTACAAGAGCCAGCTCGTTCAGCTCTTCGTAGTAGGACACGTTCTCGGAAAGACGCGGATCGTAGCCTCCCACGATCACGAGGCGCAGTTTCTCCTTCTCGTAGACATCCTGTCCGTACTTGTTGCGCAGCTGCGAGAAGCCGAGAATCGCCTTCTCCACCTCCTTCTTGTGCTCGTAACGATTCACAGAGACGAAATAGCGGCAGTTCTTCAATTCCGTGGGAAGCGTGCCCCTACTACGATTCACACTGTCTCTCCACACAAAACTCTGCAAGCTGACGAATCGACGTGTAGTCAACGCAGGGATAGAGGACGGTTGGGAGATAGGAGGAGAAGAACGAGATGAAGCGGAAGGATCGCTTGTACACGCTCTGCGTGTAGTACGAATTCACGAGGACGGAGTCCGCCATCGAAATGCAGTACTCCTCGAACAAATCGAAAGGAAGGCGGTATCTAATCCTGAGCGCAGACAACCACAATGCACAGAATCTTCAAAATGGAATTGTGAGGCGTTTGCACGTAGTCGGGGTGGTGGCAATAGAACAGGATCTTTGATTTGCAAAAGAGGCGCAGTACTGGAATGTAGGCAGCGTTCTGGTCACAGATGATCACGTCGAAGAAAGGGTACTTCCACGCCACAACGAATGCGAGATACATGGCTCTGATAATCGCGAAGAAAATGTAAAAGCGGTCAAAGAGCGTTCGCGGCAAGAAATCGCCGCAGGTGATCACCTTCAATGTGCCTATTCGTCAAAAACGGCAGCCGTTTGAACCATCCTTGGTTTCGTCAAATGCCTTGGCTCCGTGATGAGAGGTGAAGCTAATGGTAAAGAAAGACGAGGAAACGGACATGGTCACATCATGACCCTTCTGTTGCAGGCCAACTGCTGCATCTACAACGAGTCGTTCCGCCCCGCCAATGCCCAAATCGGGGTGCAGGAATGCGATCTTGAGTCCGTTCATTTCTGGGATTTGTACTGGATGGATTGTGTTTCCTTATGTAGGGCAGGTTTTGATTGTATATGAACGGGGGTGTAGCTCAGATGGTAGAGCGCTCGCTTAGCATGCGAGAGGTAAGGGGATCGATACCCCTCTCCTCCAGTCTTTTCTTTTTCTTTCTTCAGACCTGTCTTCTTTCCTATCCCTCTCCTCTTTTCATTCTCCTCACATAACTGCAACAAACACAACACAGTTCTCACTTGCTGCCCTCAATCAACGCAATCGCCTCCTTAGCGTGGTTCTTGACCGTTTCCACTCTCGACTCTCCGCAGATCCGCATCAGTGTATCTATATCCTTTAACTTTGTCGCGCACTTTATCGCCGTCTCGTGAAGCTGCCACTTCATCGCGCAGCGCATTCTCTCCTCCGTGTCGCTGATCTTCTCCACGAAGTGCTGCGCCTCGCGCATGTTGTGGTTCACCATGCACGCCTCGACGAACGGCGAATACCCGATCGGACTCTTCTTGTCCCCAAAGTCCTCCAGCACGTCCCAGTTCCCGGACTCCGCCAGCGCGTTCACCTTCACGCGCCACAGACGCTTGTCCTGCACCTTGAAAGCCTTCGCCATGCTGTCCGCCAGCGCGATGCAGTTCACCATAATGGCGTAACGCATGCAGCCCACAACCGGTAGGTTCACGCAGTCCATCGTCTTCGTGGTAGCGATCAGCTTCTGCTTGAAATCGATCAGCGCCAGCTCGTGCTTTATTTGCTATGCCTCACTCCCACACAACACCCTCACATCTCCATAGAACTGCATCTCCTTGCGTCCCGCCGACACCGCCGTCGCCACCACGCGCTGCACGCCCGTCAGCGCCGCCTTCCTCTTCGCTAGGTCCAGCTCGTCGTACGCGTGCTGGAGCAGCAGGTGCACCACCTCATCGCACTTGCCCAGCGTGTTCAGCACCGACAGCAGGCGGTCCGGGTCCGTCTGCTGGAGGAAGAACAGCCACGAGTTGAACACCTGCGGGAAGTGGCGGAGGAGGTCCAGGAGACTGTCCGACACCGTCTCCGACTCTCTATCCCTCACGCACGTTCAGTGATTCATACTTATCATACAGCGCCAGCGCCACCATCATGATCAGATCGCTGTCGTTGCTCTTCGTCGCCGTGCGCAGCGCCAGCTGGATCTCGCCCATCTGCAGCAGCAGCGGAATCTACCCGTCACCCGCATCGCCAGCGCCCACTCGGTCCGCACGCCGAGGCTCAAACTCCAGCAGCATCGTCGCCAGCCGCGTCCTGCCCACGCCGAACGCGACGGAGGCGATGTCGCGATAGGAAATGGAGGAGTAGCTCTTCAGGTTGTCGCGGATCTGGTCGCGGACCGCCTCGTCGGAGAGCTCGCCAGCGTGACGCACCTTCTGACAGGCCCAGGAGATGAGGACGAAGTCGGGAGGAATGGAGAGGTACTGACATACCTTGATGGCGAGGTAGTACTTGCGGCGACAGAGGAGGTGGTCGATGATGGCGTGGGGGCCCAGGAAGCTGTACTGTTTGCAGGTCAGGAACATGGCGATCTGAGCGTGAGGGGACGCGAGGGCGTTTACGGAGGGGTCGCGCAGCATGTTCAGCACGCGCAGCGTGTGGCAGACCTCCTGGAAGCGACGAACGATCTCCGCCGGGTCTCTCGCTTCCGCCTTCTCTCCCTCCTGCGCGGGCTGTGTGTCCTGAGACTGTGCAGGCTGCGTTGGCTGCTCTTCCTGCGCCGGCTGCGCCTCCTTCATCTCCTCCACGCCGTCCAGGAAGCACTTCCCGAACTGCGCGCTGCGCAGAAGCTTCTCCTGCTGGATGGTGGACAGCTCGTCCTCCGCCGCCTCCAAGCACTCCATCACGCCGTCGTACAGCAACTCGCGCTCCTCCGGCGTCTCTCCCTGCAGCAGATTCACGTTCCCGACATGGTGCGTGAACTGGTCGAAGGCGCTTCGCAGCATCGCGCCGCAGCTCTTCGACTCGGGGAGCGTGACGCTGCTCACCGCGTCAGGCACCTACCCATCACTCGCCACCGCCACCCCTACACAGCGGATGATCTCGTGCTTCAGCGAGGAGTACACGCGCAGACAGTCCACCTCCGACACCAGGAACAGCGAGTCGTCCTTGTCGTACGTGAACTTCAGCCAGTCGGCGAACGGGTTGATGATCAGCAGACCCACCATGCGCCAGTACAGCACCACGCTGTCGTCGCCGCACCAGGAGAACCCGCGCGGGGCCACGCGGCAGTCCGTGTTCTTGCCCACGATGTGCTCCTCAAAGTGGCGGTCGAACACGTCCAGCCAGCCCTGGTCCGAGAAGCAGGCCACGTACGTGTTGGAGGGGCAGGGCGCGAAGGCGATGATGTGGCCCTGAATGCGGCCCTAGGTGTGAGCGAGGGAGAGAAGGAGTACGGCAATGTTCACCTCGTTGATCGAATCGCAGGCGATTTGATACACGCTCTGATCCATGCAGGACACGAGGAATTCCACCTTTCCGGACTCGTTGTTGCGCGCCTCGAAAACGCAAGAGCACTCGACGCGGTTGCCGGCAACGATTGGGAGATCGGGATACTCCTCCGTAACGGGGGTCTCTCCACTGCAGTCAACGTAGATGCTAGAGAACACGACGTGACAGCGCAACCTACACCTTGTTGTTCTTGGTGAACGCAACAAAGCCGTCATCGCTGTTGTTCGCGCTCATTACGATGTCAGAAAGGGACTCTGTGAAGATCTTGCTCTGCGACAGCACCTCCCCCGTGTTGGAAAACACAACGTACTTGCCATCCTCGAAGAGAATGAACAGCTTCTCCGTAGATGTCCACCCCATGATGGCCACACGCGTGTACTGCCAGTCTCTTCCCGCAATTTGCGCGATCTTCCCGTAATGACGAACACACACGGATTACCTTCTTGCCGCAAGAGTCATATATCAGAATATCCGTCGTCAGCTCGATATCGCAATTCATCGGCAGCGTTTCGTCCGAGTTCCACTTTAACGCGATAGGGCCTAGATAGTGAGACTCCGAACAGACAGAATGCGTCCTACCACTGAATTTCCCGCACGCCGCTCTGTAGCAGTCCAGCGAGAGTCCAGACCAGCCCATTGGCTCCTGAACAGTGACTTGCTGATAGAGAACAGATCGGTCTTCGTCTCCCAGGATCTGCCACTCGGAGTAATCATTTCCAGGAATGAAATCCATTTCTTTACTGAAAACAAAGAGGAAGAAACACACACAAAAAACGGCACGGTTTTGGACTAAACGAGAGTATTCACTTCCTTGGCATCCTCCGTGCCAAACTTCATCCGCGTGTGACTGCTGACCAATTCTCGAACTTCGTCAAAGAAGGGATGTGCCATCGCCTCCTTCGCTGTAGGGCGCAACTACGCGCTAACTCACGCCTCTCACCCTCACTTGATGATCGTACCGGAGCAGCAGCGACAGCAGGTCCAGCGCGTCAGGAGTGCACTTCTCCCGGTTTTGCGAATTGATAAACGACGTCCACGGCACCTGCGGGTACTCCTTCAACACGCCCTCGTACGCCTTCGGCAGGTCCAGTCCGTACTTGCGCAGATACTGGTGCAGGCCCTCCGTCCCCAGCACCTACACCTCACCGCCCTTCGTCGCCTCCACCTTGCATATCTTGATCAGCTGGTCGTTGTTGTCCATTCCCTTGAACATCGGCTCCTTCCCGAACAGCTACGTGTCACACGCGCACGGCGGACTCACCAGAGACGCAGTCAAGCACCCAGCCGAAAACATGTCCAGAGAGTAGTCGTAGTCCTGCAGCGAGATCAGCAGCTCGGGGGCCTTGTAGTAGCGCGACGCCACCCGCACGTTGTATTCCTTCCCCGGGTGGTAGAACTCCGCCAAGCCCCAGTCGATCAGCCACAGCTCCGGGTAGCGCTGCTCCGAGGCCACGCGCTCGCGGTCGTCCATGATGGAGGAGTCCTCCGACTGAGTGGGGGCGGAAGGGTACTGGAGAATGATGTTCTGGGGCTTCACATCACGATGGATGATTCCGTTCTGGTGCGCGTAGTCCAGCGCCTACGGTGAAGGAGTGCAACGGTGCGTACTTCGAAAAGCTGGAAGAGAATGCACTTAATCTCGAATAGCGAGAACGAACGAAATGTGTCCTGAACGTGATACGCCTTCCTGCTCACGTACGATGTAGTTTACCCCATCAATGAACGGAAACACGAAGGCGGGAATGCCCGTTTCCTTGTTCATGATGGCATCGAGCAGCTACGCTTCAGGGAAAGGCAGCACGATTACGGGAATGATGTGCGGCCCGCCGGTAAGATCCTGGAGGATTTTCACTTCGCTACTCTATGAATTGGGGAAGAAAACCGAACCGTTTGATCTTCTTCATCCGAACGGGCTTCAGAATCTTGATGCAACACTCACGGCCATTATTGAGGCACAAACCGCGATAGCAGTCGCTGTACTTGCCTCTCCCCACCTTCTTCATCACCACATAGCTGGACGTCTTTCTATGCGTCACGAAAATCGTTGGATTCATCCCACCCCCAAGGAATCTCAATGCTGTTGTAATCCCAATAGGACATCGGACGAACGAGATTCACATCACGGTACACTTTCGCTAAACTCATCTCTGCAACTGGGATCTGTCCTTGTGCGAACACAGACAATGGCAATAAAAGGGATGTTTTCGTTTCGGCAATCACCCCTTCTTTTGTCATTCCGTTTCTAGGATTAGTCCCCGTATCCTTTATGAAATCATGGAGAATGGACTACATCGGACTCGAATTCGGATCATTGTACTTCATTCTGCATTATAAGGACAACAATAACAACATTCAGTCACTCCCCTTTGGTTCGAGTGATTCGCTGTTTGCCGCCTATTCATATGATACCGTCAACGGATTCTCTTACGGAAAGGATACCATCCGATCCATTTTCATCGATCCCTTCTCTGTCTTTACCAACTTCGCTCTCTTGTATCCAAGACTATTCGACCAACGAGAATTGAGTTCCCTTGAATTTGAATCGCCGAAACCGCTGAAGAGAGTGGGAAACAGTTACTGTTACGAGAATCCAGCGAGTAGCAGAGGATATACAACAATTGGAGAAGCGATTACCATCATGTTACGTCAAATCCTCGCCTGTTATCATAACGTGTGTAATGGAGTGAAACGACGTGTTGGTGCCGTTATTACGGTTCCTGATTATTACTTTTGCGCAAAGAGGAAGGTGAAAGAAGAGATAATCGAACTCGGTAAAGATGCTGGTTTCCGCGAGGTGGTACTCATTCCCGAGCGAGATGCGATAATGAAAGTGAACGAGATATCATTCAAGCGAACCAACTGTGTGATTCTTTGTTGTGGCGAAGCCTACAACAGCTATACTGTTTTGAAAGGGAAGACGAAAGTGAAGTCCTGTTCCACGTCAGCCAGTACAGGAAGATCATTAGTGTATGCTGTAACACAGCTGGTTTGTGATTGCCTCCCGGAGTGGGTCTGTGACTACTACGAGAAGAGAGACCCTGTTGAGCGTGATATCTTTCAGAAGCAAGTGTTGTTTTGCACGCGAGTGGCTCTAGTCGAGATCATGGGCACGCAACAACCACTCAGTGTTCATCTGGTAGCGGGAAGAGAATTCAATGTGGAAATTTCCAAGAAAGATATGCAGCCTCTCATCGATCAGTACCTTCAGACTCTTCTTAACCACGCTCACCCGCTAATTGAAGGTACGCTTCCTTCTGATGATTACAGCATATTTGTGTGTGGTGATTTTGCTCCCTTGACACACATGAAGGAGTTTGTTTGTCGTAAGTTTGGAGTAAATGAAGATCATGTGGTGATCATGGCTCCGTCCTCGTTTGCTGAAGGCGCTCTCTTATCTACAGATCGGATGTCACAAGAGGTTCATTATCGGGAAGAGATTAACCCTCTGGTGATGAGATCGTTATATCCGGATTAGCGTATGTGTGTGTTCACAAACACAACGGTGGATGAAACCTCAAACACTGAATGACTAGGTCAAGTGTTCGTTGTTTGAAGTGGAGGCAGAATGACGTTGACCTCATTCTCAGCGTTTTGAAAACATGAAAAGAGTCGAATTCAAGACACGATGAAGCTACCCCCTTGTCAAACAATCAATAGAATAGCACACCCTTCCTTTCCACAAAGAGGGTGAGCCAACAACAATCCACAGAGAGCCCGTTAACGACTGAGTGGCAGTTTCATTGACAGAAAACACCCTTCTCGAAGCACTCCAATTACAAGGGGTATTTTTGGCATGTGTAAAACCATCACAGTTAAAGAGAATGGACTACATCGGACTCGAATTCGGATCATTGTACTTCATTCTACATTATAAGGACAGCAATAACAACATTCAGTCACTCCCTTTCGGTTCGAGTGATTCGCTGTTCGCTGCCTATTCATATGATACCGTCAATGGATTCTCTTACGGAAAGGATACCATCCGATCCATTTTCATCGATCCACTCTCTGTCTTTACCAACTTCGCTCTATTGTATCTAGGACCATTGAATCAACAAGAGTTGAGTTCCCTTGAATTTGAATCGCCGAAACCGCTAAAGAGAGTGGGAAACAATTACTGTTACGACAATCCAGCGAGTAGCAAAGGCTATACAACGATTGAAGAATCTATTACCATCATATTACGTCAAATCCTCGCTTGTTATCAAAACGTGTGTAATGGAGTGAAACGACGTGTTGGTGCTGTCATTACCGTCCCTGACCCATTTTTCAATTCTGGGTTTCTGGAAAAGAAGGAAGGGTTAGTTGCGTTGTGCAAGAATGCTGGTTTCCGCGAGGTGGTACTCATTCCCGAACGAGATGCGATAATGAAAGTGAACGAGATATCATTCAAGCGAACCAACTACGTGATTCTGTGTTATGGTGAAGCCTACAACAGTTACACTGTTGTGAGTGGAAGGAATATCGTGATGCAGTATCCCACTCCTAGTCACACAGGAAGGTATTTCTCTATTTACATTGCCAACGAGATCATCAACAGCCGTTTGCCTCCAGATGTCAAATACTATGTTAATGCCATGTCCTCAGAGCAAAGGAAGGTATTCAATAAGAAGGTGCTGTTCTGCACACGAGTGGCTTTAGTCGAGTTCATGAACACGCAACAATCATTCAGTGTTCACCTATCAGCTGGAAGAGAATTCAATGTGGAGATTTCAAAGGAAGATATGCAGCCTGTCATCGACAAGTACATTCAAACTATTCTCAACCACGCTCACTCACGAATCGGGAAGGCACTTCCTTTTGGTGATTATACCATATTCGTGTGTGGTGATTATGCTCCCTTGCCCAACATGAAGGAGTTTGTTAGTCGTGTGTTTAGAGTGAATGAGAATCGCGTGGTGATTATGGCTCCGTCCTCGTTTGCTGAAGGCGCTCTCCTGTCCTGTCCTGTTATCAGCAGAGTCCAAGACAGTTCAAGTCATAGCGCGTCTTCTGTGTATCCAGAATCGCAGCCCTTGAAGTAATTACGTTCATCCGTAATGATTCTTTGAACAAACAAGCGCTATGACATGGTTCCTTTCAACTGCTCAAGACAGTGAATCGCCTACAAATTAGCAGCAATAGTGCAATCTCAACAGAATAGTAGTGCTGTTTCACTCGCTCAACATCCTCATTCTTCCTTATGAGATCGCTATACGGTCACCACAAATTCAGATCACCTACGCATGTAGGATCGCCAACTTTTTATCAATGAACGCTAGCGCTTCGTCTAGTGTAAACTCGACATAGAAGCCCAGGCCGATGCAAACGAATATATGGTTTCGATCTTGAGACCTTGCCTTTGCAAACACCTCAGACCCAAGGTTCACCAGCGACCGGACGCTGGAATCCGGATCCCTTTGCATTACTTCGATATTTGTTTTGAGAATCTCATATTGCTCCACTGAGGATGACAACTCGCGCATCAGTTCGATTTCGTGAGCAAGACTCGGCTAATGGTGAACGGGAGCCACTTTTCGAGAAACCTTTATCCTGTTTTCAATCAAATCCTCATACCGTCTGATTTGAGCCGTCGACACCTTTATCTCGTCCATCCCAATTCTACACTGACGATCCGAAGCGAGCGATCTTCAAAACCGTTGCACTATGGATGGACAACACGGAATATGGGAAATGGGAAACAACGAATAAACGGAGAAAACTCCAACTCCGCCACAGCATATTCCATTTGTCATGAGCATCCCATTTCTGAGCATCGACTACGGTGGCTCCAAGATTAAGGTTGCCAAGCTCAACGACGGAAAGCCGGTTGTGATTCCGTTTGGCGACGATTCGTCGATACCGAACGCGATCTATGTGAAGGACAACACCTTTTGCGTCGGACAGGAGGCTCTTAAGAGAGGAATGAAGGATCCCGAGTGTCTGTTCACGCAGCTGAAGAAACTCATGGGAAGAAGCATAAAGGACACTGCCGTCACCGAATTGGCTGCAACTGTGAAGTATCGGATCGACAGCGACGAAGATGGTCGCTGCATGGTTATCACCAAGCGAGACAATGCAGATGTGAAGGTGTACCCATCCGACCTCGTGGCGAAGCAGCTGCAGTACCTGATTGAGAAGGCGCTCCCCAGCATGGGAAGTCCATCCGAATACGGCGTCATGATTGCGTATCCCCCGTCGTATGCAGAGAATCAGAAGAAGGAAATCCGCAATGCCGTTTTCTTGGCGGGCGTTCCTCACGTTGAACTCGTCTCTGAAAGCGCTGCTACCTGCATTTCCAGCGGAATCAAGAACGACGATAACGAGCACGTCGCCATTGTGATTGATGGCGGAGCCGCGACGTTCGACGTGTCTGTCGTGCGAATCCAGAATGGCTCCTACGACATCCTCCTTACGGACGGTCTTCGAGACATTGGTGGCAACGCCTTCACCGACGCGTGCTACGAGAAGGTGTTGGAGGAAATGCGCAATCGCAGCATTGACATTGACAGCTACAGTTCGTCCGAAAAGAGCGAATTGCGCAACGCCATCGAAGAGATCAAAAGGCGCGTGTCCGTTGAGAAGAACATCTCCCTGCCGATCTGGAAGGATCCGTCGAAGACTCCCATTCCGCTCTCGCAGAACACAATCAACAACTACTGTCATTCTCTGCGAAAGAAGTGCACCGATGTCGTGAAGAACGTGCTGGAAAAGGCAGCCAACCAAGAAATCACCATCACGAACTGCATCATCACGGGAGGCGCACTGAAGATGAAACGCCTGAGCGACGAGATTCTGAAGCTGGTGCATATGAAGGAGGTGATTCAGAACAGCGACGATTCTGTCGTGCTGGGCGCTGCGCTGTGCTCCTTCTCCTGCATGAAGTCGCACAAGAAGAACGACGAGTGCAAGCCTCTTCTTGCAAACGACCAGACGCTGTTGAATCTGCGTGCGCTGAGTGAGATGGACGAGGAGAGTGGCGAGCAGGTCATCGACGAGCCCTGCTTCCCCGTGCTGAGTGAGTCGCAGGACTTGGACGAAGTGTTCCCTCCGTACCCTGAATATGAAGAGCCTCCTCCACTTCCGGACACTGAAGAGGTTCCTCCACCTCCTGAGTTTGAAGAGCCTCCTCCACTTCCTGAACCTGAGCCACCCCTCCCTGACGCTGAAGAGGTTCCTCCGCCTCCCGAACCAGAGTCTCCACTCCCTGAGCCAGAACCACCACTTCCCGAGCCAGAACCCCCTTCCCCTGACGCCGAAGTGTTCCCTCCACTCCCTGAACCATTCGAGTTACCACCCCCTTCTCCGAGCGCCGACGATTCTCTTCACCCCTCCATTCCATTCACTGTTGGACTCGACCTGCCGCCTCCTGTCGTCGAGGAAGAGGAGTCCGAGCCTGAGCCTGTTCAGACCGTCATTCGCCCGGACGACAACGCGCTGAACGTCCAGACGTACGGGAACCTGTGCGTGAGGGAGCGAGGAAAGAACATCTACCTGAAGGTGAGTCGCAAGCCCAACGGCAACGATCTCTCCATTCTGATCCGAGACTCGGACGGCCTGCCCTTCACCAAAGAGTCGTCGATCATCGCCAAAGAAGGGAAGCCGATTCGCTTTATCCTGTACGAGGGTCACGTGCCCAAAGCATCCAAGTGCGACCCGATTCACGAGTTTGAGCTGGAACGCAACGAGGGAATGGTAGGAAACCCGAGAATCCGTTATACGCTGAACGCGGATCGCAACTGCATGATCACTGTCCACTTCGTGTGGGAGGACACGCAGGAGGAGGTCAAGATCAAGAAGAGTCTTGACTATTCGAGAGAGTTGGCAAACAGGCACCAGCGTGAACAACCTCAGCGTGAGCAACCTCAGCACGAACAACCTCAACGCGAGACGCGTCAAGCTCCTCCTCCAGTACGTCCTTCTATGTCCTTGCCTCCGCTTCCCACACCTCCTCTCATGCCTCCTATGGAAGAACACCGAAGTGAAGCTGCTGGAGTCTTCCCCTCGTTGTCCGGATATGTTCCCCTCCCTAGCGTGCCCAAGACAAATCCGTTGATGGCTAGCGAGCGTTCCTCGTATTCGGAGGAGAGAGTGGCTGAAATGGAATCGCGTGTTTGTTGCAAACAACGACAACTAGCAACCGCTTTAGAAACAACACTTAGAAAACTCCTTCACGGTTTCGACCTTGCCCGTATCCACATGCACTCGCTTGCTTCCCTGCGTGCACACGTTATCCACGAACTCTCCCTCCAACACCAGCAGTCCGTCCTCATCGTTGAACTTGCCGTTCCCGTTCGCCTTATCCTCCACCCAGTCTCCGTCGTACATCAGCACACGGTTCTTGTAGTAGCTGCAGCCGTGACCCCAGCGCTTCCCGTTCTTGAACTCGCCGTTGTACACCATCACGCCGTCTTCAAACCAACGGCCCTTGCCGTTCGGGGGGTAGTCCGACAGAGCGTCGTCCTTGTATTCGCCCTCGTACACCTTCTTGTTGTTGTCGTCGTAGATGATTATGTTGCTGCCCTTGAACTCCTTGATTCTTCTCTCCACGATTCCCTCCTTGTAGATGCACGTGCTCGCAGGGTTGCCGCTCGCGTCGTACTCCACGCCTTCGCCATCGCGAACGGTCGTTCCCTCCTTGAAGCCACCAATATATCGGACATTTCCGTCCTCGTCGCTCTCAATCAGCTCCTTCTTTCCGTTCTTGTTCGCCTTGATCTTCTTCAAACCCTGCTGTCCGTCTTTCCACTCACCTTCAAACACGGGCACGCCCGTCTCGTCGTACTCGATACCATATCCACTTCTCTTGTCGTTCTCGTAGCTGCCCTCGTAAACGCGGTGACCGTCGACGAACTCCTGGCACTTGCCATTGCGCTTTCCCTCCACCCACGTTCCCTTGAACGCGACCATTCCGTTCTGGTACAGAATGCCCTCTCCCTCGATGAGATCATCCTTAAAGTTCAGCTTCATCGCTATCACTCCATCGGAATCCAGGAGAATGCCCTCGCCATTCTTCTTATTGTTCTCCCAGGTGCACTCCAACGTAAACTCCTTGCCGTCCTTCTCAAGGATTTCGGTCCCCTTTCCGTTCTTCACCATGTTCTCCGTCGGAACGTCAAAGCTCTTCTCGACATAGCCGTCAAACACCGGATTCTGGAAAAGCGTTCCAGTAGCTGCACATAAACGACAGTCGCCACGTCTTACCCGAAGAAAAATCAAAATTCATGAAATCCATTCTCCCTAAAGTCCTTTCTGTTGTGTTGGACGGTTGTGGGACCCCCCACTTTCCAGCCGCTTGTTCAACAAAGACAACCATAAATGACACTGTTTTACCTTCTCGCCTTGTGGCTAGCCTTTCTGTTCTTCCCGAAGGAGGACACGGCCTCTTCTTCGTCGTCGCCCACATCCTTGCCTCTTCCCTTCTTTCCCTTCTTCTCCTCTTCCTTCACCTGCTGCTGAGCGATGCGCTGCGCCTCGGTGACTCTCTCCAGCAGAACCAGCACCATCTTCTCATCCGTCTTGTACTCGTCCAGCTTCTTCTCGATCAGCTTCTCGATACGCTGGTAGTTCTCGACATCATATCTACTTCTCACCCCCACTCACTGCCCCTACTGCGTCACGAAATTCAACGCACGACCCGCCTTTCCCGCGCGAGCGGTACGTCCGACTCTGTGAATGTAGTCCTTTCCGTTGCTGGGGATGTCGTAGTTCACGACCAGGTCCACGTCGGGAATATCCAAGCCGCGCGAAGCCACGTCCGTCGCGATCAAAATGTTGCGCGACCCCTCCTTGAACTTGTTCAACGCAGAGAGACGCTTCGTCTGCGTCATCTGCCCGTGCAAGCACACCGCCTTGAAGCCCAAGTTACGCAGCATGAAGGTCAGACGCTGGGCGGTCGAGCACGTGGAGACGAAGAGAATCGTCGATTTGCCGCTGAACTCGTTCAGCACGAAGGCGAGGTAGCAGTCCTTATATTTGGCAGGAATGAACATGTACTAGGCATTACAACGACTCCACTCCACGCACTTGCTGAATCAGCGTGCTCACCGTCTGGTACTTCGTCGACACTTGCACCTTCACGGGGTCGCGGAGAGACGCGCGCTGCAGCTTTGCGACCTTCTGGGTCATCGTAGCCGAGAAGAGATAGGTCAGACGCTCGCGGGGAAGGGCCTCAATAATCTTGTTGATCTCCTGCTCGAAGTCCATGCCCAGCATACGGTCTGCCTCATCGAGAATCAGGAACTTGGTGGAATGAAGAGAGAAACCCTAACTGTCACACAGAACAATCATAATCACTTTCGTGTTCTCCAAATGATCAACCAAACGACCCGGAGTCGCGATAATCACGTGGGGCTTCTTGCCAAGGGCAATCGCCTGCTGAACCGTTTCCACTCCACCGACAATTACGGCAGTCTTCAAACCGACGGCAGAACCCAGGGCTTCAAACTGCTCGGCAATCTGGAAGGCCAGTTCACGCGTCGGCGTAAGGACGAGGGCGTACATGCGCTGAGGATTGTCAATCAGTCGCTGGATGACGGGAATAGCGAAGGCACCAGTCTTTCCAGAGCCGGTCTCTGCCAAGCCGATGATGTCTCTGTCCTCGAAAGCGTACTTCAGACACTCGGCCTGGATGGCAGACGGCTTCTTCCATCCAAGACTGTCGATGGTTTTGCACAGAGTCTCGCACACGCCGTAGTCCTTGAACGATTTCACGTCTTCGTTGCTTACTTCCTGCATTGAGTGCTTTGGAACCGTTTTCTGTCAGAGGGCTGGGAGTTTCATTGGTCTTTCTGGAACGCGTTTGTCAGCCAAACATTGAGGAATGAACGATTTGAATAGATGTACGCCCATATTTTAACAAGCACTGGAGATTGAGTGACGATACTAGACGCACGCCTTAGTTTCAGCAAACACCCCAATCACCCTCCCACTCTCCATATACACCCTCCTCTCAACAACAAACACCCCAAAAGAACGACTTTAATAGACACGAGCCTTGGGCGGAATAGGCTTGACTTCATTCTCGTCGAGAGTG
>ERZ1106948.491-NODE-491-length-17671-cov-32.975704_pt1 | contig 17671 bp, 29 predicted proteins | sample MGYA00403673_ERZ1106948 | MGnify/ENA primary metagenome ERZ1106948 (study PRJEB35170, sample SAMEA104062409) | human gut metagenome | biome: human gut; feature: human-associated habitat; material: faeces | place: Denmark | collected 2012-05-07 ...
GACCGACGGGGAACTGAAGACCAGCCTTGGTGGAACGGGTCATCACCTGCTTCTTAGAAGAGGGAGCCTTGCCTCCCTTGCCTCCTTTACCTCCTTTTCCAGACTACAGGTGGGTTAGCACACATCACGGCGATGCGAGAAGAAGCGCGGAAACCATGGCGCCTCTATCCAACTGCACGGAAATACGTACCATGATAGAACAATTAGGTTTGGATTAAGACAAATTTGAATCACCACTCCCATATCGCGGTTTTCCAAACCCGCGCAAATCGGAGAGAACCGGGACGCCGATTGTGCAGACGACAGTCGTGAGGATTTTGTTCGTCCAATGGATTGATGGTATGCGAATCGCCTCCATTTCATTGGATCATCAAAAATCGATTCGACGTCCTTCGTAGATTCCTGTTTTCCAATCCTGCACTGTTGCGCTATGAGGTGGAGAAGGCGTTCACAGGCTGAAACAAGAAGGGGTGATGAATGGTGATTATGGATGAGAAACGGGATAGGAGGGAGAAGAATGGGAAAGAGCGATACGCGGAGAAGGCGTTTTCGAGGGAAGTGTTTCACAATTATGGTTTCGTGTAACCCCTCGTTGTCGGAAGAGGATCTCGCGTATTTGAAAAAGTACAAGTACAAGGCAGGAGCATACACCCCGTTGGATACGGTGCTTTCGAGCATTTCTCAGAAGACCGTTTGTTTCGTCCCCGAATGGATTTCTCCGAACGCGATTACCCTCATCGGATTCGTTTTGAACGTCATCGGCATGGGTTGTCTGAGCGTTCTCAAAACGGCGGATGGCGCCACTTCTCGCCTCGCTTTCTTGATAAACGCGGTCACGTCGAGCTTGTACATTTACCTGGACATGCTGGACGGAAAGCAGGCGAGGCGTCTGGGTTGCAGCTCTCCTCTCGGACAGCTATTCGATCACGGGTGTGACTCGCTCAGCATTTCCTGCTTCCTGTACTCCGTGATCAAGGCAATCGGCATTGAGGACCCGGTGGTGATCGGCTTGATGTTTGGCGTCGTCGGTTTCGTGTTTGTCAGCTTCCAGCTGATCGAGTACTTCCAGGACGTTTTGATGTTCGGCACCTCCTTCTGTGGCGTGTCCGAGGTGGAGGTGCTGAGCGTCTTCGTCATGCTGCTGTCCTTCGCTGCCGGGACGTCGGTGTGGTCTCGGCCCATTCTGTTTGAGTACACCCTGCGTGATCTCTCTGCGTTCTTCACGATCGTTCTCATGGGCGGAGCCATCTTCATCAAGAACGTGCTAATCCTCATTCAGGGCAGTGATTTGCCCAAGGAGGAGGAAGGGAATAAGAACAATTCGCGTACTGACCATGTGAAGCGATTCATTCCCTTGCTGTACTGCTGCTTATCCTCGTTCACTGTAGAACCATTTCTGCTCTCGTTTGCTTCCTGTCCGCGACTCCTCGGATGCATCATTACCAGAATGGCGTTTTGGGTAGGAGGAATCGTACAGGGTTTCACATAGTGATTGCCGCGCTGTGCTTCTCGCAGTACTCGATCACGGTGAACGTGAGTCATTTGTGCAAGAAGCGGTTGACGTGGGATTTCGGCGGACAAGTCGTGCTTCTCCTTCTCGCTCTTCTGGTGGCGGTGGGCGTTCCCGTGGATTGGAGACTGATGGGCGTCTTGGTGGCCATCGAGTTTGCTTTGTATTTTGGGTTCATTCGGCGAATCCTCACAACGATTAGTCGTGCATTGCGCATTGGAGTGTTTGCTGTGAAGTTTGCTTCCGATTCCCGTGTTTATTCGATACGACTCACAAAAAGTCTTGCACTCTGGAACAAACACTCCAGAAGGCGTGATTCTCTCCTTGAGAGAACAGAGCGGTGACAAACGCCACTTCTTCGGGTGAAAAGGATTGAACGATGGAGGAAAAGGTCTGGGGATCCTCCTTATACATATGCACCAGATCCTCGGTAATGCGCTTCTTGATCGTGGCGGGCAGCAACTCCCCCTTCATCAGCGAGCGAACGAAGCACCGAATCAACTACGCCTCACACGCAGCCACGACCCGTACGGGGTTGACGAACTGCACGAAGATTTTGCCCTTGTTCTCGTACACGTCGAACAGCGTCTTGTACACCGCCTGCGCCTCGCTCGTGTCGCACGTCGGCGGCAGGTTCTCCAGCACGTGGATGAACAGGTCCTGCTTCGGCGAGTCCATCACGTTCTTCAGAATGCGGTTCAGCGCGCCCGTCGCGATGTCCACCACCTCGCCACTCTATCCCTCAACCATTCTAGTCGCTCTCACATCGCCCGTACGCTTCTGCATGGCGCGCAGGATGCACTCGATGACGGAGTTGACGGAGTCGCTCATCTGCTACGCGTCACCGCCTCCACGCACACTCACCGATGGGAAGATGGAGCACAACCAGCCCAGACAGCGACAGCTCTCCGCGCGACAGGTTTCGTTCTGCTTCTCCAGCGCGCAGGGCAGGATGCGCATCAGGTCGCCGACGACGAACAACGCGCTCTCGCCGATGTTCTCCAGGATGGTGCTGGCGAGGTGGAGGAACACGGCGAGGTACGCGCCGTCGGTGTTGGGCGAGAGCTGCTTCGCGACGACCACCCAGAGCTGGTGCAGCGTTTGGAGGGAGAAGAAGTCCTTAATGTCGGGGTAGGAAATGCACATGGACTCCAGCAGCGACACGGCGCGCGTCACCACGGGGTTCTCCTCGCTCAGCAGCTCGTACGTCGTGTCGTCAATGAACTCCTCCTCCGACGGGTACTACAAGTCAGCGGGAAGCGCGGGCGTTACGTTGTACTCCAGCGCCGTCTTGATCATGGCGACGATCTCGGGGAGGGAGATCATGTAGAAGTTCTTGCCGACGAGGAGTCCGACGACCTCGAGGACGAAGAACATGTCCACGGCGATGCTGGACTCCTCCTCCTTGTCCAGCAGCATGCGATAGAGATGGACGATGATCATGGAGAAGCGCACGGTCTGACTGTTCATGTCGTCGCAGGGGTTGTATGTGGGGTTGGTGTCGGCGTTGCGGATCATCTCGTTGTTGCGGATCAGACGCACCATCACGATCAGCGCCTTGTTCTATGCGTCACAGCACACAGCATGCCTCACGGCGTGGTGGCGAAGCACGCTGTCCGTGTGCTGTGCCAGCTCCGTGAGCAGCGACGCCAGCTTCTCCTGCTCCTCCTCCGTGTCCGCGTGGCGCGTCGTCTGCATCGACTCCTTGATCGACATGTACGCGTCCAGCGCCGCCGCCTTGCACTCCACACGACGACTGTCCACGCGCACGAAGTGATAGGAGGAGTCACTGCCCGACACGTCGAACGGGCCGTTGAGCTTTCCGAACTCGGAGGCGGCGGTGGGCAGGTCGACGTCGCGGTACTCTAGACCTCATTGTTGCTGGCATTGGGGACCATATGTGCTGTAGAGGATCGAGTCGAAGTATGGCATGAATCGCTGCAAATAGGGCTCCAGCGAGGCGAAGAGCGGCGCGTTCTCCTTCATGCTGGTCTTGACCACCATGGAGATGAAGGGGAAGATGAAGGCGTTGTACTCGAGGTCGTTCACCTCCGTCGCCACCGTGTAGAAGTGGTCCAGCAGCGCGGGGAGACGGTCCACGAGGAAGCCGAGTCCGCAGTGGTGGATGATCTCGCTGAGCATTTCGACGCAGTGCCCGCGCACGTCGATGGACTCCGCGTCCATGGGGCGCGTGATGAGTGCGATGGCGACCTCGACGCAGACGGGCTAGAGGTGAGGGGGTGAGAGAGAGCGCACGATGCGCGAGTTGACTTGCTCGTTCATTTCCTCGATGATGGAGGAGATGCAGGAGATCGCCAGCGACTGCGTCTTGTACAGCGCGGCGCGCTTCACGATCTGGATCAGCACGTCCTACGGTTGACGTCGCGACGTGTGACTCACCATGGAGGACAGCACGGCGTCGAGCGTCATGTCGTGGTAGATGGAGGACAGGGACTCGAGGATGTACAGGCCGTTGGTCACGTCGAACTCGTCCGGCTGGTTGATCAGCTACGCGTCAGACGGCACAGACAGCCCTGCCTCCTGGATGTCGCTGACGAGGAAGGGCGCCGCCTCTTGCAGCACGGGCCCACACCAGTCGATGGTCTCGGAGAAGAAGAAGGCGGCCTTGCGGCGCACGGCGGGCACGGGGTCGCGCAGCAGCGTGTGGACCTGGAGGGAGAGCGGCTGGAGCACGGGCTTGAAGTAGTCGGCAGTGTACTCCATGATCACCAGCATCGAGGTCAGCGCGGAGCGGCGCGCGTGCCAGTCGGCGGAGGCGAGGAGCTGCGAGGCGAGCGTGTACACGCACTTGAACACTTCGCTAGGGGTGATGGAGGCGGAGGAGACGCACTCGTCGGGGAAGCAGGAGCCCATTCCGTCCATCATCATCTCGGCGATCTGCGACACGGACTCGTCGTCGTCGTCGCCGTTCTACGCGTCAGCCGCGCTATGCACTGCCACCTCCATCACGCCATCGCTCATGAAACGCACCGTCAGCTCGATCAGCGGCGCGATGAGCGCGTTCTTCATCAGCGTCTCCGTGTAGTGCTCCACGCAGTAGAGGATGAACGTGCCTGCCGCGTTGCGCACCGCGTTGATCTGCTTCACGTCGTTCATGATCTGACCCTAATTCCGTCTTCTGGGACCCACCTGCACACAACTCTTCAGCGCCTCCAACACGGCCTCGGGAGGCATCTGGCGCGCGCTCACAGTGTCGCTGAGCGAGGAAAGGAGGAGAAGGAGAAGGTCGATTTCTTGGTTGGCGAAAAACACCCCAACTTTCTGGATGCAATCTAAAAGGACGGGCTGGATGAGGGCGACGCGCTTTTCGAGGATGAGATTGGCCATGATGTTGCAGCACGCCTTCACCGTCATGGAGAGCACCTCGTAGGAAGGGTCATGAAGACCGTTCAGGAGAATGACGTTGAGCTGCTCCGGATCGATGACGCGCGTGATGTACTTGCTGAGAGAGAACACGAGAAGGATGGCGCTCTCTCGGTCTTGCCACTCCGCGCTGCAGTATGTCTACGGATCAGTCCGCAGATACGACGGAACCGTTGTAATCTCGGCGAGGACTTCGGGCCATTGATTGGATTCCATTTCAAAGCTCGCAATGGCGGAAATCATGCCGCAGATGGCTCTCTTCACGAGGATGTTCTTTTCGTTCTTTAGATACAGCAGCGTGGCCGATTTCACTAGAATGGAGGAGAGGGAGGACGGAACTACGACTGCTCTTTGACGCGTTGTCGAAGCTGTTGTAAAACTGCAGGATCATGCGCCTGCAGAAGAGTGCGCACAGCTGGCGCGTCTATTCGTGAAGCGGCGAATGGTCAGCCACGCTATCCGGGTAGGACTTGCCTATCATCGAGAAGAATATGTTGAGACTGTTTCCGTCGTTCATCGCGGCCAAGAGATACTCGGTAGCGGACTGGATGCTCGCCGTGTTGTTCTTCGTCAGCTCTTCGAGAGCAGCATAGATCATGTCCTCGCTCACGTTCATCTCCGTTCCTGAATGAAATCTGCCTGGGTCGAGTCCCGCCGAAATGGGGGCGATTTCCGGAGCCCAATCAAAGCCAGTCATTCTCCGCTATCTCACGCATGAAGGATTCAAAGAAGAGCACAAATGACAAGAAAGTCCCGAACAAATCCGTTCGTCGCGGCGTTTGCGGGTTTAATGCGTAGTGGATGAATTCAAAGATCCTGAAGTCGAAGGATGAAAAGAGGAGTGAGCGAATTGCCGAGGCGCTCTACGACAACGTGAATGTGGACATTCTGAAGACCGAGGGAGGAGGGTTTATCGAGACGGAGGGAATGGAGCGGACGTACAAACTGAAGCAGAAGGATCTCGCGAGGGAGGTCGACATGAACACGCGCCAGAAGATCTTCTCCCTGACGCTGGACCAGTTCGGACCCTATTCCGTTTGCTTCGATCGCCCCGGACGCCATCTCCTCATGACCGGAGAGAAGGGACACATTGCCATGGTACGAGCCGCCCATTTGGGCTGAGGCGTAGATGGACGCGCTGAAGCAGGACCTGATCTGCGAGTTCCACGTCGACAACCGCGTCTACGACTCCACGTTCCTCCACGACTGGGACCTCTTCGCCGTGGCCCAGCAAAAGTACCTACACATTTACGACAGCCAGGGAACCGAGCTCCACTGTCTGCGCGAGATCCAGCGGCCGCGCTTCCTGCAGTACCTGCCCTACCACTACCTGCTGGCGAGCATTACCGAGCGCGGCCTCCTGAACTACCTCGATATCTCGACGGGCACGTCCATCGTGACGCTGAACACGCTGATGGGTTGTCCGACGTCGTTCGCGCAGAATCCGCACAATGCGATCATGTTCGAGGGCACGTCGCGCGGAACGGTGTGCATGTGGTCTCCGAACGAGAAGAAGGCGCTGGTGACGATGTTCTGCCACAAGGGCAATGTGCTGACGATGAATGTGGATCTGGAGGGAAAGTACCTGGTGACGACGGGCACGGACCGCAAGCTGAAGATCTGGGACGTGCGGACGTACGAGCAGCTGTACGACTACAACCTGCCCGTGAGCGCGACGCGCGCGACGCTCTCCCAGACGAACCTGCTGGCGCTGGGCACGATCGGAGGCAAGGTGCTGGTGTGGAACCAGGTGTTCAAGACGAAGGTGAAGGAGCCGTACATGGGGGAGGACATCGGCGGACACACGCTGTCCGGCCTCGCGTTCAGACCGTTCGAGGACCAGCTGCTTATCGGGTTGAACGACGGGATTCGCTCGATCGTGATTCCGGGATCGGGAGAAGCGAACATCGATTCGTACGAGCTGAATCCGTACGAGACGAAGACGCAGAGAAGAGAGAGGAACGTGCAGAAGCTGCTCGACAAGATCAAGCCGGAGCAGATCGTGCTGGACCCCGATTCGTTGTTTTAGCGCGTGTTTGTTGCGATTCACTGCGTTTTGCTCTTTGCGGCTTTTCATCTCACTGAGTTCCCGAAACAGGGGCTATTTTGCGTCTTTACCGTTTTTGAAATCTCGCTAGGAAAGGTCTCAATATGAAGTTCTTTGGCTTTGATTTGGGAGGAAGCACGATTAAGGTGTGTCGGTGGAACCCCGACCAGACAAGCTCCACCGGCGTCGGAGCTGAGATTGTGGAGAACGACAGCTCGCAGAGAGCGTCCGAGTTTGCGCATTTCGAGGCGCGTGATGGATAGAGCTCTGATCAGCTTCAAGGACTTGCAGTACAACATTTGCAACCAGCACAAAACGAACGTAGAAATGTACGTGCGCACTGAGTAGGCTAGGTCGTGATGAACCTCGCCAACTACATTTGGGGCTACAAGCCGGTGATTGGCAGCAACGACTACTACAACGCCGTGACGTCGGAAAAGGTGCTTCTGGACGACAAGAACCGCGCGTACTTCCAGGTCACTTACGACAAGCAGCCGTATAACGTGGATTCCGAGACGGCTCTCAGCATCATCCTTCAATACCTCTACTACACATGTCTGAAGAACGAGACCGTCAACTACAGCACGTTCCCGCAGGCGCTTCCGTCGCTGCTCAACGAGCCCCACAACATGGTGATTGCGGTGAGTGGTTCCGTCTCGGCGTGATCCGCAGGTGCCCCTCTACTACAGAGCGTCCAACATCCGCGGCGTGGCGACCGCACTGGCGATGAGCGATCTCACCGACGCCTCGTTCATCCAGGAGAACCTCGCCGTGGCGCTGGACTACGGCTACTACAAGGCGATGCGGAAGGAGTTCCCCGAGGAGGGCAGCGTGGTGCTCTTCTGCGACATGGGCAAGTACGCGACGACGGTGACGGTGGTTCGCTTCACGAACGTGCGTCTGGTGCGCCCGTCTCACCCCTAGTCCTCGCTGCGCGTCATCGGGTCGCACTGCGAGCTGTTCGGCGGGTACAACTTCGACTGCGCCATCTCGGAGTCGCTGTACCAGGCGTGCTGCGACGAGTTCCACACGAGCCTGAGCCGCACGGAGGCCATCATCTACAAGCTGCGCACGGCGGCGGAGACGGTGAAGAAGAACCTGTCGGCGCGCGGCGCGGACGACATCAGCTACGAGATCCCGAACATGTTCGAGGGCGACGTGGCGACGGGCGTGTTCACGAAGGAGGACTTCGAGACGGCGTGCACGCGCGCGGAGAACCTGTTCGACAAGTTCTACCACATCGTGTTCGACACGGTGCAGGCGGTGGTGAAGGAGGAGCGCATCGACACGGTCGTGATCAGCGGCAGCGCCATGCGCACGCCACGTCTGCAGGAGGAGCTGCTGCGCGCGGTGCACCACGCGGGCCACGAGGTGGAGGCGGTGAACAACACGCTCAACCTGGAGGAGGCGTGCGCGCGCGGATGTGCGCTGTTCGGCGAGATGTTCTTCGAGGAGAAGCGGTTCGCGTGCTCGTGCGAGGAGGTGTCGGTGAAGCGCGGCGACGAGAGCATCATCACGGTGAAGGTGTACGGCACGCAGCCCTGCGACGCGAAGAGCGCGTTCACCATCAGCGGCAGCAGCGCGCTCGAGGCCGGCAACGACCACGACTGTAGGCGCGGCGAGGGCGAGTGAGTTGTAGGGATGCGCATTCTGCGCGAGGGCCGCGAGTTCGTGCAGACGTTCGCGCAGAAGAGCAACGAGTTCTACCTGCGACAGCAGGCGCGCGACCAGCTGGAGAAGAGCTGCAGCGAGCTGTCGGCGATCCTGAAGAGCTGCGAGGAGAAGGCGGAGTGCAAGGAGCAGTGCGAGAAGGACCACAAGTACCTGATGGAGGTGGAGCGCCTGCTGCACGACTGCACGGTGCACTCCGTGAAGGAGTACGAGAAGGAGCTGAAGACGGTGCAGGGCCGCGTCGCCGCGTACGGGTCGAGTCTGGCGCGCACGGTGCAGCGCAAGCGCAAGAACCACTGCGTGTACTGCGGCATCTGGCGCGACGGGCGCATGACGGGGCTGTTCGACTGCTACAGCGAGAGCAACGTGAAGCTGTTCAAGAGCGAGTACCGCGACGGGTACAAGAACGGCGAGTGCACGACGTACTACCCGTCGGGCGCGGTGAAGGCGGTGATGCACTACGAGCAGGACGTGCTGCAGGGACCCTTCGTGGGCTACCACGAGAACGGGCAGTACTCGGAGATCTGCAAGTACGAGAACGGCGCGCGCGAGGGCTACCACGCGGTGTTCTGGGAGAACGGACAGATCGCGAAGGAGGAGATGGTCGAGAAGGGCAAGCACGTGTACGCGCTGGCGTTCCACCCGAACGGCAACATCAAGGAGTACCACCTCTTCACGAAGAAGGGCTATCTGAAGAGCAGCGTGCAGTTCACGCCGGCGGGCGAGCTGTACTACTGGGGCGCCTTCAAGAACGGCAAGTTCGACGGCAGGTCGCTGCTCTTCTTCCACACGCAGTTCTTTGCGTGCGTAACGTTCGAGGAGGGCAAGCTGGTGGTGGACGGCGAGGTGGTGCCGGCGAAGGAATACAGCATGCGCGAGCTGGAGAAGCAGTTCGCGGCGTCGGGCACGCTGAAGCGCGATCGCATCCACTGGCACCCGATCATCACCAACACGTGTCTGATGCCGCAGCGCAAGCAGGTGGTCGCGTCGTACCACGGCACGAACCACGTGCTGCACTCGGTGGACTTCGAGACGGACTTCGACAAGGTGCGCGAGAGCAGCGGCGACGCGGTGCGCTGGGTGGAGGAGGGCAACGTGGTGGAGCTGTCGGAGCGCGACGTGCAGCGCCGCTCGCTGTACATGTCGTCGATCGAGAATGGCGTGGTGAAGGACTTCACGCTGTTCGGCGACATGGTGGAGATGCGCGAGGTGTCTTACGTGCCGGTGAAGAAGGTCCTGTGCACGACGTACTACCCGTCGGGCCGCAGCGAGGTGCTGCTGAACGACCCTGACAAGTGCCGCAAGAAGAGCGAGGGCGAGATCGTGGACAAGAGGAGAGCGGGACACTGGGTGAAGTACTACAACAACGGAATGAAGATGATGGAGGGCGACATCGTGGACGGGAAGTGGGAGAACGTGGTGAAGTACTTCAATTCGGGAAAGAGAATGGCTGCAAGTGATAGTTGTTGTATTGTTTGTTTCACCATGGTGGGAGTTGTTCTGTGCACGCATCACCTTCTAGAACCGCAACGAAATGCTGCAGATTTCCGGTCTGAGGTCGGATGGACGCAAGCCGGACGAGATTCGCCGAATCTCCACGGGGCTCGGCACCTTTGACGACTGCGACGGCTCCGCCTATCTGGAGATGGGAAACACGAAGGTGCAGGCTGTGGTGTACTTTCCGTGAGTGGGAGGTATTACGGGTAGATATGGTCCCAGAAACTCTTCGAAGCCGCGCGCAATGAAGCGCACAGACGCAACGGTGTCGTCCACGGTCACCATCTCGCCTTTCGCGACGGTGGAGAGACGGATGGTTTCTCGAAACAGCAAGACAACCGCGGAGTTCTCGCTCGCCATTTCGCGCTGCTTCGAGAACGTCATCATCACTTCCCTGTATCCCCAGTCCGAGATTGCCATTCACTGCACCATTCTCAGCGCCGATGGCGGGGAGTTGTCGTGCTGTCTCAACGCGGCTCTTCTTGCCGTGATTGATGCGGGTATCGCGGTGATCGACTTCCAAGTGTCGATCGAGGTGGGCTACATGGACAACACGGTTATATATGGTTTGGGCGTGTCGCTTCGTTGACTCGTAGATATGAACAAGAACGAGTCAAAACTGAACGGAATCGTGTTCACCATCGCCTATCTTCCGAAGCTGGACCGGTACACGCTGGTGACCATGGACAACAACATCCCCGTCGACTTGTTCGAGGTGACGGTTGGAGTGGTGCATAATGCGTAGGAGATTCTGAAGTCGGGAAAGGAGGGCTGCAAGCGGCTGTACGCCATTCTGAGCGAGGCTGTTCTCGAGAATGCCAAGAGTTTGTATTTTAAAGCGAATGCGTTGTGTGTTTGTTATGTGTGCTTTTCCTGTGGTTTCCACTGATTGGGGATGATCCTGTCCCGTCTTGTTTCTGTTGTGTGCTTTCGATTCTGGCGAAGCATTCCATTCGATCGGTGGATGGATTCACTTCCTCCTTCCCCTCCCCTTTGTGTTCAAATGTGAGGGGTAACCCACCGCGATTCCTCGCGTAGGAATCCCGAAACGCAAATGCGATTCAACTCGTGTTGTGACGTGAAGCGGTGGGAGAGCACGGAAGTGGGTGGATGTTTCGTGTAGTTTCCTCATTCGCTGAGTTTCCTCTGCGTTTGACGATACCACGCGTGTTTGTCTCGTCCATCCTTGTTGCTTCGATTGCCGCAGAGAACCATGGGACTTAGGGAGAGACGACCATCTCGTTGTTGATGGAGTATTCAGATGGTTGGGATGGGATATGGAATGTGCTGCATGGGAAGATTGTGCTGGAGCGGAATCGGGGATGTTGTTGTTGATGAATGGGTGTGTTTTGTATCTCCGTTTTGAACATTAGGGAGGATGGAGTGCTGAGATTCGGGAGGAGTGTGACTTTGGGTTATGCCTATTGCTGAATGGGAATGGATGCGAGCGTACTTGACGGTTTCAAGAGTCGTATTAGGAAGGGGAGTTGTATTGCGTTATGGTGCTGCTTCACGATGAAAGAAGCGGCATTGAGGATCATTCCGGTTATCCATTTCCGAAGCTGTTTTCTGTGAATCCAGGATTGTTATGAGTTGTTGTAATGGAGAAGAGTCTCGTATCGTTGGATTGGAGAGAGATGTGAAGATGGAGGGAATTGTCATGTTCCACTTTTCATTGTTCTGTTGGAGAGAATGGCGAGAATGAGAAGTGGAGCGACTATCGATGCAGTTTGAAGGGGGTGGCAGAAGGGGGAATCCACGTCGCTGGGAGAGTTCGTGTTCCCCCTGATATGTTGTATTTCCCCGTGGTGAGACGGTTGCTCCAAATCCTGGCGATTTCGGACTCACCAGTCATTTCTTTTTTGAAGTGTGTGCTCGTTGTGGTGATGGAAGTGTGAATGTTCTCATCATTAGTGTGGAAGCGGTTCTAGTGAACGAGCCCTTCCACTGTCATTGCAGAAGGGATAAGTCAGTGAACTCACCGCTACTGTGTGATGATATTGGTGATGAAGTTTGGTTTTGCGAGCCAGAGAGCGTTCTACTCCCTCAACCGGGAGGGAGCTTCTTCTCCAATATCAGTGGATATCTCCTTTTCTGTTGGAATGCAACAAGGGTGTTGCGTTCTTGTACGACTCCAAAGCCTTCGTGGTTTTGAAGGCGACTTTAAAGGTGTTGTTTTCATCACTACGCATTACGATACAACACCAACACTTACTCTTCATCGAAAGAGAAAGCCTCGCAGGCTCTCACAACCTCCTCCTCAATCGCTATTGCAGCGGCGACGAGGATACAGAGGATAATAGACAAAAGCACGAGCAAGAACTCCATTTCCATATCAACCTCCTGTAAGTATCATCTATTGATATCACTGTGTAGAAAGAAGCATATTGGTGATGAAGTCAATTCATGATTCAAGGCGTGACAAACAAACAGAGAGCAAGGCGTTTCACGGAATAGAAGGGACTCTCGTTTGGGGCTGAGAAGTGCTGGAGATGTTGGCAGCAGCTATTCCTTCATGAGGGAGACGGCACATGGAAGACCTGAAGAGTAAGAGTGACTGATGGGAACTCATACGGTTAGGAATCACACTGAAGCGGTATACGAAAGCATAACGTTAACTGCCTGCGTGGGGGACGCAGACGGTTGTCAGAATGCGTGTAGCGTTTCGATATGCTCTTCTGTTGGTAGTTGTCGTACTACATTACTGTTTTTTGAACCACTCTCTCTTGTCAACTCAGGAGGCGAAGCCATTCCTTTCAAATTGACAGGGTGGAGTCATGAGATGAGCTCGTTGAACTCTTGCTTCACGTGTATCAATAAGACAACTCGAATATCCATCTAGGGAGGGACTTCTGATGGCATTACCCATCACTCGTTTCTGACAACAAAAAAGTCAACAACGAAACACTCTCAATCTCACCTCATTCAAAACACTCCAATCACGCCCTTCTCGCAACCCATAATGAATGATTCCTCTCAGAATTCGCCCCTTAAATAATATAGCCCAGCGAAACTGCCGTGTACGTTGAGCCGAGAGAAGGTTAGCATCTCCCTCGATAAGGACGAGAAAAGGGATTATCCCTTCCATTCACATGAGGTTAACGTTTTGTTCTTCGGAACATATAACCATTTTTTAACCAAACAACCCCTAACGCACAAAAGTCTTTATTCCTCCGCATAGCCCATGAACACGCGCGATATCTCCTTTTTCCGCGCATCGTACGAGAACTTGTTCTCCTTGAACAGCGGACTGTCGAGGAAGGACGTCACGCCCGAAATGCCCATCTGCTGCACCTTCTCCTCCAGCTCGCGAACCGGAATCGTGATCGTGATCGTGCCCTGGTAGTCCTCCGTGCTGTTCAGCTGCAGCGCCAGCATCTTCTCCCTCACGAGCTCCGTCAGCTGGTACAGGATCAGGCCGAAGTTGTCCTCGGGACGCACGATGTACGACCGGAAGGTCTTCCGCAGCGCCATCTTCACGGCGTGCTTCTGCGAGTTGATGAAGCTCTCCAGCATGGTGGCGATCGCCACGTCCACATCGTCGTCATTCACGTGGTCCCTACACATCACACGCCCTCCCACCCATCACCGCAAGTGCATGCGCGCGTGCGCCTCCGCCATACGGATGATGCTCTCGATGTGTCTCACCGCCACCGGAATGCCGCCCGCGTGAAGACTCTCGCGACGCAGGTCCGCGTAGCTACCCCTCACACCACACCCACACACTCACATCTTGGCGATCTTGTCCTCGTCCACGTTGTCCAGAATCGGGTGGCAGTTCAGCTTCGCGTACAGAATGTACTTCTTCAGCAGGTCCTGGTTGATCAGCTGGATCGTCGGGTACTCCGGCGAGAACTCCACCGTGTGCGCCGTCTTCACCTCCTCCAGACGGTGCTCCATCTGCTTCGGGTTGCACGCCACGTGGTTCGCCACCACGAACTCTATTTGTCAAAAACACCCCCGATTTCCACTGGCGAGACGCTCGTCCTCCACCGGGTCGACGCGGTCCTGCAGCACGCACAGAATGTCGAATCGCTGGATGATGGGGTCCGTCAGCTCCACGTTCTCCGCAAAGGTTTTCGTCGCGTCGTATCTGCCCGTGCGAGGGTTGGCGGCGGCGATCACGGCACAGCGCGCCTGCAGCGTCGTCACGATGCCCGCTTTGCTGATGGAGATCGACTGCTGCTCCATCGCCTCGTGGATCGACACGCGGTCCGCGTCGTTCATCTTGTCAAACTCATCAATCATGCACACGCCGCGATCCGCCAGCACCAGCGCGCCGCCCTCCAGCGTCCACTCCGACGTCACAGGGTCACGGTGGACGGCAGCGGTCAGACCGACAGCAGATGCACCCTTGCCCGTGGTGTATCTGCACTTCACACACGACGACGAAGCCTACACAGCGCGAGGCGACGTGCGCTCGGCGTACTTGAGGAACTGGGACTTCGCCGTACCGGGGTCTCCCATCAACAGCACGTTGATGTCTCCACGAATGCGATGCTTCGCGTTCACCTTCTCTCTACGCGTCACGACAGCACATTGCACCTACTGTCCGCCGAACAGCGACATCGCGATCGCCATCTTCACGTCGTCGTGTCCGAAGATGAACGGCGCGATCGAGCACATCAGACGACGGTCGAAGTTGCGGTCCGCCGCCAGACGACGAATCTGCCCATCACACGCCGCACACACTCCCACCTCGTCGATGTCCTCTTGCGAGAGCACCTGGTTCCCCATCACGTCCTTGCGCAGCGTCATGTTGTTCGCCTCGATCACCGTCGAGAACACAGGGAAGCCGTTCGTCGCGTTCAGTACCGTGTCGTAGTTGCTCGTGTAGCGACCCGTCAGGTCCACCTCGTCGCCGGGACGCGCGCAGTCGATCAGGTCCGCCGTCAGAATCACCTCCTACACCTCAATCACCATCCCTTCCCCCACCTTGCTGCGTGGAATACGACCCGCCGGCACCGTACCGGGTGACTCTTGGATCGTCATCTTCTGGTAGTTGCGGTACACCGTGCGCTCGCTGTAGAACTGCAGCCCGTCCTTGCGCTGGCAGAACACGCACATCTCCGGCTTCACCTCGCGGTCGCCCGTCTGCTTGATGCCGTCCGTGATCTGGTTGCAGTAGCGGCACTTGAACGCGAGGTACACCATCTGCGGGAACACGCCCGTGCGTCGCGTGACCACGCCCTGCGTGCGAATCATCTTGCCGAGGTTGGTGCTGCGCAGGTCGCGGATCTTGTCGAGGATGGACACGTCACGCAGACGCACGTAAATGTCGGAGTGGATTTGGTTGTACGACGGAAACTCCTCCAGCACGACGATCTTCGCTGCCTAGGGCTGAGCGGGAGCAGGGGGGGGCACCTCGTTGAAGTACTCGCAGATGATCTCCGGCTTCTTCATCAGCCAGTCACTGATTTGCGACAAGGAGCCGCCGTATCCAGCGAGATGCAGGAAGCTCACCTCGAAGCTCTGCTCGTTGTTGTTGCACATCATGCGGATCGCGTTCAAGTAGATTGGAGTGCGAGAATCGTCTTCCTGAGCGATTCCCGTGTATGTGCGAAGGAAGGAAGCCAATCTGAGGGTGATCCCGCTCTATCGAACGTACTGGGAAACAATTTCGTTGTGAACCGTCGTTCCATGAAGCGCCTCGCCCAGTTCCTCATCAGGGGCTTGGCCGATCGCTCCCTCCTCCTCCATATTGTCCAAACGGCCTCGCGCAGCCATTTCACCCGCCTGGTTCTCCAAATCCATGTCATCCTCTACGCCATCACCAAATCGGAAACCAGAGTCGAACCGTCCTCGTCCATTTCGTTCCTGAATCGGCGACCTCTTAAGCCGCGATCGCGCTCGTCCATTTCGCGTTCTGCTTCCAAACGCGTTTGCTGGTCCATTCCTTCGGCCTCCTCGTCTTCGTCCGCCAAATCGGCTCTTTCGTACTGGTCCAGCTCAGGAATATTGCGGTAATCGCTAAAAGAGTGAATGGAGTGCTAAAACACGAACTCTTCAATGTTCTCCATAATATCCTCACCTTCCGAGTCCTCTCCCTCCGAAAAGGAGGCAGCAGGAGGGATGTGAACGGTTCCATCCTCATCTCTCGACAAGAAATCGTCGTGTCTTCCGCGCTTTGGCTAGAGAGTGAGAATAGGAAAGGAAGCGTCTCACCATCTCGAATCGCGATTTGGTTTGAAAAAGGCGTGCTTCAAACGGAATTCCGGAAGAGAAGGGTGTTTGGGGTGTGGGATCCCAAGAAGTGGATGTGAGTGGTGGGGTGCTAGAATGGGCTCTCCCAAGGGAGAACGAGAAACGGAAGCGATTGATTTGATAGTGGTGTTGTGGAAGCGTGATGTTGCTATTGGGCAGGGAATATGAGCTGTGTGGAGATGTGAATAGAGATGAAGGGAAGAGGGTTGTGCTGCGATTCTTGGTGTCATTTTTGAAATTGATGGCGATTGGGTTGTTTTGAAGGGAGGAATTTGGGGAAGAGAAGTGGTGATTATCTGAGGGTGTGGTTGGATTGGAAAGGATGGAATTGATAAGAATTTGGATGAAGGCGTTGACATGGTGGTAATGAAGGGTTTCGTGTTGAGAGAGGAATGGATGGCTTCTGGTATCATCATGAGTCAAATAGTGGAATCAATGGAATGAAGGGAGGAAGAATGACAAATGAATTGGCTGTAAGGGTGGAAGTGTGATATTTCTCTTTCTTTTGATGTGGAATGGATAACAGTGAATGGAGAGGCGCTAAAGCCCTATGAGTATAGTATGAGCAGAAAGATCAGTTTCGTTATTGCATTGAGCTCTCCATTCCATTGTGAATGATTAGAGGAGTGGAAAACGTGTATCTACCGTTTTGACAGAAACCGCCCTGTGACGAGCTCAGTTTATACTTCATTCAGAACTCCTTCCTGGTTTTTGTGAATTCATAATCTCAGTTCGCTGAGTTGTGTTGCACCTGCATTGGCATATAAGAGGAGCGTAAAGTGGATAATGGAAATCATGGTTCTGGCTCTTAACTATCTGGTGAGGGTGAAACTCCACTGCTAATTGGTATGCGTGCTCAATAATCGATTGTTGAGTTGGCATGAAGAGTTATTTCCTTTCTCTTTTGTTGCTTTGCGTTGTTCTCAGTGAATCGACGTCTTCTTCTTCGAACTGCGAAGACGGCTTCATGGAGGTTCATTTCTCCAAGGTTTCTGGCGACGCAGTGTGTCAGGTGCGTCTGAGCGATGAATCCATGAAGACTGATGGCCTGGTGCTCGTGGACAAGTTCTGGGCGACTCCCATGGCGTACTGCCTGAATCCTGGTTATTATTACATCGGCTGCAACGCCGCTGCGACTGTGAACGTGAAGTACCTCACCTACAACAAGGATCACGATCTCACTTCATCTCCCTATTATAAGGTGCTCAAGCTCGATATGGTGACCGAGAAGTGGACGACCGTTCCTTCTGGCCACAAGGAGCCCACCTTCGACAAGAGCAAGCCCATCACCGGCAAGCCCGCTTACCCCAAGGACCCCACCACCAAGGGATCTGACTTCACCTGCGATCAGGCTGGTT
>ERZ1106948.493-NODE-493-length-17585-cov-7.061266_pt1 | contig 17585 bp, 14 predicted proteins | sample MGYA00403673_ERZ1106948 | MGnify/ENA primary metagenome ERZ1106948 (study PRJEB35170, sample SAMEA104062409) | human gut metagenome | biome: human gut; feature: human-associated habitat; material: faeces | place: Denmark | collected 2012-05-07 ...
CCGGTGGCGATGTCGGCTTCAAGGGCTCCCGTAAGTCCACGCCGTACGCCGCTGGCATGGCCGCCGAATCCGCAGCCCGCAAGGCTATGGAGCACGGCCTCAAGAAGGTCGACGTGTTCGTGAAGGGCCCGGGTTCCGGTCGTGAAACCGCCATCCGTTCCCTGCAGTCCGCCGGACTCGAAGTCGGTTCCATCACCGACGTCACCCCGCAGGCACACAACGGCGTTCGTCCTCCGAAGCGCCGTCGCGTCTGAGCACTAGAAGAAATCATCAATCCAACGCCGCTTATGGCCGGTGAGTGCACCACCGGCCTGAAGCTGAAAGGATAACCACAGTGCTTATCGCACAGCGTCCGACACTTACCGAGGAATCTCTCAACCCTCAGCGTTCCCGCTTCACCATCGAGCCTCTTGAGCCTGGTTTCGGCTACACGCTTGGCAACTCGCTGCGCCGTACCCTCCTGAGCTCCATTCCGGGAGCGGCTGTGACTTCGGTGCGTATCTCCGGCGTCCCGCACGAGTTCACCACTCTGCCGGGTGTTGAAGAGGACGTTACCGAAATCCTGCTGAACATCAAGGGCATCGTGCTCACCAGCGAATACGATGAGCCGGTTGTCATGTATCTGCGCAAGAGCGGCAAGGGCGAGGCCACCGCGGGCGACATCACCCCGCCGGCCGGCGTCACCATCGCCAACCCGGACATGCATATCGCTACCCTCGCCGAGGATGGCGAACTCGAGATCGAGTTCACCGTCGAGCGTGGCCGCGGCTATGTGCCCGCCCAGATGAACAAGCAGGATAACGCCGAGATCGGCCGCATTCCGGTCGACTCGATCTACTCCCCGGTGCTCAAGGTGAGCTATCGTGTGGAAGCCACCCGCGTTGAACAGCGCACTGACTTCGACAAGCTCATCCTGGACGTGGAGACCAAGCCGGCTATTTCCCCGCGCGATGCAGTCGCATCCGCAGGCTCCACCCTGGTGGAGCTCTTCGGTCTGTGCCGTGAGCTCAACACCCAGGCTGAGGGCGTCGAGGTTGGCCCTGCTCCTGTGGCAGAGGAAACCAACCCGGAGATGAACATCCCGATCGAGGACCTGAACCTTACTCAGCGCAGCTACAACTGCCTGAAGCGCGAGGGCATCCACACGATCGGCGAGCTGGTCGCCCACACCGAGCAGGATCTGCTCGATATCCGCAATTTCGGTATGAAGTCCATCGATGAAGTCAAGGAGAAGCTCCAGTCTCTGGGACTCGCCCTCAAGGCTTCCCCGCTGGGTAACTTCGATGCCAATAATCTCGAAGGTGGCACCTTCTTCTCGCCGGAAGACGAGTGATCCGCCACTTTTGACCTAACCGCTTCGTTGGATTCGGACGTTCGGGCAACTGCCCACCTGAATCCAACGGGGCTTTCAAGGAGAAACAATGCCTACACCAAAGAAGGGTCCGCGTCTGGCCTCCAGCCCGGCTCATGAGCGTCTTATGCTCGCGAACATGGCCACCAGCCTGTTCCAGAACGGCCGCATCACCACCACCCTGCCGAAGGCCAAGCGTCTTCGTCCGCTGGCCGAGCGCCTGATCACGCTCGCCAAGCGTGGTGATCTGCACAACCGTCGTCGCGTGATGCGCGTCATCCGCAACAAGTCCGTCGTGCACAAGCTGTTCACCGAGATCGCCGAGCAGATGGAGCAGCGCGAAGGCGGCTACACCCGCATCGTCAAGATCGCTCCGCGTCGCGGCGATGCCGCTCCGGCAGCCATCATCGAGCTCGTCACCGAGCCGGTGAGCCCGAAGCAGGCCGTGGTGAAGGAAGCCGAAGCCGCAACCAAGGTTGCCGCTGCCGAGGCTCCGGAAGCCGCCGCTGAAGAGGCTACCGCTGAGAACGCCGAGTGAATCGCTCTTAGCTGATTGAAGGCCGGGAATCGCAAGGTTCCCGGCCTTTGTCATATCTGCTGCCAAGACTGTCGCGCCACATGCCTCACTATGCCAGCCATTTGCTATGCTCAATGCCGTGAGACTACGCATCGATTTGGCATATGACGGTACCGGCTTCTACGGATGGGCGAAACAGCCCGAAATACGTACGGTACAGGGCGAAATCGAACGCGTGCTGCATACCATTCTTCGCGTACCGGAAGGAGACCCGACCGAACCGCTGCGCCTTACCGTGGCCGGACGAACCGACACCGGCGTGCACGCCTCGCATCAGGTATGCCATCTGGACGTCAACGAGGACGTGCTCAAACGCTGCGTCGGCCACATGGACGTGCCGCCCGTCATCGCGCTTACCCGCAGACTTCAGCGCATGCTGCCGGCCGATATCGCAATCCGCGGCATCGCACCCGCTCCGGACGGTTTCGACGCGCGTTTCTCCGCGTTGGAACGTACCTACGTGTACCGAATCGCCGATAGATCAAGCGAGGTGGACCCCCGTACCAGAAACTTCGTATTGCATATCGACGATGAACTTGACCTCAAATCCATGAACGAAGCCGCTGCGATGACGATCGGCCTGCACGATTTCGGCTCGTTCGCCACCCCAAATCCGGGCGGCACCACCATACGCGAGGTGAAGACCGCGTATTGGCGTCGCGTGCCGCAGCGGACGCTTATCGACGACGGCATGACGATGGGGGAGCGGTACCGTACGCCGACCGTGGAATCGGGCCTCGTCTGCTTCGTGATCGTCGCCGACGCGTTTGCACGCAATATGGTGCGCTCCCTCGTCAACGGCTGCGTGCAGGTCGGTATCGGCAAACGTTCCCTCGACTGGTTTGCAGGAAAAATGGCGGCTCCGCTGCGCGAAGGCTCCACAGGACCGATCGCGCCGCAAGGACTGACGCTGGAGCATATCGAATATCCGGCCGACGACCAGCTGGCGGTCCGCGCCGAAGCCATTCGCGCCAAGCGCACACTGTAGCTTTATTGCGATTGTCATAGCCATGTTACGGGCGATTGTCATGTCCATTGCCGAGACATTGTCGTAACAGACCGTTTCGTTTTCCGGAAACGCTGGTTCGTTAGGTTTTTCTTCCATCAAGGCACGATGCCTCAGATTGGCATGCGTTCGCATGGGGTGGAAGGGAGCGTGGAACGATGATTGAATCCGCCGCACGAAGGTTGGCTTCGGAACTGGTCGATCGTCGGGAGTCGATCAACCGGGAGCTGAGCCGTAATGGCGTACGGTTCGGCATCTACAAGAACGGCGAGTACCATGACCGGCTGTTTCCGTACGATCCGATTCCGCGCATCATCGAATCGGACGAATTCGACAGAATGGAAGCCGGACTGAAACAGCGCGTCAACGCGTTGAACGCCTACCTGCGCGACATCTACTCCGACAAGCAGGCCATCAAGGACGGCATCGTGCCGGAAGAATACGTGTACACGTCCGCGGGATACTTTCCGCAAGTCAACGGCGTGACACCTCCGGGCGGCGTGTTCGCGCACGTCGCCGGCGAGGACCTGGTGCAGGGGCAGGACGGGCAATGGTGGGTGCTGGAAGACAATCTGCGCATTCCATCCGGTGCCAGCTATCCGCTGTTCGCCCGCGATATCGAACGCAGAATCACGCCCAGCCTGTTCCGCAACGTACGTGTGCGCGACAATCGCGATTATCCACGACTGCTGCGCCAATCCATGGATTTCGTCTCCACCGACGGCATAGCAGTGGTGCTCACCCCCGGCAGGTACAATTCCGCGTTCTTCGAACATGCATACCTGGCCGAGAAAACCGGCGCGGCGCTCGCGTTCCCCGAAGACCTCGAAGTCGTGGACAACAAAGTGTACTTCCTCGACTATGCCGGCAGGAAACACCGCGTCGGCGTGGTCTACCGCCGTCTGTCCGACGAATATCTCGACCCGTTCGCGTTCAACCCGGATTCCGTGATCGGCGTGCCGGGAATCCTGTCCGCCTACAGGTCGGGCAATGTGGCGATCGTCAACGCTCCGGGCAACGGCGCGGCCGACGACAAGGCCATCTACTATTTCGTGCCGAACATGATCCGCTATTATCTCGGCGAAGAGCCGATTCTGCACAATGCGCCGACCTACATGCCGATGTTCGACAAGGACCGCAAGGAGGTACTCGACAGGCTCGGCGAACTGGTCATCAAGGATGTGGCGGAAGCGGGCGGCTACGGCGTCGTGTTCGGCTCATCGCTCGACCGGTCGCGGCGAGAGGAACTGGCCGAACGCATCAAGGCCGAACCGCGCCGGTTCATCGCGCAGGAGGTCATCCAATTCAAGGACATCGACGTGGTGGACCCCGAAACCGGACAGATGAGCCCACGTAAATGCGATCTGCGCGCCTTCGTGGTGACCGGCAAGAACACGCACGCATGGTATTCGGGACTGACACGCTACTCGTCCATACCGGGCCAGATGATCGTCAACTCATCACAGGGCGGCGGTTTCAAGGACACCTGGGTACTGGCCAAAGAGACCGGCGTGGAGCATGATTACGCACCCGGCTCGGAGGTCGTGCGCGTGCTGGAGCAGTCCCGCAAGCACTCGCTGGCACTCGTCACCGCGTCGAAGGCTGACAACCTGTTCTGGCTCGGCCGCTACACGGAACGCGTATTCACCACGCTGAGCCAATTCTTCCCCTTCTACGACCGTGTGATGGACACGGATGTGGACGCGTTCCGACCGTTCGCCCGTGCGCTCGACCTGCCGGAGGATTTCGAGGATTTCGACGCGTTCATCCACAGCTTCCTGTACGACGAGAAGAATCCGGATTCCGTACGCAGCGCCATCGTCTACGCGTTCAACAACGCGGTGATTCTGCGCCCCGAACTTGGTTCTCGCTCGTTGCAGCAGGTGGAGTTGGCCATGAGCTCCATAGTGGAGGCATCCGAATACGGCGGCACGGACGCGGACATCTTCAAACACCGCGACATCGCGGACAACATGCTCGCCTTCTGGGGAGGTGTGGAGAATTCCCCCGTCGAACCGACTCTGAAATCGTTCATTTTCGTGGGCAAATATCTGGAACGTCTGGATCTGTACACACGATTCGGATATTCCGTGGAAGAGCTCAAGGCGCCGCTCGCCAAACTGGGCAGCTACATCCTGCCGTTGAACGGTCTGCCGGTACCGCAATGCTTCGCCGAAGGATTGCGCTGGCTGGTCGGCCAGCTGCCGCAGCGGGGATATGCGGAGCTTGCGGAAAAACTGGGGATGCTGCTGAAAGATTTCGATGGGCGCATCTCCACGAAGGATCTGAAGGATCTGGGCATGCTCAACACGATGGACATGGACGCCGCGCGACTGTGAAGAATACGTGCCACAGCCATCGCACGGTGCGTGTATAACGGCTGGAACAAGGCCCACGGCGTGGAAAACGCCGAAGGAACGACAATAATCGCTGAGGAGACGATGTGAAGAAACTGGTGTTTGACTATGAGATGAAGCTCTCATTCAGCTCGCCCGTGACCGACCATCGCTTCCAACTGCGCTGCATTCCAGCCACCGGCCCACGCCAGCAGGTGATCGACGTGGCAGTCAAAATCGAACCGGATGTGGAACTCGAAACCACCATCGATTCCTTCGATTCCGTGGTGATGACCGGATTCATTCCCGAACCGCACACCATGTTCAACTACTCGGTGACCGGCATCGCCTTCGTGGACAACGCGCATATCAAATCCGAAATCTATAAGCCGCTGTACCGCTTCAATTCGGCGTTGACAGTGCCGGGGCCGGCCATCGAAGCGTTGATCGGCATCTGCCGTGAACGCATCGCGTCCCTGCCTGCCGACTGCACGCCGATCGACCAAGCCCGTGAGGTGATGGACGAGGTGTTCAAAACGTTCGTCTACACGCCGGCCTCCACCACCATCCGCACCACCGCCGAGGAAGCGTTCGCTCAACGCAAGGGCGTATGCCAGGATTACGCGCACGTCATGCTGTCCGTGTGCCGGCACGTCGGACTCACTGCCCGATACATCGCGGGATTGCTCGGCGGCGAGGGCGCCACGCACGCATGGGTCGAAATCTACCATGATGGACGTTGGGTCGGTTTGGACCCCACACACAACCGTATGGTCGACGACAACTACATCACCATCGCCCATGGCCGCGATTACCGCGACTGCATGCTCGACATCGGCATCTTCTCCGGCTGCGACGTCAAGCAGGACCAGTGGGTCAACGCTTCCGTGCACGAGCAGGGATACTGATTCCCCGACGTTTTCTCGATGCCGGATTCCGTATTTCGGCAGATGCAAAGCAGATAAACAAAAAAGGCCGAAACGCCATTGTTTCAACCTTCATTGCATGCGGATAAGGCGAGATTCGAACTCGCGGAGGGGTTCGCCCTCACACGCTTTCGAGGCGTGCTCCTTAGACCGCTCGGACACTTATCCATTCGTCACCTGAAAACAAGCAACTTGATAATTGTGCCACAGTGGTGGCGATTGTCAAATCGGACTGGCTGCAACGGTGTGATTTCCGGCGTGTCTTGCTTTGCGCCCGACTGTGCGTCCTTAGACGAACAGCGCTTCGTCGAAGGAAGGATAGCCCCAATCAAGCGCCAATTCGACACGGTCCGCAATCAGACCGGCAAGCACGCCCAGGGATTGCGCTCGCGAATCCGTCGACTGTTTTGCATTGGTGACGCGTGACTGGGAATGATCGTTCGCGGCATTGGAGCTTCCGGCGATTGCCGTTATCTCGCTTCGCGCGCAGTTCATTTCGATGGTGGCGTCGGTCGGTGCCGTAAGGCCGGTGGCGGAATCGAGCATCGTGTCGGGGTGGGCGAGCAAGGCGGTGGCCTCGTACGTTTTCCTACGATCGTCAATGGTGCCCGAGAAGGATGCGAACCGTTGCGATGTGGTCTTATGACGATCGCTGATATCCAGCGTCGCATGGCCGCTGTTGCGGGCCGCCAGCACTTCCATGGCGAATCCGGCACGGTCTTCGGCCTGCGCGGCGGTGGCAAGGGACTTGGAATCGACGTCAAGCGATTCGACATCGTCAAAACGCGACAGCGTGATCGGCGCGACGGCCACCGACAGTTGATCGCCCAGTGCGCGAGCCATATGACGTGCCTGCGCGCTGCGCAACGCGCCTTCGGCAAAACGCGCCGGACATTGCGCCGCGGTGTTCGTCCATGCGGAGACCGCCTGCTGCGCCGAGAAATAGCGGCGGATGATGTGCTGATGCTGGTCGTGTGCGATCTTGTTATCGGCGGTGGCATCGAAATAGGCCTTCTCGCACGGGCTTTGCCGTTGTTCGGCTTCAGCCCTGCCTGCGATCCTGGGCATGGAGCATGCCGTCAGCGCCGGCATGAGGATAGCGGTGCAAAGCAATGCGCAGACGCGTTTCGCGATAAAAGAAACCGAGCGGAAAGAAGGGGTACGTGTCTGCATGAATCATTAGACTAATATCTGACTGTGACCATTGGGCCATGCGCTCGGAATAACTTCATATAGGAGGTCTTGGAAATATGGAACTGGACCTGGCAGGAATGCACCAGCTCGCCGCTGGGCAGGGAATTGATCCCGAGACGCTGGATGCCGCACTCTCGGAAGCATTGCGACTGGCATATCTGAAAACCCCTCACGCTGCGAAGCACGCTCGCGTCGAGCTTGATCCGCGTGCGGGAAGCTTCACCGTATGGGCCCAGGACGAGATTCCTGGCGAGCCGACTGAAGACGATCCCCACCCCGCGCCGACTCTGGGCGAGGAATACGACGACACTCCGCACGATTTCGGCCGACTGGCCGCTGCGACCGCTCGTCAGGTGATCAGCCAGCTGTTCCGCAAGGCCGAGGATGACAAGGTGTTCGGCGCGTTCTCCGGTCAGAAGGGCAAGCTCATCACCGGCATCGTGCAGCAGGACGTCAAGGACACATCCAACGTGCACGTGGCCGTCGGCGACGTCGAAGCCCTGCTGCCGCGCCGCGAGCAGGTGCCCGGCGAACGCTACCGTCATGGCGAACGTATCCGCGTGTACGTGGTGAACGTGGCCCGTGGTCTGAAGGGCCCGGAAATCGTGGTGTCCCGTTCCCATCCGGATCTGGTCCGCCGCCTGTTCGAACGTGAGGTTCCGGAACTGGTTTCGGGAGCCGTGTCGATTATGGCCATCGCCCGCGAGGCGGGCGCCCGCACCAAGATCGCCGTCCGTGCCAACACCGAAGGCGTCAACCCGAAGGGCGCGCTGATCGGCCCCGGCGGAGCCCGAGTGCGCGCCGTCATGGAGAACCTCGGTCCTGAGAAAATCGATATCGTCGACTGGTCCGCGGATCCGGCGAAATTCGTCGCCGCGGCGCTGTCTCCGGCCGTCGCCACCGGTGTGCAGGTGATCAGCGAGAAGAACAAGACGGCCATCGCCTTCATCCACGATGACCAGCTGTCCCTGGCCATCGGCAAGGAAGGCCAGAACGCACGTCTTGCGGCCAAGCTGACCGGCTGGAAGATCGGCATCGAATCCGCTGAGGCGCATGCCAAGAAGATGGCCGAATCGGCGGACCATTCCGATGGGGAAACCGAGGAATAAACAACACTTCCGGTAGACAACAAGCCCGTGGACGTACAATCCACGGGCTTGAGTATGCTGGACTCGACAATCCAAAGCGTGACGGCCATGCCGTCATGCCCAGGGAAAAGACGAGGTATCACGAACATGGTTGCACGATGAGAAGGAACAAGCTCGCCGTGAATCAGTAGCGGTCGCGCCCGTATGCGCGCGGCCCAAGATAGGAGAATTGAGTGCCGAAAGCACGCGTATATGAACTTGCCAAGGAACTTGGCGTTGACAGCAAAACCGTTTTAAGCAAGCTTGAGGCGATGGGCGAATTCGTGAAGTCCGCATCGTCTACCGTTGAACCTCCCGTTGCACGCAAGCTGAGGAACGCATTCGCGTCCAGCGGACAGGGCAACGCATCTGATTCCAAGAAGCCGGGCCATACGGCCAAGAAGCCTGTCGAACCGGCATCTCATTCCATGCCAAAGCCGGCCGCTCCGTCAGCACCGAAGCCGGCTGCCCCCGCAGCGCCGAAGCCGCATCATGCCGCTTCCAAGTCCGATGCCCCGAAGCCGGGCCATCGCGCGCCGCGTCCAGGCGAATCCCGCCAGCATGGCAATCGTCCTAACGGCAACGCCCCGCGTCCGCAGGGTGGAGACCGCCGCCAGTCCGGTCGCCCGACGGCCGTTCCGGGAGCTCGCCCCCAGCATGGCAACGCTCCGCAGGGCGGCAACAACGCCAATGGCGCGAAGCCGCACACCCCGGGACCGCGCCCGGGCAACAATCCGTTCAGCCGCAAGCAGGGCATGCACACCCCGACTCCGGGTGATATTCCGCGTCCGCATCCGATGAACCGTCCGAGCGTCAACAATGGCGAAGGACGTCGTGGTGGCCGTCCGGGTCAGGGCGGTGGCCAGCGTGGCGGCTTCCGTGGTCGTCCGGGTCAGGGCGGCGCGAAGCCAGGCCAGTGGGGCCAGCATCGTCCGGGTCAGGGCGGTGGCCAGCGTCCCGCCGGCGGCGGCAATCGTTTCGGTGGCAATGGCGGCGGTTTCCAGGGCGGCAACAGCGCTCCGAGCAATGGTCCGGCACGTGGTGGCCGCGGCCGCGGCGGCGCTGCAGGCGCGTTCGGACGTCAGGGAGGCAAGTCCTCGAAGGCGCGTAAGAACCGTCTGGCGAAGCGTCAGGAATTCCAGGAGATGAAGGCTCCGGTCATCGGCGGCGTGCGCATTCCGACCGGCAACGGACAGGAAGTCCGTCTGCGTCAGGGTGCGTCCCTCGCCGATCTGGCCGAGAAGATCAACGTCAATCCGGCGGCGCTGGTCACCGTGCTGTTCCACCTTGGTGAAATGGCCACGGCCACCCAGTCCCTGGATGAGGCCACGTTCCAGATCCTCGGCGAGGAAATCGGCTGGAACATCAAGATCGTGTCCGCCGAAGAGGAAGACAAGGAGCTGCTGCAGCAGTTCGACATCAACCTGGACGAAGAGGAACTGCAGGAGGACGAGGATTTGAAGCCGCGTCCGCCGGTCGTCACCGTCATGGGCCATGTCGACCACGGTAAGACCCGACTGCTCGACACCATCCGCCGCACCAACGTCATCGAAGGCGAAGCCGGCGGCATCACCCAGCGCATCGGCGCATACCAGGTGACCGTCAACCTTGAGGGCGAGCCGCGCAAGATCACGTTCCTTGATACCCCGGGCCACGAAGCCTTCACCGCAATGCGTGCCCGTGGCGCCGAACTCACCGACGTCGCGATCCTCGTGGTCGCCGCCGACGACGGCGTCATGCCGCAGACCGTGGAAGCCATCAACCACGCCCAGGCCGCGCATGTGCCGATCGTGGTGGCCGTCAACAAGATCGATAAGCCGGGCGCCAACCCGGACAAGGTCCGCGGCCAGCTTACCGAATACGGTCTGGTTCCGGAAGAATACGGCGGCAACACCATGTTCGTCGACATCTCCGCGAAGCAGGGCACCAACGTCGACAAGCTGCTCGAAGCGGTGCTGCTCACCGCCGACGCCGAGCTCGACCTGCGCGCCAACCCGGATATGGACGCCCGTGGCGCCACCGTCGAAGCCCGACTTGACAAGGGCCGTGGCGCCGTGGCTACCGTGCTGGTGCAGTCCGGTACCCTCCACATCGGCGATGCCATCGTTGCCGGCACCTCCTACGGTCGTGTCCGCGCCATGCTCGACGAAAACGGCAACCACATGCAGGAAGCCGGTCCGTCCACCCCGGTGCAGGTGCTGGGTCTGACCTCCGTGCCGACCGCAGGCGACCTGTTCCTGGTGGCCTCCGACGACCGTACCGCACGTCAGATCGCCGAGAAGCGTCAGGCCACCGAGCGTGCGGCCCAGCTGGCCAAGCGCCGCAAGGTCGTTTCCCTCGAAAGCCTCAAGGAGCAGTTCGCCAAGTCCGAGGTGGATATGCTCAACATCGTCATCAAGGGCGATTCCTCCGGTTCCGTCGAGGCTCTGGAAGATTCCTTGATGAAGATCGAGGTGTCCGACGAGGTCGGCATCCAGGTGATTCACCGCGGCGTTGGCGCCATCACCCAGAACGACGTCAACCTGGCCACCGTCGACAAGGCCGTCATCATCGGCTTCAACGTCCGTCCGAACCGCCAGGTGGCGGATCTGGCCGAACGCGAAGGTGTGGAGATCAAGTACTACTCGATCATCTACAAGGCCATCGAGGACATCGAAGCATCCCTCAAGGGCATGCTCAAGCCGGAATACGAAGAGGTCGTCACCTCCCACTCCGAGATCCGCGAGATCTTCCGCTCCTCCAAGTTCGGCAACATCGCCGGCGTCATGGTTCAGGACGGCGAGGTCAAGCGTGGTACGAAGTGCCGTATCCTGCGCAACGGCATCGCCACCGTCAACGACCTCGAGATCTCCTCGCTGCGTCGTTTCAAGGACGACGTCACCTCCGTCAAGGAAGGCTACGAGGCTGGCATCAACCTCGGCACCTTCAACGACATCGAGATCGGCGATATCATCGAGACCTTCGAAATGCGGGAAATCGAGCGTAAGTAGCCGAGTGCTTCGAGCTTCGCATCGATAACCAGTTAAGGAACGCCCACAGCCGGTTCACGACTGCGGGCGTTCCGTGATACAACAAGAACTTTTCACCAAAAGGACAGCAATGGCAGGAACCAATCCCCGCGCCGCGCGCATCGCGGCGTTGATTCAGCGTGTGATCGCATCGTCCATGGAGGCGCAGCTGCACGACAAGCGACTGGCCAACGTGACCATCACCGAAGTGCGCGTCACCAACGATCTGCAGATCGCGAAAGTCTACTGGACCCAGCTCGGACACGAAGGACACGAGCAGGGCGAACGCCGCCGCGCGCAGCAGGCCCTGAACCAGGCCAAAGGACGCCTGCGTTCCCTGGTAGGCACCAAGGCCGGACTGCGACTCACCCCGCAACTGGAATTCATCTTCGACGAAGTGCCGGGCGAGGCCCATGAGATCGAGGACATCCTCGCGCTCGCACACAAGCGCGACGAAGAACTCGCCAAGTCCCGCGCCAACGCGCAATACGCCGGCGACGCCGATCCGTACAAGCACGACGAGCCCGATGATGACGACTTCGACGATGATGACGATGTCGAGGTCGAGGATTGGGACGATGACGACGAAGCCTGACAACTCCGGTCTGCTGGTCATCGACAAGCCGCAGGGCGTCACCAGCCACGATGTGGTCGCGGCGGTGCGTGGCGCCCTGCACATGAAACGCGTCGGCCATGCCGGCACGCTCGACCCGATGGCCACCGGCGTGCTGGTGGTCGGCTTCGGCAACGCCACACGTCTGCTCAACTACATCGTCGACCACGACAAAACCTACCTGGCCACCATCAGACTCGGCCAGCGCACCACCACGGACGACGCCGACGGCGAACTGCTGCCGGGGGAGGGAACTATCGCCGAATTCCCTTCACGACAGACCGTTGAAGACGTCATCGCCCATCATTTCACCGGGCGCATCGAGCAGGTGCCGAACTCCTATTCAGCCATCAAAATCAACGGCCAGCGCGCCTATGATCTGGCCCGAGAAGGCAAGGATGTGGACCTCAAGGCTCGTCCGGTGACCATCTCGGAATTCAGCGTTTCGGCAGTGCGATACGGCTATGCTTCGACCACATGCGCGGGATCACCGCTTGCCGATGCCATCGAAATCGCCCCGGAGGAATCCTGGCATGCCGAAACCGACGGGCAAAACGAACCGAACATGCAGCCAGTCATGGAACTCGACGTGACCGTGACCTGCTCGGCCGGCACCTACATCCGCGCACTCGGCCGCGATCTGGGCGCCGAACTCGGCCTCGGCGGCCATCTGACCATGCTGCGCCGCATCCGCGTCGGGCGTTTCTCGGTGAACATGCCAAACGTCATGACCGCCCATACGGAAGCCAAAACCTTCACCAACCGCGAAGGCATCGAAGTGACACGCAACCGTGCGGTGCTTGACGATGCCGAGCATGCCGTTGACCACGCACTCGACCTGGTCGCCAGCGCGGCCGCTTCCATGGACATGCTTCCCGTCACCGAACAGGAGGCGACGGACCTGCGGTTCGGCCGTAGAATCGCCCACGACATCCATACGACCATGGCCGCGTACGTTCCCGAAACCAACGATCTGGTGGCGATCGTGGAACGCGCCAAACGTGGCGAGACCAAGCCGGTCGCGGTCTTCAACTGAAACAATCAAGACCGGCCTGCACGCAATACGAACACGACAAACACACGGACAATACGCAAAGAAGGACACATGAAGACGATCACGCTTACCCCCGATGCCAGCGGCATGGTGGATTGGCCGACCCTGAGCAACGACAAGAAGTCCGTGGTGACCATCGGCTCATTCGACGGCATGCATCAGGGACATCAGGCGGTCATCCGCCGTGTGGCCGAACTCGCCGAACAGGAGCAGGCGTTCTCCGTGGTGGTGCTGTTCGACCCGCGTCCCGCGCTGGTGCACGCTTACGCCGCCAAACATGACGGTCAGGAACCGCCCGCAGGCACGCCTGACACGCAGGCGCTGACCAGTGTGGACGAACGGCTGCGCGCCATCGACGCCATCGGCGTGGACTACACGCTCATCGTGCGCTACACCATGGCATTCGCCGCGAAATCATACCGCTTCTTCCTTGGTCAGATGGTCGGCAAACTCGGCATGCGCACGCTGGTGCTCGGCTCCGACGCCGCCATGGGCGCGAACCGCGCCGGAAACGTGAAGGCCATTGAGAATCTGGCGCTCGCCACCGGCGTGTTCCAGCTGGAGGTCGTGGACGATTTCGGTCCGGGGCTGACCCGAGTGCCGGTCAATGCGAAGCCGGTGATGCCGTCCGAACCCGGCGAGCCTTCCGACCCTCTGGAGGGGGCTTCCAAGGCCGAACGACGCGCATGGAGCAAGAAGCATCAGGCCAAGGAGGTGCGCACGTGGAGCTCCACCAATGTGCGCTATCTGCTGAGCCAAGGCCGTATCAAGGACGCAGACGCGATACTCGGCCACGCGCATGCCGTGGAAGGCACCGTGGTGCATGGCGAGGAACGCGGCCGCACCATCGGATTCCCGACCGCCAATCTGAGCGAGAACGTCGCCGGATACCTGCCGGTGGACGGCGTGTACGCCGGCTGGCTGGTCGATTTGGGGGAGAAGTCCGCCGACGGTGGCGAAGAAGCCGGGGAGAAACCGGCCGACGGCGTATCGCAGCAGTATGACGCTTCGTCCGTCAACGCGCGCGTGGCCATGCAGTCGCCACACCGCTGGCCGGCGGCCATCTCCATCGGCACCAAGCCGACGTTCAACGAGGACGGTGACGCCGAACGCGTGGTGGAAGCCTACGCCATCACCGATGACTGGTTGGACCTGTACGGCCATCAGGCGCGCGTGGAATTCGCTGGATTCCTGCGCCCGCAGATCAAATTCGATTCGGCCGACGATCTGGTGGTCGAGCTGAAACGCAACGTCGAGGAGACGAAGCGCCTCACCGCTTGAGGCGGATCGGTTCGATTGATTTGATTGGTTCGATTGACGCGAATCATTGACGCCATCCGTGTTTTGTTACCCAAACGGGCTTTCCCGGGTTGCAAAATGCGGATGGCGATGCCGTTTGGGCTTCGGCGACCTATCGCAGAATCGCGGCCAACGCGTCCTGCAACGTATCCGCCTGCACCACGCCCATTCCCGGCACGGCGACGTTCTTGCGCAGCGTCGGCACAACGGCGGTGGTGAAACCAAGACGCGCCGCCTCACGAAGCCGATATTCCAGTCTCGGCACCGGGCGCACCTGCCCGGTCAACGAAATCTCGCCGATCGCGCACGTCGTACGGGGAATCGGTTTCGATTTCGCAGCGCTCGCCAACGCGGCCACAATCGCCAGATCGCAACCCGGCTCACGCGCCTGACCGCCGGCGATTGTGGAAATGTACAGGTCGTTGGCCAGCAGATTGATGCCACCGTGACGATATAACACCGCCACCAGCATGGCGATACGGTTGGAGTCCACACCGTTCGCCGCACGACGTGGCGTCGGCAGCACCGACCTGGTGACCAGTGCCTGCACTTCAATCGGCAGACTGCGATGCCCATCCAACGTGAACGTCACGCACGTGCCATCCACCTGCGTCGCCGCAGAACCATTGCCGGTTGATAGGAACAGGCCGGACGGATCGGTCACCTCCTCAATGCCCTCGCCGCTCATATCGAAACAGCCGACCTCATCGGTCGGTCCGAAACGGTTCTTCACTGCACGCAGCATACGCAACGCGGTTTCGGCATCGCCTTCGAACTGACAGACCACATCCACCAGATGCTCCAACGTACGCGGACCTGCGATCGAACCATCCTTGGTGACATGACCCACCAAAAGCACTGGAATATCAAGGGTTTTGGCGGTGCCAATCAGCGCGCTCGCCACTTCGCGCACTTGCGTGGATCCGCCGGAGATGCCATCGACGTCCTGCGAGACGATGGTCTGCGCCGAATCGACGATGGCCAACGCCGGCTTGAACTGTTCGATAAGCCCCAACACCGTGGACAGATCCGTGGTGGAGGCGAGCAGTAGATTCGGCTCCATGGCGCCGATGCGCGACGCGCGCATGCGGACCTGCGCCTGCGATTCCTCGCCGGAAATATACAGTACGGTATTGCGCTCGGTGGCGAACGCCGTCAGCCTCGCCACATTGCCGGCGGTTTCCAGCAGCAATGTCGATTTGCCGATGCCCGGCTCTCCTGCGATCAGCGTGACCGATCCCGGCACGATGCCACCGCCGAGCACGCGGTCGAATTCCGAAAATCCTGTGGCGATTCTGGAGATGTTCTCCGTGCCTATGTCGGTGATCGGCCTCGCCGCGGACGATGCGACCGGATGCGATTGCGTGCGCGAGGTCCGTCCCGGAGCCGCGGTACGCGAGCCTGCCGCGGGACGGGCTTCATGGAATTCCTCAATGGTGCCCCATTGACCGCATTCGGGGCAGCGGCCGAGCCACTTCGGGCCGCTCCAGCCGCATTCGGAACAGAGGAATTGCGAGGACGTCTTTGCCATATCGCCGACAATACGGAGGTTTTGGGACAAGACGTTCGCGGGTGGCGTACTCGTTGCACAGACATTGCGCTGAAAACCGTTTCGGGAACTGGATTCCATGACTTCGAGGGGATGGTTGCGCGTCTTATGGCTGTGAAAGAATGACAAGCATGTCTGATACGCAGAATTCCTCTTCGCATGGCAAATTGATTGCCGCCGTCGTAGCAGCCGCGCTTGTGGTTGTGCTTGCTCTGATTTCCGCATTTGTGTGGCCTGGTTGGGCCTTGAACAAGAACGGACAGGCCGGACAGGCCGGTCAGACGAGCCAGCAGGCTTCCACTTCGAACGGTACGGACGGCGACAAGACGGAGCCCACCAAACCGTCGATCGATGCCGTGGCATTGCCCGACGGGGCCAGCGAGCTGCTCAAGGCCATGCCGGATTCCGTATTGAATTACGCGCGTACCAAGGCTGACGCCAGCACGACGTGGTCCAGCACCTCTCCCGTCGAGGAATACGCGTTGACGTATTCCACCGGCAAGAAAGGACAGGACGTCACGCTGGAAGTGGGCCAGTGGAACGACGGCGACAAGGCGAAATCCCAGTACGACACGCTGGCTGAAGCCATGACCGGCAAGGAGCTGGGAAGCGGCAACGTGAAGGTCTCCGGCAAGACGACCGGCGCCTACAGCGCCAAAGCCGATCCGGACGACGATACCAAGGCCGTTGCCGTGTGGCGCAACGATACGGTGGTTTTCTATGCCACCGGCGCGAAGAACGACATCCAGCGTTTCTACCAGCAGTTCCCCCTGTAACGTCGACGGAATCGTCTCGATGGCGAATCGCGGCCGGCTGATGGAATATCACGCGGAAAACGAAACGTGATTTTCCACCATATGAATGCCTGCGCGCGTATTCGTCCCCGAAGCAGTGTAGTATTGGGCAAGTTGCAAACTTTTACCCTTTGAGTTTAAGGAACGGAGGCTGAGATGGGCTCGGTCATCAAGAAGCGCCGCAAGCGCATGAGCAAGAAGAAGCATCGTAAACTGCTTCGTAAGACTCGCCACCAGCGCAAGTAGTCTTCAGGCGCGTGTGAAGCGTCCGCTCAAACAAAATCCCGCGATTCCTTTCGGAGTCGCGGGATTTTTGCTATCTGCGCGGCGGTGTCGGCCGGTATATTCCACACCAGCCGACACGCCTGCCTGTCAGGATCTCACTTGTTGGGGTTGTCCATCACGCGCGGGCCGTTCGGATCGCCGACGATGACCTGGTCCACCATGTTCAGGAACAGGCCGTGCTCGACCACGCCGACCGTGGTGATGAGGTCCTGCGCGAGCTCCTGCGGGTGGTCGATGCGCTCGAGGTGCAGATCCACCACATAGTTGTTCTCATCGGTGCGCACCGGCTCGCCGTTCGCGTCGAGACGCAGCACCGGCTTGTAGCCCTTGGCCTCGAACTTCTTGACGACCTGGCCTGCGCCGAACGGAATCACCTCGACCGGCAGCGGGAACTTGCCGATGGTGTCCACGACCTTGGACTCGTCCACGATCCACACGATCTTGTTGGAGTTGGTGGCCACGATCT
>ERZ1106948.497-NODE-497-length-17457-cov-19.241984_pt1 | contig 17457 bp, 10 predicted proteins | sample MGYA00403673_ERZ1106948 | MGnify/ENA primary metagenome ERZ1106948 (study PRJEB35170, sample SAMEA104062409) | human gut metagenome | biome: human gut; feature: human-associated habitat; material: faeces | place: Denmark | collected 2012-05-07 ...
AAAAGTACGTGATTGTTGAGATGGGTAGACAACGTAACACTGCTGTTGACACCTGTGAAAAAAGTACGTGATTGTTGAGATGGGTAGACAACGTAACACTGCTGTTGACACCTGCTGACTCATAGCAAGAAGTACGTATTTTAAATGTTTTCTATAATAAAGAAACCATGGAACGAAAATTTCAGCGTTATACACTTAGAGACTTGAAGATCATTGAGAATGGTAATATCATTGACAAGGATACTGGTTTTATTCGCAGAGTACCGTCGAGACATGCACCTGTGAAAGTGTTCAATCCACTGACAGGACGAATGATCTATGTAAGCAATAACCAAGTGAGGGTACTCCACAACGAACATAAGATCTACTATGATGATGTGACAAACACTATTGAAGTACTTGACGAGAAACTGAAAGCAAAGGTAGAGAAGAGGAAGCAAGCTGGTAAGAAGGTGACACCTCCACCAGTAGTTGATGATAGTGAAGCACTAACATACAGTGTAACCGTAGGTTACGAAGACTGTTTTGATGAATTCACATGGGACGAAGAGGGCAACATCTACTTCTAGTGAGACAGGCTAATTTACTTTGTATTTAAAAGTACGTCCATTAATTATAAATTTTATTTCTTTTCCAAAGTAAATACAAAGTAAAATGAATAGGTATGCCAACAACGCTAATTATACTGTTAATCCTTTAACTGGAAAATATATTATGAAAGGCAAGAGCTTGTACAATAAACTGGCTAAGATCTTCTTTACTGATGGAAATAATAATCTCACTGATTATAGAATTCCTACCGATTATACAGCAAAGGATTATGGCACGAGACTAGGAGCCCTCAGTCAGACTCGTCTCAACAGAATCAACAAGGAACAGACTCAAAAGCAATCCAAGAGACATCGAGTTGCAGATCCTATGAACGGGGGTAAGCACATCTATGTGGGTTCAAGCACATGGAATGACCGCTACAAGCACTTCAATTGGAATGGTAAGGAGTTTACAGGTCCTCGCACTATCAGACTGAACAGTATGCAGGGAAGTGTCCAGAGTCGTCGTGAGTATAGAAGACTGCATGGCAACAAGAAGGCAGACAGACTACTTGAGAGTGGTGAGATCCTCAACAACGAGATGGGCTACAAAGTAGTCTACTACAACACGAGTGATGTGATCAATAAGGAGAAACGTGGAGCCAAACAGCAAGACACTCGTGACTTTGAGATAAGCCGTCAAGGTGATAACATCTATGTGAATAGACGTGGTGAGAGAGATAACAAACACAAGGTGAAGATGCTCTACTGCAAGCAGGAGGATGACATGATGGACAAAGCATCGCTTGATCAGTTCTGTAAGCGATTGGTGGAGTTTATCAAGAAGGGAGAAACAGATGCTCCACAGTACTTGATAGATCTCGGTACGATTGACTCCTTCATCAAGATTGGAGACAACGATGATGATGTAACCATAAGGGAAGTCAAGTATCTGAGAGATGGACGTGCTCCACATGAGAAGGTGTTGATCAAGGGTCATGAGAGGGAGTGGTGTGAGAAGTTCCTGAAGGAGTATCAGAACATGATTGAAGCATTAGAGATGAGAGGATCTGGTTGGATCTATGAAGGTAATCTAGGTGTGTCACTAGTGATGATTCCACTGAAGGTGTGTGTTGGTGCTGCAATCAAGACTCCTGCGATTCTAGGTTACTCTGTGTTGAATGCTTGTATCGATGACAATCGTTGTCTGCAGAGAAGTCTGATTCTGGCATGTGATGAACGTATCGTGAAGTCCAACAATGTGTGCCATGTGAAGGCTTATGGTAAGTACTGGAAGAAGTCTGACAGGAACCTTGTGTTTGGTCACACTATCCCTGAGATTGAATCCACTGTCAACATCCAAGACAACACACCGTTTGTGGCATGTGAAGAGAACTTCAAGGCACTCGAAGACCTGCTGGACATCTACATCACTTGCTACCAGTTCAACATGAATGCAGGTTTTGATCTGTCGAGTACTACTGCTGAGAACCGAGCATTGTTCACTGTTGAACCTCTGTATCCTATCTCTTCCAATGAACGACAGGATAAGACTCACATCTATCTCTGTGTCCTCAACGATATTGAGAAGGAACTGAAGCACTTTGTGTACATCAAGGATGCGAAGGTATTCAGTGCGTATGTCACCAATGGTAGTGACACGAAGCACAACTACCGACCATCACAAAAAGTCTTCTGCAGATGGTGTCTGTACAGCAACTGCAAGTCCAACGTACTCAAGCATGAGATCCGTTGTCATCCAGAGAAGGTGCCTGAGAGTGAGCGATACATCCTTGAGTCGGGTGACTCTCGTCTTCGTTGGACCAACCAGCGTTATCAGATGTATGCTCCTGTAGTGATGTATGCAGACTTCGAGTCTTCCATCAATGAGCAGGGTGAACACAAGCCAATCATGCTATCCGTTGCTTGTGTGAGTCGTATTCCCAATGTCCAGACAGAGTACAAGGTCTTCCGTGGTCCCAACGAGAACGCCAAGGACTTCATTCCATTCATAGAGTATCTGGAGCGTACTCGTTCTAGGATTGTTGATGAGCTGTATGACGAGAGCAAGATGGTTGTGACACCAGATGTAACAAAGGACTACGATGCAACAGAAGAGTGTCCATTCTGTCACATTCCACTAGTAACCAAGGATGAGAAGAAAGAGATCTCTGCAATCACCAGTGATGAGCAGCGCAGACGTCTGCTCGAGCTGGAGTCTCTCTACGAAGAGGATCCTGATCTGTTGACAGAGTATGACCTCTATGAACTTGAAGAGGCTAAGGAGGATGGTAGTCTTGAGAAGGCTCACAAGGCAACACGTTCCTTGCCTACTACAGACTCAGTCAATTGGAAGCGAATCAGAGAGGACTATCACACGAACAAGAGTCGAATGGTCCAACTAGCAAAGAAGTGCAAGGCACACAAGGCAACAAAGGCAGAGAAGGAGGAGTATGAGAAGTTGAAGTCTACACAGCTGATGTATGCTCGTGTGAAGGTGAGACACCATGCACACATTGCAGGAGAGTATTCCAATGGTATTGAATCCAGACAGTATGCTGCTGGTGACTACATCTGCACCTGTTGTGACAAGTGCAACTTCCAGCTCAGCTTCAACAAGAAGACCTACAAACTCCCTGTCTACTTCCACAATGGTTCTCGCTATGACAATGCCTTCATCATGAAGATCATTCACAACTACAAGCAGTTGCATCCTAATAGCAAGCTCGATGTGATTCCTACAGCGATGGACAAGGAAATGCTCATCACAATAGACAACATCGACTTCAAGGACAGCTACAAGATGATCTCGAATAAACTCAAGGACATCGTTGCTCAGACTCTGGGTTCTGATTTGAACAACTATCCTGTCACCAAACAGCTACTCAAACACTATCTTGAAGACCATAACAAGAACTATGATGAGTCATTCATTGAGCTGATGACACGCAAGGAGCCTATGTTCTACAATCTGATCACATCGTACAAGACTCTGTCCAACAGATACATGCCTAAGCTTGATGAGTGTTATGATGTGCTATCCAACACGTTCATGTCACAAGAGGACTACAACCACATGAAGACACTGTGGAAGACATTCAATATCAAGAACTGGGGAGAGTACTACGAGTTGTACAACATCCTCGATGTGACACTACTTGCTGATGCGTTTGAACACTTCCGTACAGCTACATACAACTCGTTTGGTGTTGATGCTGCTCACTATCTCACCACTCCACAGATGTCATACAGTCTGTTCCTCAAGTTCATCTCGAACAATGATGAGACTCGCTTCATACCTCTTGCAGAGAAGTGGGCTAGCTATCAGATGAAGATTGGAGCCAATGAAGAGTTGACCGAAACTCAACTGCAAGACATCTTTGTAAAACGCATGACAGAATACCAGAAGTCTGGAGGTATCAGACTTCTCAGCAAGAATGATATGGACACGTTCATCTCTTTGAAGGACAATCTGCGAGGTGGAATTACTCAGATTACAACACGCTACGCGACTGCATCTGCTGAAGACTCTACATCTCAGATATATTATCTTGACGCCAATAATCTCTATGGTGGTACTATGCACCGTATGATGCCTTATGACATTGTCTATGGCACAACTAAGGAATGGAAGCTCATCAACGCTAATGGTCCTACTGCGTGGGTCAACTCACTGGGTACATACGATGAATATGGATACTTCATCGAGTGTGATGTTCACTGTGAGGACTATGACAAGTTCAATGACCTGCCATTCTTCCCTATTCAGCGTGTTGGTGAGTACTCTCCTTACATGCTGCAGTATGCAAAGGATCTTGGTATTGAAGACATGCTTAACGAGAAGGATAAGACGCAGAAACTCATCTGTGATATATGTCCTAAGACACACTATGTGGTACACTACTCGATGTTACAACTCGCTCTACAGCAAGGCTACAAGCTTACCAAGATCCATAAGATCATCAAGTTCAGACAAGCTCCATTCATCTTTGAGTATGTCAATCAATTGAGTGACATGCGTGCCAAAGCGTCGTCATCTGTGCTCAAGAATCTGTTCAAGCTGCTTGCTAACAGTATCTATGGTAAGTTCGTGGAGACAGGTCTGAAGAGAATGAAGGTGAAGTTTGCCTCTACCAAGAAGGAACAGGATGCAATCATGCAGAAGTACAATGGACTGATCGATGGAATGGAGTTGATTGATGATCTCTGGGTTGGAAAGATCTTCAACCCTGTCAAGCGAATGACAAAGCCGTTCTTCATCGGATTTGCAATCCTCGATATGTCCAAATACATCATCTATGACTTCTACTACAACAAACTGAAGAAGACCTTTGCCAATGTCACACTGCTTGGTCAAGACACAGACTCGCTGATCGTGAAGATCACAGACAACGACATCACGACCAAGATGCTCGATGACTACAAGAGCTATGACTTCTCTGAGTTGGACACATCGTCTTACTTCTACAACAAGCTGGTCAACCATTATAACAGTGACAAAGTGAATAAGACTGAGTTCCCAACACTCAACTCCTTTGTGAACTTCAACAAGAAGGTTGCTGGACCGATCTTCAAGGATGAGCACAAGGGTCATCGTATCACTGAGTTCTGTGGTCTGAGACCAAAGCTGTACTGTATTCTCGATGAGAAGAATGTGATTCACAACGCTGCTAAGGGAGTACCTAGAACAGTAACTGACTCTGTAGGTAATATCATGAAGATCAAGAACATGGAGACATACAAGAGAGTCCTGTTTGGAAAGAGTAAGGATGATGCTGTGTTGATGGGTAACTATCACAGAATCGCGAACAGAGAGTTGAAGATTGAGACAACGGAACAGACTAAGGTGTTGTTCACCTGTCTAGATAACAAGAGATATGTATGTGATGATGGTATCAATACTCTTGCATTCCGTGAAGGAATGAACTAGAGAATTGACCAAGTTTTTGTAGGCCAGAATTCCGACTTACAAGCTTCTAGGGAAAACGAACACTGTTATTTTACTTTGAACATAGAAGTAAAGAACAATGCACTACTCTATTATCATTCAAGGTGAGGCACCTAATGGATCATTCACATGGAGTCGAGGAAACTACCGCTTCAAGAATCCCTATATCACGATGATGAAAGTCTTATTCACACCTGACACTGCTGCATTCACCAACATTGACACACAGAACATTGTCACAAACAGTAAGAATGAACGTGTGGTCTTTGACAAAGGCTATTACACGCTGGCAGAGATCATTGCTATGTTGAATGAGATGCAATGGTGTCAGTTCAGTATTGTCACGAGTGGATACTCTTTTGGCTGTATTAAGCTCAATGCTCAATATGCGCTAGACCTTTCTAAAGCACCAGAGATTCGTGAAATTCTAGGACTGTCACGTGACAGCTCAACTACGTCGAGCACGATGGCACAGAGTGCCATCTACGATGGCTTACACTTTGGCACTAGTATCATCGACATCACGAGGAACAGACAAGTTGTTCAAGTCTACTCATCGATTGTGCGAACCTCTGACCTGAAGATCGCCAATCAGAACAACAATCTCCTGACAACAATGATGTTCGATGATCCTCAATCCAACTACCTTAGAAAGATCGAAGATGTTTGTATACCTATCTGCAATCGATTTGACAAGCTCTACTTCTCATTCAAAGACCTCGATGGGAACCTAATGAAGCTACAAGGGCAGTTTGAACTCCAATTGACTGTTGATGACAACACACAAAGTCAATGTGGAGTTGTCAACTCCTCCTCTCTCAGTCAATTCAGCATCACACAAGTCTGCAACACACCAAAGACAGTAGTCAAGCTGGAGAATCCACTGTCATTCAAACAGTGCTACATCTCTGCTATATCGTTGTACACAGACTTTCAACTCTACAATGTACCCAAAGACCAAATGATTGTCATTGATGGAAACGCAACAGATCATGCCACTGTTGAGATCCCCAAAGGAACCTATGAGATTGAAGAGGTGATTGCAATGCTCAACACGAGTGACGCTCTGTTCGAGCTGATCTACGATGGAACGAATGCCTTTCGAGTCTCAGTCAACTACTTCTACAGACTTGACTTCACACGAGCACCGACTATACAGAAGATACTAGGCTTTGAGCAATCTGTCATTCAGAAAGGAACAGAGATTATCAAGAGGTACTATCTCACTTCATCTGCCAATCAAATCGTTGTAACAGTGGGCACAACTCACTACACGCTTGTCATTCCTACTGGATACTACACGTTTGCAGAGTTCATTGAAGCTGTTAGGGATGAACTGACGAAGGTGATACCTGTCGTGAGTACACAAACCACTACACAGTATGTTGCTTTCAACGTTACGAATACGAACTGCTACTTCGATCGAGCTTCTGCAGACACTACGATCAACAACTATGGTTGGACTCCTTGGTTCAAGTTGAATCCTACACTGAAGAACCTCTGCATAGAGAGACCAGATGAATCGATGAATGGAACCAACGGTTATGCCTTCTTACCAGATTCATATGTGTTCTACGACCAATATCTACGTAGAACCGATCTCTTCTATCTGATCAAGCCATCGTTCACCTACACGATGACTGAAGACTCTACTGTCCTCACAAGTGGTACAGTATCTCTTACAGATGGAGACTACAGCATCAACACCCTTGCAGCTACAATTACAAGTAATCTCAACACCATCTACCAGCAGGCCAAGGGTATTTCTGATAGTCAACCAGAGTCTATTCAGTATACAAACCATGATAATCAGATCAATGGTGCTACAACTGCTCCAATAGTAGACATGTCCATCTCAGCTTACAATTACACCAATTTACCTCTAACAAAGAACACGAGACGAATTGTATTGAGTACTCTCCATGCAAAGGATGTTGAATATGGAACCAACGTCAGACTGTTTCATGATATTACATACACTCATGCAACTGCTGCGGATCCTACCCCGAAGACTTATACAATCACAAAGGGTGAGTACAATAAGACAGAGTTGATCAATAGTATAATGAGTAATATAAGTAATAATCAACTCTTTACAAAAACAGTAAATGGCAGAACAGTGGTACAGTGTAGAAGCAACAATGTTCCTACGCGTTATACAACATGCTCAGATCCTGTCTTCCCTATTCCAAATGGTAGCTGGCGTAACTTTACCTTCAAGTTCTCTCAAGCATCATCTGCAAAGATGCCATCAATAGCCACACCTGAGGAGTTCATCACAGCGTTTGCAGATGGTCTTACTATCGAGAATACTGTAGACGGTGCAAATGTTAAAACATCAATATACTACAGAATCTTCTTTGCGGATCCTTCAAAGCTCAGCAGTGTAGACACAGTCACTGATGAGGAATTGAAGACGACTCCTAGTTTCATCGGATCTACAGACAGTCACTTCATCTACTACGACAACAATACAACCAAGCGTTCTTTTTACCCGATCAAACGCTGCTTCAGAACAAAATCAGTAAACAGTACTACAATGACTTATACGAACAGTTCAGGTGATAAAAAAACGATTACTATACAAGGTGGTAACATCACTCAGGAAGGTTTCATCCAAGACATGAATGCCAAGTTCCTTGCAAAGAACATACCTCTTGAATGGGTCTATACAGCATCAGGCTACACGATCAAGACAGATGATCCCTTTACACTGACCTGTCCTCTATTGAATAACTCGTTCTTTGGTCCATCAACCCCTGTGAGTGGTTCGGTCAGCCACATTTGGACAATCCCGTTTAACCAGCTCATACAGCTTGACAATACAGAAGCATTGTACTCAGAGAATCCTGTGGACATTACAAACAACCTCTCTACTCTCAAGTTGTATTGCAACATAGTAAAGAGCAAGACAAAGCCACTGCTGAGTAACATACCCATTGAGGATCTGTACAAGAACTACTTTTACAAGAATCGTTTGGTGATTCCTTGTATGGAACAGTTGGACCGACTGGAGTATGAGTTCCGTAATGAAGGTGATGAAGAGTTGTCTTTCCTAGGGAATATCTACGTGTTGCTCACATTCACTATTCAAGAGTGAGCTCACACGCGTAAGCAACGCAAAGCGTTGCGTGTTGACCGAAGGTCAACTGCTCTTTAACTATGATTGAGACTATCTACTCTATTCACTTTGACATACGCAGTAAAATGGAATTCACTGTTGTTAAGTTCTTTGCATACGATATCAGATCAACTGTTATTGATGACACACGTATGTTCCTTGTGTCTGATCTACTCAATCAGTACAATACGTTGCATCACACGAACAAGACATTTAAACACTATCTTGAGAATCAACAGGCACAGGAGTTGCTCCAGAATTGGCCAAGTTTTGTAGGTCGGAATTCCGACTTACAAACTTCTAGAGAAAACGAGCATTGGGATATCACTGGTGTTATCCGATTCATCTCTTTTCGTATTAGTACCCAAGGAGGTAATAACAAAGGATATGTCATTTGTGAAGAGTTACTCATTGCTTGTCTTATGTGGGCAGATCCACAGTTCGCTATCTCTGTGTACACATTCCTCAAGGAGTGTCGTGAGAAGAACAATGACTTCCTGAAGAAGGAAGTAAGACAGCTTAAGGTAATCAACAAGACACTGAGAACACGATACATACCAAATGATGAAGACTCTCAGTGGACTTATGTTCTCACTCTGAAAGATACACCAGACAAGATCATCCTGCGATCTAGATACGTTCATCAGACATTGAAGGGTAAGAAGATAGAAGATGAAAAGATCTACTATGTGAAGAACCTTCCTAATGGTCATGTCTTCAAGCTGAATGCTTACAACAACCTTTTTCCAGTGATTCAACAGTATGATGGTAAAGCAGAGAACATGAGTGTATTCACCATTCCGAAGTCTTCTTGGAATGCAGATCACAGATACTTCACAAGAGACATTCGTGATGCTTTGAAGCAAACAAGAGTTGACCTGTGTTGGAGAACAGACCTTGAACTGGATGAAGACATCGAAGAGTAAACTACAAAGTGAAAAGAGAACAAAGACTAAGACACTTTTACTTTGTCACTATCAATCGATATGTCTGTGCTATCAGAGTCACTTGACTTCTCATCATATGCTATCACAAGAGATTGTTTACCATGACAACAACATGTATCGTCACATGTGGCTTTCAGTACTGCTTTGCGTTTGGTATTAGTACAACAGAGTAGCATCTTCCTAAGTCGTTGACACCATGTAGGAGGCTCATCGTATTCCATTTTACTTTGTAAGAGTAAAAATGAGGAAATACCTGTATTTTAACGAAGACAATACACTGCGATGTGGTGCAAGAGACATCCAAACACACTCCTTCACCTCTTTCAACAACTCTACCATTGACCTACAGTCTGGCAAGTACATGGTCTCAATCGACATCTCTGCTACAGTCACAGAGTCATTCTATGATGCTATTGACGCTAGTACAGAAGAATTCACTGACTCTCCTTTCTACATATACATCAAGATCGGTGATTCGATTCAATCCTTTACAATCGGACAGTACACACCTATATGCATTCATATCACACGATATCTTGATCTCCAATCTCCTGCAACAATCACAATCAGCTCCAATTACTCTGATCTTCAGAATACTGATATACATGTCATATCTGAGCAACTGTAAGCGAGCCATAGTCATTACCACTAACAGTGATTGTATCCATGTCCTTCACAGTGACAAAGAAGTTCTGCATCCAAGGGTAGACAGTCATACTGCTGCCATCAAATGACAGTGTGATACACCCACTGTTGATGTACTCTACAGGATCACTCACACTCAATGTACACATGCAGTTGGAGTAGGGTACATACTCTTGAAAGTCAAGAGACTGACTGTTGTTCTTGATGATGTAGCTGCTTGACTTCTCTGGTATGGACTTGTATTTGTATACTCCGTTCTGATAAACCAGTATAGAACTCATTTTTTACTGTAGTAATAAATGAGCACAATCCCTCCAACACACAACTACGAGAGTCAGATTGTCTTTTCCAACCAGAGCAACAATATCAAGTCCAACGACATCATCAACTGGACTATAGCACCCTCTGGAGATGACACCTACTTCGACCTCTACAAGAGCAGAATGACCTTCAAGCTCAAGATCACTGGTCTTGCATCTTCTGCGACTACAGTCGCTCTAGAAGTACCTGTGAAGAAGAATATGGCAGGAATCGTGAACAACACAAAGGTCACTTACACCTACTTCGAAGGTGATGGTCTCAAGACACTTCCTCTATCAGCCGATAATGAAAATATTGGCCAAATAAGATCTCTGCTCAACACTCTAACAGACAACAAACACAACCATGTGGTCAATGAGAACCTCAAGGAACTCTCCTACATCTACTATGACACAAAGGACAAGAGTGGTAGTGACAATAAGGATGTTACTTCTGCTACTGCTGATCTTGCTGGTAGACCCTATGGTGGACAACTCTTCTACAACAAGCTCAAGTTCATCAAGAAGGCTAATGCCACCGAGGCATTCTGTACCATCAATGTGAACTTCTCAGACATCTTCGAGGGTTGTTCCCAAGAGAGATTCATCAACCTTACTCAAATGGACGCTCAAGTCATTCCTACCAATGACGATGCCTTCTTCTACATCAAAGATAACAAGATCAAGATTGGTAATACTGATACTGCTTTTACAGGAGTCTACTTTGATACATGCACTCTCTGGTACCACAGCTACAAGACAGCTAGCGATGATGTCTTTGACCCAGAGGACACACAACTTGTCAAGAACCAAATCATGACAAAGACCTTCAACATCCCCAAGACTCAAGACTTCATCGATGATCGTGTACTGGTCAACTTCCCTGTCAAGATGATGTACATGCTCTTTACAGATGAGAATGGAGACTTCAGTAAGCTCAAGGACGTCAAGTTCAGTCGCATATCATTGAACATCGCTGGTGAGCAAAAGAGAATCATCAACGTGGATAATGGCAACAACCCTGATGGAATTGACCACACCTTCTTCGAGTGGATGGACTACCTCTGCAACAGTCGTTCAGATGAGTACGACACTCTTCTAACATACAAGACATGGCTCAACCAGTTCAAGGTGTATGCCTTCCCTCTAGCAGAATGGTTCCCTATGAGAGCAAGCAACCAAATCCAATTTGAGATCAAGTTTGATGGTGCTCCTGATAGCACTTCAACTACACAGATGCATCTGATTATGATTCGTGCAAACGCGGTGTAAAGCTAGCAAAGCTAGCAACGCTTCGCGTTGCACGCAGATGCGAAGCATCTGCTCTCCTTGTTTTACTTTGTTTTTGCTATTAACAGTTAAATGGACGACCAACCCTACCTTACACAAATAGACACAACACTAGTCGCATTAAAGAACAGACTACGAAAGCTCAATCATAAGAACCCCTACACAAATAAAAGAATTACACGTAGGAATGAAAGAACTATCTCACAAGCTCAAGCAATTGAGAACAATGTCAATGAACGCTTAGCAGAGGAGTCTGATCAAGAAAAGACAGCTCAATACTATCGAATACTCAAAGAACTAGCAGAGTACATCCAACCTGACCAGACCATAGACGAGCAGTTACAGGACTTACACCAGAACAAACAGAGCCTCGGAATCATGAAATTTGACTGGGACGTGGACTGTCAAGACACTTTCATGAACCAGTTCACACTCATCATAGCCCCATCGAAGTCTGGCAAGTCCTTTCTCATCAACCAGCTCACTTATGAGATCCCACACTCCTTTGACAAGATCTGTTTCTTCATGGGTAAAGCAAGCTATCAGAACAAGTGCCCTCAAGTCTTGAAGCATGTAGCTGGTCTTGCAGGGATTAAGACACAGTGGATCAATACAGACTCAGACATCAAGCCAGAGTTCTCAGACAATCCAGATCTCTGCTTCGAGAGCCTCAATGACGATGGCAGCTCGAACTTCATATACAACAACACTACATACCCCTCTATCTACATCTTCGATGACCTCTATACAAAGCCAACAGACCACTGGGTAGTCAACTTCATGGACACTATGGGTTGCATGTCGAGACACAGAAAGACTTCCTGCTTCATAGCATTCCAAGGGTTTACAAAACTGTCTAACAAGCTGGTAGACAATGCTACAAAGATCTTCCTGTTCTATGACATCATTGGACGAGAAGACTTATGGAGGAAGCTCAAGATACCTCCTCCAGCAAATCTACAGCAAGTACTCACTGACATACAGTATGGCATACACACAAGATGGTACTATCTGGATGATGACAGGCTTGTTGAGTATGTCCCTTATGACATTGTGTCCAAACAACAGGCTATCAATAAGATGAAGTCCAAGCTACCCAAAGCCATCACAGATGAGAAGAAACGTAAGGAGATTGAAGAAAAGAACAAGCAGTTGAAGGAGTTGGAAGCTGAACTGGGTATCAACAAGGAGGGTACCCCAGCTAAGAAAGAAGGACGCTCTTACAGGGTTGTTGATGTGAAGGATGCAGTGGAAGTTAAACCCAAGGAGTATACACAAGAGATAAACACTAAGGAGTTCAACTTCATACAGAAGCCAACAGATGGTACTGCCAATTACAGACAAAGTAAAAAAGGTCTCAGAAACAAATACGGTCTATTATAACCGTTTGACTTCTGGGTCCACAGCGTCATGGGTATAGAGATGTAATAGAGCTAGGTATCCACAATTGTTTGCGAATACCGATTGGTATTTCACTTTGTTTTTGTGGAATACTCTGTTGACATCCTTGAGAGGGAACTCATTGAAGCTACCAAAACTGTCTTGATAATTCAATGAATCATCATTCTCTCTAAAGCAAGATACATAGTGGCCTCTGTTAGGTTCGTTTTCCCATGGAATGTATATGATACAATTTGCAGGCTCTGTATGGTTCTTGACAAGTCTCTTGTACTGCTTGAGCTCTAGTACCTTGAAATCAGGTATCTGTAGATCTCTTGCAAGACGTCTGACTTGAGCAAATGACAGTGGATTAGAGTCTATGTTCATGTATCCATATGTAGTGAGCTGTTGTAATGCTTTGTCTTTTCTAGAAGCAGTCTTCAACCTCAACCGTAAACACTCTTGCTCTTCTTTACAGACACCTGTGATGCTGTTGTCTTTCTTTCGTTGTTTGGCATAGCTGTTAAGATCTTCTTTTTTTTCGAGATAACAGGTATAGCTGCAGTAGTATTGTCGAGGTTGTCTATATCATAGCCGGAGCCTACAGTGTTTGTTCCATAGTTCTGTACTGCACTAGCAGCATCGCTTACACTACTCTTAGCCATGTTTCCTACCACGTTACCAATCTGCTTGATAGTATCGCTACCAGTCTTATCACCAACATACTTCACACCCTTGTCTATCATCTTGTTTGCAGAGTTCACTGCAGAGTTTACAAGAATGTCTGTGATGGGCTTCAGTCTCTCTGCATTGTTACCGTACCAAGTCTTGATGTTGTTCCATGCGTTCTTGAAGAATGTACCCATCTTTCCTGAACCAACCTTAATGGCACCACCTTCTCTAATCAGATTCTTCTTTTGACGGTCAATAGCCTTGAGAGTCTTGATCATGTCATCATACTTTGAAGGGTCTACACCATCTAGGAAGACTGCTGAAGCGCCACCAATAGCACCGCCAGAAGGATTCTTCTTGAGACTCTTGATAGCAGCAATGATCTGTGGAGCCATCTGAATGAGAGTAGGAATGACTGTAGCAGCTAATGCAGGGAGTGCACCACCTTTCTTCAGACCAGTCAATTCATTCATGAGCTGTGCTTCATTGAACGCTAAAGCGCCAGCTTCTTTGAATCCAATCGCTCCTGCTGCACGTTCATCACGCTCCTGCTTATGCATAGCAGCACTACGTGCTGCGGAGTTAGCTCCGCTAACTCCAACAGCACCAGCCTCCTTCATGGCAATAGCACCTCCTTGAGGTGCGCGCTGTTGCATAGCAACAGCTCCAGCTGTCGCTTGCTTCTTGCTCTTTCTCGTTTTCTTAGCTTTGCTAGCAGCACTATGTGCTGAGTCGCTTGCTCCATCCAGTTTCTTATGTAGATTGAGTGTCTTACGTCTGTCTACAATGGTGTTGGAAGACTGTTCTCTAAAGTCAGGTTCACCGTAGAATGCGGATACATCAATTGTAAATGGAATTGACATGTTTATTAGAGCAAAGTAAAAATATTTTCACTTTGTCTTGCTAATTCTCACTATTCAACATGTTCTGAATAGAACTAGCTGTCTTGCTCAGCAAATCATTCAGACTCAAGTCTATGTCACATGGTATGCTATTGACCAGTTGCTCCATTCTCTGATACATCTCTTCTGTCACAGGAACTCTATTGGCAAGTTGTACAAATAGATTGAAGATCTCTGTATTCTGATTCCTCTTGAGGTATGCATTGAACATCTTGACAAAGCCAATCCTCTGTACGAAAGATTGGAAGGCTGAATCAAAGATGTAGTTCATCATGATGTCCATGAAGAACACATACTGATCACGAATCTGTTCTAGTGAATCTGTATCGATTGTCTCAGCAGTATCAGCGTATGCAGCAGCACTTTGTGCTGCATAGTTGCTGAAAGCAACTGCAGGAACAACCTGATTTGCGTCTTCCAATACTTCAACTTTCACTGTATCTGACATGCTCTGCAGAAGGTTGTTCTGTTGTATCTTCTCTTCATCACTCAACAGATACTTTGGTGTTACTGGACGATTGCTCAACTGCTTGTATGCTTCATATACCTTGTTCTGTTGCTCAGCAACGTAGTTGAATCCATTCTCAATCAGCCAGTTGTTGTACTGTTGTTGAGCCAACATTCTCTCTGTGTTTACACCAATCTGTTGCAACATCACTGTCTGCATGTTTGTGAGCAGGTTGTTTTGACCAATGGTATTGTCAAGAGTAGCTATACCATTCTGTATATTCTCTAGCTGTTGTGTAACTCCTTGCGTCGCTAGAGTAACTCCTTGCGTTAAATAAATAAATAAATAAATAAATAAATAATTAACCTCATCCTGACGTAGATGGTACGATTATTGCTCCTACGGTTTCCCGCTTTGAGCCCCTCCAACGGTTTCCCGAAGGATAGGATGTTGCTGCATCCGATAGCACCCTTGGAACCTACGCTGGGTTCCGCTGAGTAGAAGATTCTCACCGGCTCGTCAGACCGGTCCCTTTCACAATTTGACAATGAGAGGCGTGGAAAAGTTAGGCCCTTAGGACCCATTGAAAACCACTCTCTCACTATCAGTAGACAATGGAAGGCGTGGAAAAGTTAGGCCCTTAGGACCCATTGAAAACCACTCTCCCACCGTCAGTTGCCGAGGCGTGGAAAACGATCTCCAATTCGCAAAAACCACTCTCAGTAACTATCGAAGCTCCAAAACCTGTGTCATTGGAGTGAGGGAGAAACCCGACACACCCATCCACTGCTCCCTGGGTGGACTAGGAAACCCTGCCCCTGACACTCGTCCGCGATCATGGAAAACAGTCTTCTAGATTCCTTCCGGGTCTTTCGTTCCAGTTCCAGTTCCAGTTCCTCCCGTCCCCGTCCAGTCTCCGTCCAACACAAAAACCACTTCTCTCGAACGTCGGCTCCAGTCGAGTGTCGCGCCTTCTCTCTCGTTGCCGATCGATTCAGCGTTCGCCCTTCCTTCGCCAGTCTCTTGTTCGCTCCCGGTCTTCTCGGTCTCTCGCGATCGATTCGCTCGATCCCTTCCAGAGATCCTTGGGTATAGTCGGTAGTCCAGGGTGTCCCTTCCGCTCCACCAAGCGTCCCCATGGGTCCCTTCGTCTCTCGACGAGTCTCTTCAGAGTCTCTTCAGAGTCTCCTTCGAGTCTCCATAGATCCTCTCCAAAGTCTCCTTCGAGTCTCCATAGATCATCTTCAGAGTCTCCTTCGAGTCTCCATAGGTCCTCTCCAGAGTCTCTTCAGAGTCTCATTCCCGACAGTCCCCCTCCGATCCGTTCGCGCTCGCCAGACTATGTAGCTCCAAGTCACGCGCCATAGGATAAGGACAAAACCCGATCACCGTCTCGCAACAATGACCGATAAACCTCTTCCCTGACGCGAGTCCACCGATCATGGAAACCAGTCCTCCTTTGCGACCGACCTCGGAGTCCCGTAAAACCACTCTCGACAGACGGTGTCGCCCCAGAATCGCTCCGCCCTTAAAGGCGTGAAACCGGTACCCGCGATTAGGCAACCGTAAAACACTCTTGACGAGAGCGATTGAATCTTCGTGACGGCAGTGCTCCCTTCATGTCACGCTCATCCGAGTCCGTCGTTAAAGGCGTGGAACAGGCGTCCGACTCGACCCCCCTCGAGCCCTCTGGCCCACCCAAAACCACTCTTGGCGAGACCCTTCGGTGTGAGTGGAAAAGCCGGTTCGGAGAATCGACTGAAAAACCACTCGTTTCCTCACAGTGTGCAACGTGCCACACCATGGAACCCCCCTCGACAGCCCGATTGCTCGTGCCATCTTTACAGCCACTCGTCCCTTTCGTTCCTCCTCCCTCCTTCTTGGGATCAGTCTCGTCATTGGTTTCTTTCTTCTTTCAATTCTTTCTTTCGTTGCTCTTGGGACGACACTTTTAGCACTGACCCGTTTTGGCTTTGCAGCCGATTGTCCTTCTATATGGTCGCGGCAGAGCCAGCAATCACCACACGACGAAGTGCACACAGTCACTCAGATCGCAGTGAGACCGACTCACTCTCAGCAGTCACAGTGAGACCAACTCACTCCCAGCAAGACCAATCACAGTGAGACCAACTCACTCCCAGCAAGACCAATCACAGTGAGACCAACTCACTCCCAGCAAGACCAATCACAGTGAGACCAACTCACTCCCAGCAAGACCAATCACAGTGAGACCAACTCACTCCCAGCAAGACCAATCACAGTGAGACCAACTCAC
>ERZ1106948.503-NODE-503-length-17252-cov-33.770600_pt1 | contig 17252 bp, 12 predicted proteins | sample MGYA00403673_ERZ1106948 | MGnify/ENA primary metagenome ERZ1106948 (study PRJEB35170, sample SAMEA104062409) | human gut metagenome | biome: human gut; feature: human-associated habitat; material: faeces | place: Denmark | collected 2012-05-07 ...
GAACGAAGGGAATGGACCGACGACTGAAAAACGGGGGGCAGGGTGGGGAGGGTGGACAGGAAGGCAAGCGCGTTCGCAGAGGAGACGTTGAAGAAGAAGAGCGTGGTGACAGACGAGGCGTTGGAGGAGACGACCACCCGCCAATCTTCGATGCCGACGGCGTGGAATGAGAGCGAGAAGACATCTGTGAACACTACCCAACAGAGAGTGAAGCGATGACTCACCTGTGGTGATCTCCTCCTGCACGTTCAGTGACTCGTACGCGTTCGTGATCGTCGTGTCGATGAGGAAGCTCCACTCACTGTACACGAACAACCACTGGTCCGAAATCGGTTTGTTTTCGGTCAGCAGTCGCAGCGAGCAGTCGCCATTGCCATACCGCTCTTCATCCGAGCACCTACCCCTCACTCCCCCCATTTTCACTCACACGCATCGATACCGTTCCGACGGGTCGCACACGCCACGTCCGTTACACTCCACGACCCCTTCCTTCACATGCACCAGCCCGCCACAGGACTTCGCGCACAGCCCGCCGTAGTAGCCCTTATGGCACTGACAGCTCTCGCCGTCCTCGCACACGCCGTGACCGCCGCAGGGCAGGTCGCCCACCATGGGACAGTAGAGCCAGTCGACGTCGATTTGAATGCGCGTGGAGAGAATGGAGTTGGCCATGGTGACGTTGAAGGCCTCCTCGGCGCAGCAGAAGGAGAAGTAGGTGGAGTTGAGTTGGAGGGAGTGGAAGGTGACGAAAGCGGGCGTGTTGGGGGCGAGGGGGAGTTGCTGGTGAGATGGGTGTTGGGCGAGGAGGGCACAGGTGGAGGGCGGCGTGTTGTTGTGAGTGAGGATGCAGTGGGCGGTGGCATGGTAGTCGTAGAGAAGGGAGAGGGTCGCTGCACGCCAGGCAGACTCGACGAGGGAGGAATGAAGGATTCCGCCCGTGAGAGTCAGTGTGAGAGAAGCCGAAGCGTTGGGAACGCCATCGATCGAGTAGACTGTATTGCCCGGCAGAGATATCGAAAAGGGGGAGTGAGAGAAGGGAACGACACGAAGGAGATAGGAAGAGGGAGTGAACGTGGAAATGGAGAGAGGAGAACACGACTCATAGAGAAAGCTGGAGGCGGAGATGGTAACGACAGGAGAAGAGGATGTGACCGAAATAGAGCAGGGATACGAAGAGACTTGGGTTGAATTGTCGGCACTCTCCATGACGACAGTCAGCGTTGACTCGGATTGTGAGAGCATACCAGACCATGTCAATGCACTCGCTTCGGTGTTGTTGATGGGAACACTCGAAAGCACGACTTTAGTGGAAGAATCACACTGATATGTGTAGAGCAGTACAAAAGAACCCTGCAGAGACCGAGGGAAGGATGATTGTGTTCCTTCGGAAGGAGGTAGGGATACACAGACTCCGTGCTGTGTGACATGAGAAGCACTCTGTAGTTGCGTAGTATTCTGTTTCTGCTGATATATGCACAACACGCTTTTCCTTCTCTGGGATGTCGTCAACAGTACTGCCGTTGCGTTACTTGAAACGGTCAGCATACGAAATCCACACGAATTGGTTTCGGCCCCATGGCCCTCGATTAAGCCCGAATAGGCACTTTCAAACAGTAGCAAAGCAATGCACAACTACAGTTCACTAGATTCTGAAGGCCACACGAAGAAGAAGGTTCCATACCGGTTCTGCGAATTGTTCCCCAGCGGAAGGAATGCACGCATCACAGATAAGCAAATGAAGGTGTATTAACAGCCTCCACCTACCAGAAGAATGGTGCCTAACACGAGCGTTCAAAATGGATCCTTGTGCACAACTATTCACAGGCAATCGAAACAGGCATAAGAGGCAACCAAAAGAGAGTTCGATGGAAATGGGCTTCAAGCAAGACGTGCATAATGCGCATTTAGACTGGAATAATAACTACAATCGCTCGGAGGGACTCGCTGGTGAACGGACTGGCTGCATTCTTCGTTTTCGTTGTATGTTTTTTTGGGCAAACTCCTATTTCACAGCGATGCAGAAGACAAAGACAAGGCAGAAGAGTGGTTTTGGGGGTTGGGGAGCAATTGGGGAATCGGAAGAGTTTGCCACAAATTCCTTCACAATACAATCTGGTATGTGAAAAGCATCGACCTGAGTCCATTAATAGCTATTATTATCGTAACACGATTCGAGGCTTCTAGGCAAAAGGCTGAATCTGATTGGCTGATACATGCTCGTGGTCTTGAAGAGTGTATGGTCATATATTTCTTTACTGGAATTGTTATGAAAGCTTTTTTATCTCTTTCTGTTATCGCTTTCTTATTTGGTATGTGCTCTTTGGCGTGCTGACGACTAGCGGTCGCATGGAGCTGCGAGAGCAATGAAGTGGCTATTACCATGATCAGAACGTACGCGAATTATGCTAGTGAAGAGAAGGTGAAGATTTACCAAGGCACCACTGTACAGGGTCCATTGGTTTTCACTACTGATACTGTCTCTGTTGCTGGTACTTTCACTTACAATCTGTGCTTGGTGCCGGGTCAGTACCTGTTGTACATGACCGATGCCTACGGTGATGGCTGGTCTGCTGGTTCTTCCATGACTCTGACGAATTCGGTGGAAGCGATTGGTACGTATCGCTGCAACAGTGGTAACGTGGCGACGGAGGTGATTACGATTGCGGTACCTGTTCCCACTGAATGGTGTTACAGCAACGAAGCTCAGACCTCGGGCAGCTGGAAGACTGGTTCTACAACATGGCCTGTTGTTGAGACCTTTCCCGCTGTGACGACAACGACTCGTTACTTCCGCACGACCCTTACTGCTGGTGCCAATTATGCCGTCCGTCTCACCGTGACGACTGATGTTGGTTTCAGAGCGTACCTGAACGGTGCCGCTATCATGGAGTGGGGTCTTCCCAGTGGTGACATCACTGCCAGTACTTACGCTGTGAACTCGACTGCGACGCCTACTCAGTATGTGGTGTCTACCACGTTTGCTATTTATCACTCGGCCTCTGGCGAGTACGTTATCGCTGTGGAAGTGCACGCTTCGGAGGGCAAGGTGAACGGCGACGAGACCTTCTCGTGCGATGTGAAGCCGATTTCGCGGAATAACTATCGTTTGATCGACTCCCAGGGCTCCTACTACAGCCACCCTGCAACGACCGGAGGAGAGGGTTCTGACATGCTGTTCGATGACAGTGTGTACACCAAGTGGTGCTTCATCGTGGACGATACCGATCACGCCATCTGGTCCGTGTGGACGTTCGGCACCAACAGACGCGAGCTCATGAACAAGTACACGCTCAGTACTGCTAACGATATGTCGATTCGCGATTGCTTATCATGGAAGATATCTGCTAGTAACGACCAGAGCACCTGGATGCTGTTGGACGAGCAGAATGACGTTGTGTGGAATGACAGACGCGAGACGCGGGAGTTCGTCATCAGCAACTACGAACCGTACGCCGCCTACAAGTGGGAGTGCACGAAGGTGCTCGCCATCGGTGGCACCGACAACCGTTTCCAGATGAGTGAGTGGAACCTGCTTCTGTCCGACCAGCCTTACGTTACGCCCTCGGTGGACTATCCCCAGAGCAGCTACATCTGGTCCGTGAACGTGGATAACGTCAACATCGCCCCCGTGAAGAGCGGCTTCTCCGGCTTCATGATTTCGGGTGCTGGCGGCGCCATTCTCCCCAACGGTCTGGTGTTCAACTCGCTGAACGGCGCGATAACGGGTATTCCCACCTCCTCGATGGCGGCGACGCAGTTCACGATCAGCGCCACGTACGTGGACGGTCAGCAGTACACGACGGTGCTCACCATCACGGTGAACGCGTGCGACCTGCCGAACTTCATCTCGGTCGTTGCGACGAAGACCAACCCTGATGCTCTGGCTGAGAACTGGTACTTGAAGAACAGCGCAGACGAGACGGTGATGTCGAAGTTGACTTCCGGCAGAATGTGCATCCCCACCGGCGACTACACGCTGCTGCTGTCCTCTTCCTCGGGTACGACGTGGAGTGCCACCTCGATTCTCACGATCTCCGCCATCATCAACGATCAGGAGTTCACGATCGCCACGGCCCGCCTGACCATCAAGATCCAGGACACGATCAAGCTCTCGCTGGTCTACCCGCTCCCTCCCGCCTCCGTCAGCACCATCAAGTACCTCGCTGACGGCACCGTGCCCGCCAACTGGAACACCGAGTCCTTCTCCGACTCGCAGTGGACGACGCTGAACGACGCATCTCGTCCTGCTTCCGTAAACAAGATCCAGTTGTACAGAGCAACCTTCAACGTGGCTTCGGTCACCGGCTACCACGGCTTTGAGATCCAGGTGAAGTCGCGCGCTGGTGTCGTGATCTACCTGAACGGAGAAGAGGTGTACCGCCGCTTCTTGCCTGCGGGCGACATTTCCGCCTCCACGACGGCCATCGGTGGCGGCGTGTCCTCCTCCTGGAAGGCTGTGACGGGCGTGATCGGTAAGCTTCACAACGGCCAGAACACGATCGCTGTGGGTATCATCACCCTCACGGAGAGCGCGCTGGACTTCGACATGTCGCTGCGTCTGATGGGCGAGACCGTTCTACTGACGCGCTATTGGGACTACACCACCATTGGCTCTGCCGACAACCTGTTTGACACCAACCCCGACACCCGCTACAGCGCCGCCATCTCCGCGAGCGCTCCCGCGATTGCTGGCATCAAGTTCAACGGCGAGCGCGCTGAGGCGTTCAACGAGTACTGCATCGTGACCGACTCCAGTATGGTGGCGAACGATCCCCGCGACTGGACCGTGGAGGGTAGCAACGACGACGAGACCTTCACCGCGCTGGACACGCGCACGGGCATGGTGTTCGAGGGCCGCTCGACGGAGTACTGCTTCTACATGGCGAGCAATACGAAGGCGTACACGACGTACAGAATCAAGATCACGAGCGTGTTCAGCGAGACCGCCACGTCTGTGTACCTGACGCAGTGGAACCTGTACAACGAGGACTTGGCTTCGCTGGAGGTGCCCGAGCTCTCCTTCACTCCCAACACGCTGACCGGCTACACGAGTGTCGCCTTCCCCGGCAGCGTGTGCTCGTCGACCTACTACAACACGTTCTCCATCTCTCCCGCTCTCCCCTCGGGTCTGACGATCAGTTCCATGACGGGTGTGATCACGGGTGTGATGACCAGAGAGTACGCGGCGACGGAGCACACGATCACGGCTCTCAACCACCTCGGTGAGGAGAAGCACACCACCGTGACCATTGCCGTGCAGCGCTGCGCCGGCGACATGATCTCCTTCACGCTGATCTTCGAGTTCGGCTCGGGCGCCACTTCTTGTTCGTACCAGCTTCTGGACCGCACGACGAGCCAGGTGGTGGACTCGCGCAGCTCGTTCATCAACGACTACACGCTGTCCATCCCCATGTGCAGACCCGCCACGACGTACCTCATCCGTCTGATGAAGACGGACACGAGCGGCTGGGGCAGCAACAACGTGAAGGTGCAACTGGCCGACGGCAGCATCCTGCTGACGGAGTCTCTCGCCTCGGGCTACTACGAGAAGGACTACCCCTTCAACCCCGCGTACTCCGTGCTGCCGCAGTGGACGACCTGGAGCTACCTGTACGGAAGCGCTCCTTCTGGCTGGATGTCCGACGCGAGCGTCTCCTCCTCGTGGGAGACGGCGCTGCCCGTGGACCTGCCTGCCGCGACGAGCGTGACGCAGTACTACGTGAAGGTGTTCGAGATTCCTTCCCTCGCTGACTTCGCTTCGGCGGATATCACGGTGATGGTGAAGGCGGGTGCCGTGGTGTACCTGAACGGTGTGGAGATCCGCAGAATTAACATGCCCGAGGGCGCGATCGACAGCAACACGGCCGCCACGAAAGAGAACGTCATCGCCACGGCGGTGGTGGTGGGCGAGTCGGTGCTGAACGAGCTGCTGAAGGACGGCACGAACATCCTGGCTGTGGAGACGCACCGCGTGGACAAGAACGAGGAGACGAACAGCTTCGACGCCTCGGCGCTGCTAATTCTGGACAACATGTACATGCTGAAGGACGGCGAGGGCACGACGGAGCCTTCCGCGACGGGCGACGAGGGCAGCGACAAGCTCTTCGACAACAACGCGTCCACCAAGTTCTCGGTGGGCGGCTGCGTGGGCACCGAGTTCACCTGGAGGTATGCGAATAACAGACGCGAGCCCATCACGAACTACGCGCTGGTGAACGCCAACGATTGCAACGTGCGCTCTCCCTCGGGCTGGTCGTTCATGGGTTCCAACGACGGCGCGGAGTGGACGACGCTGCAGCGCAAGGAATCGCAGTTCTTCTCGAGCTACTTCGAGCAGAAGCGCTACGACGTGTACAACCCCAAGGCGTACAACATGTACAAGGTGGTGGTGAGCGAGTGCAACAACCCCGCGCTCAGCGGCACGGACGGCTCTTCCTGCGGCTCCAACTCCTTCCAGCTCGCGGACTTCTACATGTTCACCAAGCGCATGAACACTGGCTACTGCAAGCCCGACGGCGAGTACGCTGGCGCTCTGGAGGGCGACAGCAGCTACAAGAACTGCCCGCAGCTGTACGACGGCATCAAATACCGTCTGTGCGCCAATGGTACCTTCGCTCCCGAGGTGAATGCGTGCTCTCCCAAAGCCCCCGCGGGTATGAGCTATCCTCAGGAGATCTACAACTTGGTGATGAAGAAGGACGTGGGCGCCATCACGCCCCAGGTGGTGGCTGCCGCTTTCACGGCGTCCATCTTCCCGAACCTTCCTGCCGGTCTGAGCCTGAACCCTGAGACGGCTGTGATCAGCGGAGCTCCCACCGTGGAGTCGGAGATGAAGAAGTACACTGTGACGGTGAAGAACGTCGCTGGATCCATTTACACTACTCTGTCCATTTCTGTCGAAAAGGCTCCCATCAACTGGGTACTCATTGGTATCCTTATTGCTGTGGTGGTCATTGTTATTGTTGTGATTATTGTTGTGATTGCGACGTCGAACAAGAAGAAGGTTTCTTCCTCGAAGAAGAAGGTCCCTAAGACTACCTCCAAGGCTGGCAACAAGCCTGCTCCTGCGAAACCTAAGGCTGCTATTAAGGTTTAGTTGTCTTTGTTGCAACAAACAAGCTAATATCCACTACGATGCTCTTCGATGTAGTCTCGTAGATAGTCAGCGTCTAAGGATGAGACAGGACGACCGAATGGACTCTCCGCGATCACCTCCTCGTTGCTCTTGAAGGCGCCACACATGTTGATCTCCTCCAGGTTGGGAATGTCTACTCTTAAGCGATTCGCTCGCAACCACTCTTCAGCTCGATCGTCTTCATGTAGTTGTACCCGAAGTCACACGTCACGTTAAAGCGAGTGAGCGCGGGTAGGTCTATCGCTCACTCCACGCCACCGCGCAAACCGATCATCACCAGTCTCGCGTGCACGTCGTAGTCGCCCCACAGTGCGCCATACCCCGTCACGATCTCCTCCAGCTTCGGCAAGTCTATTCATTCACCCCACACCCCACACCCACTCTCGAATCGCACCTCCTTCGTGGGGTAGAAGCAGCTGTCCTCCAACGCTACACGCCGCAGCTGCGGGAAGTCGACGAGGCGGAAGTACTCGCCCTCCCGGAAGCAGCTTCTGTCGCAGACGATCTCCTCCAGCGCGGGCATGTCTTCAACTCAGCGCCACTTGCCACAACGACCCTCGATCTCAAATCCAGCGTACCAGGTGAAGCAGTTGGCGGGAACGTGAAACACTCGCAGAAGGGGACAGTGCTTGATGGAGAAGGAGGAAGTGGAGGGAGAATTGATGATGAAACTGTCGTGCTCCAACGTGAAGGCGGCCAGTTTCGGAAGGTCCGAAATCGCCACCTTTTCGACGAAGGAGAATGAGTGATGTTCGATATGGATAGACGCCAATTCCGGGAATCCAGAAAGAACCAGGGTTTTGGTGGTCTTGTCGTTCCCAGTGAACTTGCCGATATCTAGCGTCTCGATCGACGCGCTAAGCGAACTGACGGAAAACGGGTGGTTTACGGTGAGATACAGAAGCTCGGATCTGTCCTCAATGGCGGACGCGAGTAGGGGGGCATCTATTCATGACGGACCCAATTGGTCCCCACTGGTGGCGGTCAGTTTGTACACCTTGCGGAAGGTGTAGTAACCGTCGATCTTCTGCAGCTTCGGCACGTCTTCGCCTCATTTCCCTCCAACTCCCTCACTCTCCACCGTGATGTCGCCCAGCTCGTCGAACATCTCGCCCCTCGACGCTAGCAGCTCCAGCGCGGGCAGGTCTACGATGGAGGGCGTGTCGTGTGACTACCTCGCAGCACCAGGTGGCTGTTGGTGCACTCCTGACCCTCCAACTCGAACACGTCGCGACCCTCCTCACCGTCGTACGCGCCCTCCAGCGAGTGGCTCTGGATGTGCCACACCTTCAGCGACGGCAGGTCTGGCTCTCATCACCCCACACATCCCCAACTTTCGACCACACCGTCGCGCATCTTGCCGCACACTCCATAGCCCATCGTCATCTCCTCGAGAGCAAACAGGTCTACGATCAACGCGTGCTCAAGTCCAGACCGCGAATGGTAATGGTGCGCGCCTCGTAGCCGAAGCGGTCGCCGAACTCCAATTCGGTGAGTGCCGGGAGGTCTGAGAGTGAGTTCGTGGGAGAAGGAGTACCATAACAGACGATGGAGGTGATGTTGGGGAACGAGTTCGGTTTGATGAGGAGCGAGGACAGGCAAGGACAACTGTACACGCTGAAACTGCCGTTCATGCTCTTGTCGAAGAACGCCTTGCCCTCGAAGAACGCGGATTGGAGGCGCGGCAAGTGGTGGAGGGAGAATGAGGACAGCGATGATGAACAGCTCGTTTTGAAGCGAAGCGTCTCCACGATTGAGCACACCGAGTCGAACGGATCCATCTTTGCTATGACCATGTTGCTCGTGATCTTGTCGTGACAGTTGTTCGACCACTCTCCCTCATACACCACTTCGCCATTGCGGTCAAACAGAGTGCCCGTTCCATGCCTCTCGTTGTTGCAGAACCCTCCTTGATACTCGATCTTTTCCAACGAAGAGTGGAACGTCGTGCCGTAACACTCGTACTGTCCGTTGAAGATGAAACCCTCGTATAGCTTGTGATTGAACGAATCCCACATCGTGCCCTTTCCGCACGGACTGTCCTTGAACACATCTCCCTCCCAACGAACACCATCCACATTCATATCCACGATTTGTTTATGCGCAATCATAGACACATCGATACGCTCCACTTCGACACCCTTCGAAATCACAGACACTTTCACAATACCGTCTTTCGTGGTCTCCATGATTACTCCATTTTCGGCCGTATCAAAGTGCATGCAGTAGGATGTACCCTCCGGTGATATTGAAAGATGGCACAGTACACAACCCTCCGCTGAAAACGTCGTGAAGGAGTCGTTGCTTTGCTCTAGAATGGTATCTCTCTCTGTCTTCCAGTTTGATTCCATGATGGAAAAAAGAATGAAAAGGGACTCCTAACAATGGGGAAACGGCTCTCTTCTATGCGCTGTCCAGCACACTTGATACTCGCTACAACAAACACAGTAACATTACAAAGTATTCAAATCATTAAGGTTAAAAGCGTTGTCTTGGGCCGGCATAGAAGGAACAGGAGCAATCGGATCAGCCGTGGGTCCTACCTGCTGACCCGGAACCGACATACCGGGCGTCGGCATGGGCTCGACACTGATCGAAGCCAGCTCGCGATCCAGCTCGTCTTCGTCGATCTCTGTGTCTCCGACCATTCCGTCCATCATCATCTCCTGCACGTCGTCCATGTCCTCGCGCATGTCTTGCAGTTTATCCGACAGGTTCATGAACTCGTTCATGTCCACCTGCTTGAACATCTGGCTCTGTGCGTCCGACACCTCCTTCATCACCTTGTACTGCTCCTTCATCATTTCCATGTTCTCGATGGTCATGGCGGTCTGGCCCATGCTCAAGTTCATATTCTGCACGGACGTCAGCTGCTTCTGGAGTAGGTTTCTTCTCTTCAGCAACTACAGGTAAACTAACCAAACGAAGCGTACAGCAGACGCCTGGTTACGCAACGTTGTGTAATTGGATCCTCTCTTCGCCATCTGCTGCTTCAGCCTACGCATAACCCCTTCGCACCGACAATCACTGGGAAAGCTGCGCGTCGATGTCGTTGATCTTCTTTTGTGTCATTTCCTCTCGCTTGTCCAGAGTGGTCATATGGTCATTGAAACGAGTCATATCGATGGGCTGGTCCTCCTTCGTCTGCGTGGGCTTCTTTGTTCCGATAAATCTTCCGAACATGACGAATCCAAATCTCTTTTCACAAATAATGAATCTTTTGACTGTTCGATCAAGTCAGACTGTCTGTCGTTCCGCTCCTGAAGCAACTATCCGTGCCATTCCGTGGACGACGCTTCCGAATCCAGTTTATCCCATCCAAGCGTCGGAACGATGGGCGTCTTCCTGTTTCTGAAATTGTGTGCTGAGTGGGTCATGGAAGAGCCGAGTTTGGAGGGAGAAGAATGATCGCTCTCGTTTGGTTTGCCGTGATAACGAATGTCGTTTTCATAAACTCTAACGGAATTGAGCGAAGACGAAGGTCCATCTCGCTGATTCTCCATCTTCTTCGTTTCTTTCGTGTTTTTGAATAGAGCATGTATTTTCATCTCATCCTCGCAGTATGGAACGCGTTCGCTGTTTCATTGCTCATCTCCCCTCTCCCTTCTTCCAAGAGACCCGAAACACGTTCTGCTCCTTTGCAATCCATGAAAAACACTCCAACCCAATTATGCGCGCTCACGTCCCAATTGTTCTTCGCCCCAGTTGACCCCTTCGCTTCTGGATCCATCACTCTTTCCTGCACGCTTGTTCCGACAAATGACTTCTGTTCAAAAAGATAGCGATGGACAGGGAGCGACTCCTCAGGGAATGACTGACGTGCACCAAGTGGACCTATCTATCCTCCTGGGAGAGCGACTGAAAACGGACTGCGACAAGGGCCTCTCCTCGGAGGAGCAGTCCATTCGTCTCCAGAGGGATGGTCCGAATCGCATGACGCCCCCGAAGTCCATTCCGGAGTGGCTGCGCTTCCTGAAGACATTCACAGGTTTCTTTTCTCTCCTCCTTCTGGCCGGCTCGGTGCTCTGCTTCATTGGCTACGCGCTGAAGCAGGAGGTCGAAAACCTGTACCTCGGGATCGTTCTGTTTGCCGTCGTGTTCATCACCGGACTCTTCACCTATCTCCAGGAGAAGAAGTCGAACAACCTCATGGAGTCCTTCAAGAACATGATGCCCGACCGCTGCACCGTCATCCGCGATGGAAACCCGCGGGAGGTCGACACGGAGGACCTCGTGGTGGGCGACATCCTCCACCTGAAGGCGGGCGACCGCGTGCCTGCCGACATCCGCATCATCGAGTGCTCGGACGACATGCAGGTAGACAACGCGTCGCTGACTGGCGAGTCGGAGCCGTGCAAGCGCTCTCCCAACTGCACCAACGCCAATCCCCTCGAGACGCAAAACATGGCGTTTTTCGGCACACAGGTGCCCAAGGGGAGCTGCAAGGGTGTGGTCACAGCAGTGGGCGATCACACCTTCATGGGACGCATCGCGACGCTAACGCTCACCACCGGGTCCGCAAAAACCCCGATCGCGTCGGAGTTGGACCACTTCATCTACATCATCTCCGTGGTGGCGGTGACGCTAGGCGTGGTGTTCTTCCTGGTGGGGTGCTTCATCGGCACGGACCTCATCACCAACCTCGTGTTCATGATCGGAATCATCGTCGCCAACGTGCCCGAGGGACTCCTCGTCACCGTCACGGTGTCGCTCTCGCTCACAGCACACCGCATGTCTGCGAAGAGCGTGCTCGTGAAGAACTTGGAGGGCGTGGAGACGCTCGGGTCGACCAGTTGCATCTGCTCCGACAAGACGGGCACGCTCACGCAGAACGTGATGACGGTCGCCAACGTGGTGTACGACGACGCGGTGTTCGACTGCGACTGCTCGATGTACGCGCGGCCCACGCTCGACGAAACGGCGCTCTCGTTCACGCACCTGCGACGCATCGCTGCGCTGTGCAACAACGCCAAATGGGACGAGTCTTCCAAGTTCAAAAAGGGTGACCCCACGACACCACAACCCTTCGTCGAGGAGTTCGTGCTCGGCGACGGCTCCACGGAGCGACGCGTCATGTGGAAACCGATCGGCGACGCGAGTGAGTCGGCGTTGCTCAAGTTCGTGCAAGGCTCGTTGGATGTGGACGCGTACCGCGTGGAGCACGCGAAGGTGAAGGAGATCCCGTTCAACTCCACCAACAAGTACCAGGTCTCCGTCCACCGCCAGCCCGCCAGCGGCCAGCTCCTCCTGGTGATGAAGGGCGCGCCCGAGCGCATTCTCACGCGCTGCGACCGCTGTCTGCTGAACGGCGAGGTGGTCCCGTTCACCCCCGCGCTGCGCGAGCACATGGAGAGTATCCAGTTGGAGCTGTCGCGCAAGGGGCTGCGCGTGCTCGGACTCTGCGAACTCGCGCTCGACCCCGCGGTGTACACGCCTGACTACGCCTTCAGCAGCGAAACGCCCAACTTCCCGCTGGGCGAAGATCGCGACTCGTTTCCCGCGGGGGTGCCGCACACGGACGCGGTGTTCACGAAGCTGTGTTTCGTGGGCATGATGGCACTGATCGACCCCCCACGCCCCCAGGTGCCGCCCGCTGTGGAGAAATGCAAAACCGCGGGGATCCGCGTGATCATGGTGACGGGCGACCACCCGGTGACGGCGAAGGCGATCGCGAAGAAGGTGGGCATTCTGTGGGGCGACACGTCGGAGGACGTGGAGTTGCGTAACCACGAGAAGGGGCTGAAGGAGGGCGATCCGGGTTGGGAGGACCCTGCGCTGGCTCCAGCCATCGTGGTGCCGGGCTGGGAGCTCACGCCGGACCTGCCCGCATCGCTCTGGGACGACATTCTGGACCACCCGCAGGTGGTGTTCGCGCGCACGTCGCCACAGCAGAAGCTGATGATCGTGGAACAGGCGCAGAGGCGCGGCGAGATCGTGGCGGTGACGGGCGACGGCGTGAACGACGCACCTGCGCTGCGTAAGGCGGACATCGGGATCGCGATGGGCATCATGGGCTCTGCGGTGAGCAAGGAGGCGGCGGACATGATTCTGGTGGATGACAACTTCGCGTCGATCGTGAACGGAATTGAAGAGGGACGCTTGATCTTCGACAATCTGAAGAAATCCATTGCGTACACGCTGTCCTCCAACATTCCAGAAATCGGCCCGTTTTTGGCGTTCATTGTGTTCCAAATCCCTCTCCCGTTGGAAACCATTCTCATTCTGCTCATCGACCTCGGCACGGACATGCTTCCCGCCATCAGCTACGCCTACGAAACTCCCGAAGCGGATATAATGAAACGCCCTCCCCGCGACTCGCGACAGGACAAGTTGGTGAACTCGAAGCTCATATTCTTCGCGTACCTTCAGATTGGCGTGATTCAGTGCATCGCTGCGTTCTTCACTTTTCTGATGGTGATGACGAACTTCGGGTATCCTGGACACATCCTGATGGGTTTGGGGGCATACGAGAATTGGGGCAAGCAGACGCTGTATTGCAAGACGGAGGGCGGACACTGGTTCCGCGAGGTGGTGCGTGAGGGCGTTTCATCCTTCGAGAAGTGGGAGGGAAGTGTTACCAACCAGCACGACTTCTTCTCCATGTTCAATCAGGGCTATATGTTTTGGGACGCCGAGGAAAACGGTCATCTGATTGGTTGCCACTTTCCCGCCAAGAACTTCAAGGGGTCCTTGTCCTCAGTGCCGCACTTCAACCTCGCCGACCCCGCCTCCTACGCGACCTCCGAGGGCGCCTTCACCGCGGGGAACAGCGTGGTGACGGAGCAGTCGATCGCAGTTCTCCTCCGCGCGGGCTACTACCCGTACCTGCCGCTGCGAGGTCGTGTCTCGCCCTTCTGGAGGAGGACGTGGGTGGAGGAGGACGTGGCGGCCGCGTCGAGCGTGGGGCTGGTGGGCAGTGCGACGGCGGTGCTGGGGTACCAGCCTGTGGGCGCGTGGCGACTGTCGGACTTGGAAGAGGAGTGCGAGAACAAGAGCGAGTTGACGTCGCGCGTGCTGGCTCTGATTCTGAACGATGCGGAGTACAGCGCGATGGGCAAGAAGCTGTATCGCAAGGCGTCCTTCTATCACTCCACGTCGAAGGCGGAGGAGGGATACAGGTATGCGCTCACAGAAGTGAAGGAGGGTCGATTGGTGATGAACATCGCTTCACGCATGATGCAGAAGGAGGCGTTGCACTATGCGCAGACGTCGTACTTGGTGGTGATCGTCATCGTCCAAGTGGCGGACCTTCTCATCTGCAAAACGCGAATGCTCTCCATTATCGACCAGGGGATGTCGAATAGCGCTATGAACGCGGCACTGTTCTTCGAGCTGATCCTTGCGAGTTTCCTTCTCTACACTCCCTTTTTGAACGATGTGCTGAGAACAAGGCCTGTGCCTCTCACGAGCTGGCTTATGGGGATGCCCTACATGGTGCTGATCATTGTGTACGACGAGGTGAGGAAGTTCCTCATGCGACGAACAACCACGGTGACGGTCAATGCGGAGACCAAGCAGATCCTCCGAAATGCGGGGTGGATCGAGCGCAACACATACTACTAACTGCAGTTGTTTGTGAGCAAACACGACGAAAATCATTTGTTCTCTCAGTAACCATCCTCATTTAGTGAGCACGACCCATGAGTCTCTTCTTGTTCACGTACTTCTTCTGGGCACGACGAAGAGCCTACGCGTCACACGCACACGCCAGCGCCCACCAGATCAAGAGCGTTGTAACGAGCCACAGCAGCAGCCTCGAAGCAAGGGCGGTAAGAACCCTTCACGACCTCCTTCGCCACGGACTTGGCAGACTTCACGTGAGCCTTCGTAGCCATCTTGCAAGGCTTGTTCTCGTGCTTGGTGGACTTGACGGAGAGCAGGATGTGCTTGCCCTCGCAATTCACGCCAATGGCACGCTTCTGGCAAATTCCCATGCACTTGGGGCTAGATGTGAGAGCTAGGCCCAAAGCACGCACGAATAAACGTTGGTCACGTTCAGCTTGTCCGTAGAGAAGGTGGTGACCTTGCAGCCCTGCTTCTGCTTTCTGAGGAAGGCGGAGTGGTTCTTGACGATGTTCCAAACGAGTTCAGAGGACATCTAGGCAACGTAAGCACTCTACTCAAAAGAAGGGAATGCGGAAGACGGCGCCTTCCCAGACCGGCAGCAGCGCACAGGACACTCACCACGTACTGTGGGACTTCGATAACAAACGAATCAAAACCGATATGTTGAATAACACACCATCAACTATTAGCGACAGAGACGTCCCAATAAAGAGCGACGAAGTAGGCTCTCTTCTATCGATTAGGCGTCTTATTCGTGCGTATCATTTCTTTGTTCCTTCCGCAAGAATGCATCCGAACGCTGGAAAGAAAGTCAGGTATGTGTCATCCTCGTCCTCTTCACACGTAGCTGGCCGGAAGTGGTCGGTAAGCCTTTTGAGGAGGCGAAGGCCCTCATCATGCAGGAGAGACCGGAGCTGCACGTAGTGCACATTAAGCCGGTAGGGAGCCCCAATCCCAATTCACACGTAGGGCGTGCCAATGACACGCGATCTGAATCCTTTCCGTGTCTTCGTTATCACGGACGGAAAGGAGCCGTACGTCGTGAACTGTGCTCCCCATTGTGGTTAACGTTTCTTTCGCTTTGTTCTAACGAAACAGTATGCGTATTCAATGAAGAAATGGACTAAAACACTACGTTGACTGGGTGGGAGCCGATGACGGGTCGGTGATCTGGAATCCGAACACCTCCTTGACGTCGATCTTTGCGACAGCGTCTTCCATCTAAATGGAAGGAAAGAGAACAATGACAACTCTGGCTTCGATGATCCTCTCCTTTCGCTCGATTTCCTCCTCCAAATTGACAGCTGGTGGATCTCTCCCTGTCTGTCACCGATTCGCAAAGACCTTACCGAACGAAGGAACAAGGGTGTTGCAACAAAGGGACATGTAAAGTACAATGCACTTGCTAAACACACGTTCGATTACGGAAGGAAAGAATGGATCACGGTCTCCCTCTTCCTCCGCTCTTCCTCGCTGCAAACACGGACCCGTTCCACTCTGCGCTGGTCTTTCACTTCAGAATACCATGTCTTAAACAGTGACTTCATCCTCTCCTCTTGATCCTGTTTTCTCCCAACAGACGCTTCATCTCGTACAAGTTTCAACGCCTCATCCTCCACAGACTCCAAGCTCTCATTTGCCACAGACTCCACACCCTCTCTCGGCACGAGCTCGCCGTACGCCTGCGCAAGGAGCCGGAACTCAAACCCCAGCAGACGGAGGTGCTCCACCTGCTGGGCGCGGTTAAACGACCAGCCGACGAAACGCTCGTCGAACACGGGCACAGCCCTGGAGTGGCGGACCAGCACGAAGGGCTGTTGCAGCAGACGGTCGAAGCAGGCGACATGCACTGAGTGCACCGTCTTCGGGAGAAACGCCCAGTCGATGAACAGATAGTCCTACGCGTCAGCGCGAGTGGTGGAGATAACATGTCTGGAGGCTGTGGAGGACCGCAGAGAGAGCCGCGTCGCGTCCAGCTCCTTACGAACACCCTCCTTCGTCTTGGGCATCTTCTTCCACTCTCTAGGGGTCATGACAAACCGGCGCGCCCACTCCATGAGACACGTGTCGTTGCGACGACAGTTGCGCTGGCGCGGAGGGAGGAAGAGGAGGGGAAGGATGGTTGCCACGCGCTCTCGGCACTCCGCCGCACTCAGACTCATCAGCTCGTCGTACAGGTTCTCTACTCGTGAGAGCGCACTGGAAGCGTCACGAGAGAGGAGCGTCCCGCTGTCCACCACCATGTAGTGCGTCGTCACGCAGTTCTGGATCGCCAGGTTCCGCAGGCGGTTGATCGGGAAGTTCTGCGGCTCCGTCTGCGCGCGCTCCGACGGCTCCAGCACGAGGAGGCGGACGCGGGAGGGCAGTCCCAGGCTGGTGATGGCCTCTCTCGCCTCGTCCCGGTCCGTGGCGACGGGCTTGAGCACGCTCACCGAGATGAAACTGGGCCACATTTGCGCCAGGGCGGAGACGTAGCCGAGCTCGGCGTAGCGCAGTGCGCAGACGATTGTGAAGTTGAAGTCCGCGTAGGATGCTGCGTCGAAGTCTAGTC
>ERZ1106948.504-NODE-504-length-17247-cov-33.853304_pt1 | contig 17247 bp, 19 predicted proteins | sample MGYA00403673_ERZ1106948 | MGnify/ENA primary metagenome ERZ1106948 (study PRJEB35170, sample SAMEA104062409) | human gut metagenome | biome: human gut; feature: human-associated habitat; material: faeces | place: Denmark | collected 2012-05-07 ...
GGCTGCCTACTTCGAGAACATGATGTTGTAAGGGAGAGGTGGGGTGTTTGTTGTGCATAAGCGAGTCGTTAGAGTAATCGAGTATTGAGGTAGTTCTCAAAGTCATTACTGCACTACCAGAAAACACAAAGAGAAAAGAACAACTCAAAACAAACACCCCACCAATAAAAGAACAAAGAAAAGTCATGCCCCTGGAAGTACTCCTCATACTGCTGATCGTAGTAGTCCACAACATCCTGATCCATCTCCCTCTCCTCCCGACGAACCAGAATCTGCCTCGCGTACTCGATCCGCAAGTCCTCGTCCGTCAAGTACTCCAACCACCACCGATTCCGCTCCACGAGCGACTGCACAGACTCCTCCTCTCTCACCTCAGGCGCCTCCAGCGCAGCAGCGAGCAGGTGCATGGAGTACAACTGAAGCGTCGGGTCCTAAAGCTCACTCTCTCGCCTCTCCCCCACGGAAAACTGGAACTCGACGAGCGCGAAGAGCGACTGCGCGAACACCACAGCGGAAATCAGCTCGCGCTCGAGCAGCCACCGCACGTCGAACACGGTGCTGAGCGAGGAGGGCGCGGACTGGATGTACGACTACGCGGTTAGAGAACGAGAGCGCGGGAACGGAAAGCGAACGAATGGCGGCTTGTTCGAGAGAAGGATCGTAAGTGTACCCGTGATCGCGGAGAAAGCGCAGGAGCGTGAACAGAAAATGCAAAAGGAAAGGAGACTTGCTGTGCTTGGAGACGAGGTCGCAGGTTTTGCGCACAATGGCATCGACATCCTACGGGTGAAGAACCGGAAGCGATCCTGCGATGTGGAGGAGATTGTATAGGTACAGATAGTGGAGAAGCGACTGGTTCGAGAGCGAGGCGTACTGGAGAGCATCGGCATACTGGCGATACTCGGAATCGGTAACGCTACACTGTCAATCGAATTCGAGACACATGCTCCTTCTGCTGGGATAGACACTCATAGAGAGAAACAAGAATCTACGGATCAGAGACGAGGAAGGAGAAGAAACGCGCAGCAGCTGGATGTAGCGAGTGGACTCTGTCTTCTCGTCAATCTCCGTAGTCGTGGTTAGGTTGTAGCGAAGAAGCATCGAGGACGCTTGGGAGAAGTCCTTCTACAACGTTACCGTGCATTCAAAGAAAGACCATATAGCACAAGTAGTAGATCAGCTTGTAGAGCAAGAACTCTCTGTGAGAAGGGTCATGCGTCAACAAACGCTTGAACGCACGCGTCACCTCCGTTGCCTTGTGCTTCTACGCTTCACAAATGAGCACAGCACGCACGATCAGAAGCAGCGTCGCCAGACTGTCGTATGCACAGGTGCAGTCATAGTCGCCCGTGATTTTGTGATTGAGCTTTTCTCTTCCCATTCATTACTTACGAATCCACCTACTGGTTCTTCCTGCACGCGTCGCACAGCTGAAAATGCGCGTCCTTGAGTATGCCCGACGTGTAATAATCTCGACATGTGGAGCACATCCGTTTGCACATGTTGCACTTCTATGTCTCAAATGAAAAGGAACAGGACGCACATTACTCGCGTACTTCACGATGGTCCGAATGCTGTCCTCCAACGTGGACGGCATCGAATCCGTGTACAGGTCATCCGCCTGGATGAGCGAGCGACGGAGACCCTCCTCCATCTCGGTAACGACTGCGTTGTGCAACTTCAGCCGTTTTGTCTGCTATTCCTCAGACACGCAAATTCACAAGAATACCATGGTCGATGCAACAAACAAGAGAATGCAGATGATCCATATGATACAACTTATTTCCTAAACCGATAATGCGCCTCACCGCTCTCTGCTGCCTGTAGATACTAGCCAACCACACAACCACAATCAGCACAACAACGCATGCCAGCACACAGAACACGTCGATCCACCAAAATCCAAAGCAGAACCCTGCGGTATGTTTCCAAACCAGCCTCCCCTCCTCGTCCTCCGTGCACTCCCACCTCATTCGCCCCGCCATTCCTCTCACGTCACAGCCCACCGTCCGCCGACTCCCCTTCCGCACAGAGGGCAGGTCGTACTTCCCCACCTCCTCGCATCGCATGTACATGTACACGATGGTCACGGGCACCTCGATCGCGCCCTCCTTGTTCTCCGCCACCACCACCACCTCGTACACCACCTCGTCCGCCTCCAGTGCCTCCGCCACGCCCATGATGACCCCGTCCGTCGGCGAGAGCACCAGATCCGCGGGGAAGTCGGTCTTCTCGCTGAAGCGGAAGGAGCACGCGCCCGCGTTCACCATCGCGGGGTCAGAGGTGTTGTTCTTCGCGCCCACGATGAACACGTACGTGGTGTGGGGGTAGGAGGCTTGCGACGGGGGAAACAACGAGCACTGCGACATGTCTTCGGCCTGAAACGCGCCATCGACGCAGCGACACTGGATGTAACCGTAGTACATGTCGGGACAGCTGGCGGTGGAGACGGCACCGGAGAGAACAGGCGCGTAGTCGGGCTGCTTGCACACCTTGCCGCCGTAAAGTGCCGACACACTGTATGTCGGCGCGATCTGGACGATAGAGAGCGGGGTGTTGCTCTGCAGCTGCTCGGGCTCCACCAGCACGAACCACATGAGCGAGGACACGAGTCCGATGGGGAACGGCAGCACCGTCGTCACCCCCGCGCGGACCACCACGTGCTCGATCGTCATCTGCAGCGAGGGCCAGCCCCCCACGTGAAGCACTTCCTCCAGCTCGTACTCCGAGAGCGGCGCGTCACTACCGAACAGCGTCCAGCGCGCCGGACCGAAGTCCTGTCCCAGCTGAACGGAGAGCGCGTTGAAGAGAGTGCTCTCGATGTTGGAGAACACCCAGCCCACCATGAAGCGCCGGTTGGGCAGCACGTGGAGGAAGGAGTTGTGCGTGTTGCTGAGAATCGCCTCCACGCCCTCCACGAAGGGCTCTTGCTCCACGTACAGCCACGACTCGTCGAGCGTGTTCAGCAGCGGCGCGTCCTCCTCCATCGCGAGATCGATGTACGCGGCGAGCGTCATTGACTGCGCCAGTGTCGAGCGGACAACTCGGAGCGAGACGACGTTTGCGGCGGCGCCGTCGAACACCCTGAAGGGGAAGGAGCAGCGATACCAGGTGGGTCGCGCCTGCTCGTTGATCAGTTCCGCGTCGTCTCGAGTCAAGTACTCGATATTGAACGCGCACACGCGGTTTCCGTTCCAGAACACCTCCACGCCTCCCGCCACGAAGACGCGCGCGTGGACCATCGTCGCGACGTCCGCGTAGTCGGTGGTGAAGCTCTTGCGCAGTCGGACGATGCGGCTGGAGGTGGCGGGCAGCGTCTCGATGGAGCTGGTCGCCCACGCCGAGTCGTCGAAGTCGACAGAGGTCCAGTCTGAGTCCGTTAAGTCGATCTCCTTCAGGTTACCAGAAGTCTTCTTTGCGCTTCTCGAAGTACTCAAAGCCTTCTTCGCGCTTCTCGAAGTACTCAAAGCCTTCTTCGCACTTCTTGAATAACTCGACGCCTCCACACTTCTTGAACCACCAGAAACTCCTCTCATATCTCTTGACTCACCCCCACCCGCCTCAAAGGAGTACCTCCAGACCGAATCGCGGTCGTCGCTCACGGAGAACACCAGAAAGGAGTACGTGAACACGGCGTCGGGGGAGTACTGGAAGGACGCCACGGGGAAGCGGTCCAGCCCCAGCTGAATCGTCACGCCGAACGGAGCACTGACGCGCGTGAGGCGCTCGGGGCGAAGCGTGAGGCTGTAGATCCCGCGGGGGAGACACTGTAACACCTCCTCCGACGCGCCGTGGCGGAAGGAGAAGGAGAAGGACTGGTGGAAGGCATCGACATCGTACGAAGACAGCTGGTCCAGCGACACCTGCGTCCGACCGTAGCCCAGCGTGGAGAAGAAGGTGACAAAGTGGCTACGGAGCGGACAGCTGGCGACGGACAAGTGCGACTGCTCCGTGAATACGCCGCCGCTCACATGCTTCGCGTACACCTCGTGCATGCGGGAGAACACGGGCGAGAACGCGTCATACACGACGGTGCCCGTGGGCGCATCCACGTGCATGTTGGGGAGTGAGGGACTGATGGTGACGTCGTAGTAGAAGTCACGCACGTGACGGTAGGTGGGCGCGGGGTAGTGGTACTGCACCACACGGTGGTCGGGGAACATCGACAGCGTGCCGGGGTTGCCCACCGCGTTCAGTCCTAAGGAGAACTGCGAGAGCACGGCGGACGGCGACCCTGCGCTGCTCACGACGCTCAGTCGGAAGGTGTTGTACGCATAGTGGTTCATGACATAAGTGGCCTTGAAGGTGCTTCCCTTCCACCAGTAGTACCCGTCGCTCCGGGTAATGGTCTTCCAGTTCTTGTCCTCCGCGTTCTTGCCCTCCAGCACGAACGACTGCACGGGAGACGACAGCGCGCCGTCGGAGGCGACGAGCAGGTAGTTGATCGCCTCGCGGCGGTCGTTCTTGAAGCGAAAGGTGAGTGAGGTGGACTTCAGCAGCGTGGCGGAGGTGAGCGAGGCGTGGTCGAAGAGCGCCGCGGCGTTGGTGCTCCACGATGACACCACCTCCACGTCGTGCATGCGGTCCACCGACTCCTGACCGTTCACCAGCAACACCAGATCGAAGGGAACATGCCCCGCTTCGGGCTGGAGGAGCGCGACGGTGATGAGATTCTCGCCCGCGCGCACGCAGCCCTCGTTCCACTTCTGCAAGCCGGGGAGCGTGAGGGGCAGGGCGATCTGGCGGTACTGCAGCGTGTTGTACATGCCCTCGAGCGTGGTGTTCTCGCCCATCTTCCAGTCGCTCACATGCACTGAGAGCACCGCATATCGGTTCATGGCGACGGTGAAGCCGAACTGGTACCGCACCGCCAGGTACACGCCAGACGACCGCCGGAAGAGCGTCTCCGACACCGTGAACTTCTTCTGGAAGAAGGCGAAGCGAGATGTCGCTGCGGGGATGATGCTCGTTCGCGCGCACCACCACGTGTCGGTGAAGTCGCTGACCATCCAGGTCTCCGGAACGTCGCCGTTGACGCGGTAGTACCAGAGATCGTCGGGTGGGATGGTTGCGCGCACGTTGAAGGAGGTGACGAAGACGTGCTGGGATGGCGCGTCGTAGCGCGTCTCGAACAGCGTCATGCGCACGCCGCTGTTGGTCCGGAGGACAACGCGAATGGAGGAGCCGACGGACCACGGCTGCGCGTTCAGCGACGTCAGGCGGAGGTCGTAGTATTCATTGGAGAGACACAACAGTCGCGAGACCACCGTGTGGTCGTACTGCGTGGAGAAGAAGTCCTGTTGTTCCACCACCTCTCCCGTCTCCTCGTCCACCAGCGCGTAGCCCTCGAGCGACGCGTTGGCGCCGTACACGCGTCGGATCTCGATGATGGAGCCCGCGCAGTCCTCCACCTTCACCGCGAAGCTGCCCGCGAGCGCCGTGGGGTAGGAGGCGAAGACGGTGTACGTGCCGAAGCCCATGACCTCCGGACGGCCCTCCAGCGTGCACGTGGCGTTGTGGAAGACCAGACCCCTGGTGGGCTGGGGAGCGATCGTGCAGTCGCGCACGCCGGGCAGGGTGGGGGCGATGGAGACGGTCTCGACGCCGAGGTGGAAGGAGAAGAGCGTGCGCGCGAAGGGTAGCTGACTGGGCGCCGGCGCGCTGCAGACGAGGAAGTGGAGCTCCTGGAACGCGAAGGAGAGCCCCTTGGTGGCGTCGGCCAGCTGGCACTCCGCGGGATCGCGAGACAGAGTGACTCCGTTGACGAAGGAGGTGGCGAGCGGGAAGCGGACTTGCGAAAACTGTCCCGCGGAGGCATGATGCGTCTGGAACGCGCCCAGAAAGTGCGTGGTGCGTTGCAGGTCCACTCCGGAGAGACGGAACGTGGAGGCGTGGTGCGTGAAGGAGGTGAGCGTGGACACGCCGTTGATGTTGAGGTAGTGCGAGCCGAAGGAGAAGCGGAGAGGGTGGTGGGAAGAAGGCCAGGTGGAGGGCGCGGTGCTCGCGTCGTCGTCCGTGATCTTCGCGATGTCGGGAGGGTGCGTGAACGCGTTGTCCACGTAGAGGGAGTTGGGGTACGCGATGGTGTAACACTCTATGGGTGACGGTAGCAGGGAGATGGTACGGTTGGCTGAGGGCTGCGGATAGACCGCCATCCACATGCTCAATTCCGTGATGTTGCTCGATTTGGCGCGATTCATCGTGGCGATGGTGATGCTCGTATTCGGAGTGAGCACGTTTCCGTTTCCCACGAAATAGAGATAACGAGGGGCGGGAAAGCAATCCGAGACTGCAGTGGAGGCCAAGGGACCTGATGGGACATTCACTCGGAATTGTTCCCTGCCATTGATGATGAGAATCACGCCGCAGTGGACTTGGATTCCAATCTCATAGACGTCCGTTTCTTCCACGTTGTGAACAATTGTGCTGAAGACCTGAGAAAGAGGGCCGTTGAAAGGAACACCGACCTTCCCGTCTTCCAGCGACTGGTTGGGTAGACCCCACAGGGATAGAGGGCAGTGCTTCATCTCACTACCCGTTGTGATCACGTAGCCAGCTACACATGAAGCGATACGTCATAGAAGCAACGCTTAATGCGAATCGTTTGCTGCGATTGTCCGTACAAGGATCCCTTAAAGAGAATGTTGCCCTTCTCTCCTTGGAGCTTGACATGCGACTTGTAGCTCCATCCGTTCAGTTCCCTACAGGATGAAACAAGAGAGAGGGAGCAACGTTGTGTTTAACAACAGAGTGTACCTGGAGCACGGATTGAGGAGGAATTTGATTTGGTGACGGGTCATCGTATTGGGAAGCTGATAGGGAGCCGAGAATAGGCAAGTCGAATTCTCAAACAGATAGATTCCCTCGTGCAACGAATAGGACCCCGTGTCGTGAACAAGAGTCAGTGTAGTGAGTGAGCTCTCGCTCTGAAGTGCTGTCGACAGCATGACTGATCGTTAGCCGCACAAAGCAGACCCTACTGCATAACATCAAGCACGCACACCATGAGACCACCATGGTGCCTCTAGAATGCGAATAATGAGTCTTGGAAGGGAAAGACCACTCGTTGATTATCAATACAGGGGATGATACCTGCACGTGCACAGTCCTTGATTCTTGTTTTGGTTGTGTAAATCATTTTGTTGTGGCTTGGTAAAGAAGATGGGCGCTTTTCAACCCAATGTGGTGATGCGATCGAGGAATGTGCACACAGTGATGGAAGTGAACACTGCACGCTGCACCTCATCATCGCACCCATAGAAAGGCAATTCCGCCTCATCACACATTTCTTTCCTTTTGCCTCTACGCACCGCATTTGGTTTGAACCATGAGTCAAAAGCAGAAACGGGACGCAAACGCGTTTTTGAATGGAGATGACAGCGATTCGTCGTCCGAGGACTTGAACACGCTATCCATCAACGAAAACTACGTCAAGGAGTACGATAGAGTCGGAATAGGCTAACGGAATAGGTTTGAGAAGCGAAAGGAACGACAGGAAATGGCGCGTGCTCGCGAAATGGGCATTGACCTTGAGGATGAGGAGTACGAAGAATCGTCCGAAGATGAAGGACAGCAGCTCACGTAGTGGCGTTTTCGGTGACTAAGGGATAGGTTTGAGAAGGAAGCGGAGATTATGAACGTGATTGAAATGATACGCAACCACGACCCAAAGTAGGGGACTCTAAATGGCTCGTTATGGACTAGAATCCATGACAAGGACTTCAAGCCGTTTGAGAACATGGAATCGACTACGGAGGATGCGGAAAAGAGTGCCAAAAAGGAGAAGAAGGAAAAACTGTGGTGTTGTTCGTGTTGGTTCATGTGTAGGACGGCAAAGGACATGCTTCGAGCGCAAGTGCTGTCGTATGGTATAGAAGGGACTGGCGATGCATAGAGGAGAAGTGCAGGATGGAGATTCGGAGAGCGAGAGCGCAGAGGACAAGCCGAAGCCGTACGCGCAGGAAATGCAGGAGCTGAAGGACGAGATTCTGGAGGGCATCAAGAAGGAGGAATATCCTTTTGTCTGTGGATGTTGCCGCCTTAACGGTCAGATCGGCAGTAACGGGGTCCGACGACGAGGAATTCTTCAAGAAGAGAGATGCTCCCGCGGACACTGCTGATGATTTCTCCTCCTTCGTGAACACGGTGGCGGACGAGGAGAAGCGCAAGCACGTGAACCACTACCTGTCGGAGGTTCCGGAGGACGAGAAGGAGCGATTCCTCCACGATTACGTTGTGAACATGAAATGGCGCGAAGACGACGACGACATCACGCCCTCCTACGAGAAGATCATAGCGGGCGTGGACGAGAAGAACGATCTGGACGAGGACATCAAGGACATCGATCAGCAGGATCGCTACGAACACCTGTACAACACGCGCTTCGAGCAGGACAACATCGTGTCCTACCCGAGGTAGTGAAAAGTGAGGGGGTGTGAGGGGTAGACAGATCGAGGGCAGCATGCGTCGCGGGAAGGAGAAGAGAAAGCTGGAGCGAGAGGCGAAGAAGAGATATCCTAACGAATCACTGAATTCCGTTTCTTAACGCGAAGGCGCCAGGAGGACGAGCGCAAGCGTCGCGAAGAGGAGCTGCGTCGGCTGCGCGCGCTGAAGCGTCAGGAGATCGAGAACAAGCTGAAGGAGATCCAGTCGATCAGCGGCGTGAAGGACGAGTCAATGAACGCGATCCACCTGGACGAGGACTGGGACCCTGAGAAATACGACGCGGCGATGGAGACGGTGTTCAACAACTCGTACTACGACGAGAACGAGGACGAGGAGAAGCCGGACGTGCATTTGGAGGAGCTGTTCGACGAGGACGAGTTGCCGGAGGAGTTGAAGGAGGAGATGAAGAAGAGAGAGGAGGAGGGCAAGGAGGACGAGGCGTTGTTGGGGAGTGATGAGGGTGATAAAGGAGGTGAAGGTGATGAAGGAGGTGAAGGAGGTGGAGAAGGTGAAGGTGATGAAAACGAAGGTGAAGGTGAGGGTGATGAAAACGAAGGTGAAGGTGAGGGTGATGAAAACGACAACGACAACGAAGAAGGCGAGGGCGAACACGACAACGACAAAGACGAGGACATAAAGAAGGCGAAGGAGGAGGCGAACAAGCTGATGGACGAACTGTACTCGCTGGACTACGAGGACATGATCGGCGACACGCCCGTGCGCTTCCACTACACGCGCGTGAAGCCCGCGTCCTACGGACTGTCCACGGAAGACATCCTGAACGCGACGGACAAGGAGCTGCGACAGTACGTGTCGATCAAGAAGCTGGCGCCGTACCGCGACCACGAGTGGCGCATCGGCAAGGGAACGGCGGGCAAGTTCAAGGCGCTGCTGAACAAGCGCATGAAGAGAGAGGCGAAGGAGGAGAAGCTGTCCAGGAAACAGGAGAAGAAGCAGAGGAAGAAGGAGCAGAAGATCGCGATGAAGCGGATGGAGGAGGAAGAGAAGAAGAAGAAGACGCGCAAGCGATCGAAGAAGCATTAGCGTGTTTGATACAAACAGCATCATTTCTTGAAGAAGTAGTTCGGATCCATTTCCAGTCTCTTCCTCGTCTTGTCGATCCAGCGATCCAAAATGTCTGAAGGGAGAATGAGTCTTCCCGAACTACAACTCACCACAACCATTCGATGCCATACTCGCATGCACCAAATGAGGACATGTAGTTATACAAGTCCTCTGCCACCTTCAACACGGGGACCTCACGATTGAACGGAGACTGGATGATCCCCTGAAGATTCGATACGAAATCGCCACTGCCCGTCATTTGAAACAATCCAACAGTACCTCTCGAGAGAAATGCCGATGTTCACGCTCGCATAGCGCTCCGCACCCATCGTCGCCCACCCCGTTCTGAAGATTCCACTACGCATCACAGCTAAACGGAGAGCACACCTCGGTGCTTTCGTTGTCACGGTGCCAAGGATCGCCCATCCTTCATTTGGGTCGAACGAGTAGTAGAGAGCAACTGCAAGTGAACTATGAGCACAAAGAAGAACTGCCACAGTCCGGAATCTGGATTCCGGGATTCACAGAAAAACACAGTTCCGATATCGCAGCCGGATTTGGGAGGGTGGTTACATAACTGCACTTCATTGTTGCAAGCATTCCTCACCGAGTGCTCTCGATCTGCTGGAACTGTGTAATCATGGGGAAGCCGGGGATAATCAACACAAACGGAGAGGACATCGTGCAGAAAAACAGGATAATGCTTCCCTTGCTTGCGTTCCAGAAAGAGGGGGTATTTTGCTCGCCTTTCAGTACTCCAGAGCGCAGAATCCATGGGATAACGCCCGTGAAACCCCCCTCTTCCAAATAATGAAACTCCATTTATACAAGGAATTCCGATTAATTCTCATTTGGATTTTTGGATGGATTTCGGGAGTGCCGAAAATTCTGCGCTCTGCAGTACTCTCGTTTCCAGGGTCCTCGAATGCGGTTTCACACGCTCATCCGAATCCAGTTCTTCGACACCTTCATCTGTCGGATTGGCATTTCCCGCTAACATGCAGCGACCATCAATTCCCAGGTATCCATCTCCGACACGCTCTGTCTCCACATCTCTACCGAGGGAATGACGATGTGCGCGATTCAGAAGGATCACACGTTTTCGGCGTACACGCAGTTTCTCCTCGTACCGGATTCTGTCGTTCACTCGTGACGCTGTAGGACATGTTCGACGACTTCTTGTCGGAGAGCAACGCGGACAACCACATCTACTTGGAATTCCGGTCCCAGGCTTTCGCAAAGGCGATGTCGAATGCGAAGTCCGTGAAGAGCGTGAGAATCAAGCTGAGCTGCTATCGAGGCACGCCGTGTCTCCTCTTCGATATGGAAATGCTCGACGGAATCAGCATCCGTCAGGACGTGTCCGTGAAGGTGCTTCAGTCCCAGGAGTTCAGTATCTACGAAGAGCCGAATACCGCCCCTCCCTTCGTAGCCCTCCTCCTCCTTCGCTCATGACTAGCTCAAGATTTGCGTGAAGAAGGCGAAGGAGCTGCGATGCGTTCTCGGACGCATGAAGATTGTCGATGACGCGATTCACATCGAGGCAAACAACCAGGGCCTGTTGAACGTCTCGTAATCGACGCAGATCAATGTAAACTGTAGGAGCTGTAACGTGACCGTCTTCATGGAGACCACCTTCTCCTCCGTCGTGGCGGTGGACACGGATACGAGCACGGTCATCTCGGTGCACATGCGTATTGACATCAAATCGCTGATGAAGGCGCTGGCGAGCATCCAGGTGGAGCCGAAGGCGGTTCACTTCTGTGAGAATGGGAAGGGAATGTTACCAATAGGCTTCAACGACGTCGCTCTGATCATCTACGTCATCATGAAGGCGGGAGCTGGCAATGTGACGTACTACATTCCCGGCCAGATCGTGGAGGAGTAGTCTGCTTCTCCTTGTTGTAACCTACCATGTCTCATTCCGGTGTTTGTTCCGCGTCGTACAAACGAGATCGAAATCGGTCCTGCTTTTGCCATTCTTTCAGAAGAAATGTCGGAAGACTACGTCCAACAGTGCTGCGACAAGGCGGCCGAGTTCATCTCCCGGGGAGATGACGAGAAAGCAAAGAAGTACCTGAACAAGGCTGCGGCACGTGATCCCGAAAACACAAGAGTCATCGCGCTCCTCTCCATTATTGCCGGACGATCAAATAAACAAAACCAACAGGAAGTGCCCAGTATGCTTGTTTGCGCGGAGTGAGAGAAAGACGAACCCGGACTGCGTGAGCGTCATCCGCACAGGACGGAGGCTTCGGAGGCGGCGGGAGATTACACACCCGTGAGGTGTCTGTTTGTCACTTGACTTGTAGGAGCAAAAGGAACTCGCCGATTCGATTAATCGCAAGAAGGACTTTTACGAAATCCTGGGAGTGGAGAAGAGCGCGTCTTCTTCCGACATCAAGAAGGCGTACAGAAAGGTGGTGCTTTTCCTTCTTCTGTGATATACAGCTCGCACTAAAGCTGCACCCCGATAAGAACAAAGCGCCTGGCGCTGATGAGGCCTTCAAGCGTGTTTCCGCCGCTTTTTCGACGTTGAGCGACGAGCAGAAACGCAGAGACTACGACGTTCGTCCTGTTCCCCTCTCTTCCTCGTGTGACATCTAGGTCGATTCCGACAACGTCTTCAACTCCACTCCCACTGCCGGAGCTCAGTACAGCAACTTCAACGAAATGGACGCGGAAGACCTGTTCCGTATGTTCTTCGGTACGCCCTGTTCGCCTTCTTCATCGTAGGCGGCGATCCGTTCATGCAAGGAGGAGGGCGTGTCTACCGCACCTACGGAGGCAACGGCTTCCACACATTCTACACAACAGGTTCTCCCTTCTTCCAGCAGCAGCAACAGCCTCGCCAGCCCGCTCCCTGGTGGCAGCGTCTCCTGCCCATTCTCGTGTTGGTTCTGTACGTGGTGTTCAACATCATTCTGGGTCGCGTGAGCCAGCCCGTCTATTCGTATTCTCTATGTGTTGATGTGTGAGAGTAGAACACAGCAGACGAGCGCCTATCCGGTGCGTCGTGTCGAGCCTGCCACGAATATCCCCTATTTCGTGAAGCGGGACTTCGAGGGTTCTCCTACGCAGATTCGCAACATCGAGATCGATGTGCTCAGTTCGTACTATACGAATTACCAGTATCTGTGCGCGAGTGACATTCAGCGCGAAAAGAGGGTTGCTTTGGGTTTCTTTCGTAATGTGTAGATGAAGAATCCAAGGCCGGAGGAGGAGCTGCCGTTCCCGTTGGGATGTCGTGTGATGTGTAGGAACTGCGTGATGTATCGTACGATTCAGCGAGCGTTAGAGAAGAAGTGATTCGTGCGTTTTATTGTTTTGGGTTAAGGTTCTGTTTGTTGTGATGGATGTCTCTGAGTTGCAGAGTGTTGATTCTTCTTAGTCATATGTGAGTGACAGAATCTCGTTCATTTCTGTAATTTGTGTGAGTGACAGAATCTCGTTCATTTCCGTAATCTGAGTAGCAGAATCTCGATTCTCTCTCATGACCCATCTGAACTGCAAAACCGGCTTATCTTTCTAAACTGCAAAACTCTACCTCCTCCTAACACTCCTTCATTCCTGCAAACGCCTTTTCTCATCACGATCTGCGCGCGTTCAGTCGCTCTTGATCACCATGACACCCAGATTCTCTGTTCATTCGCCATTTTCTTTCTTAATCCTTACGATTTCGATCAACCTCTTCTGCATTGTATAGCCGCGCGAGACTGCAATGATTCAGCAAGAGTTGCTCGAGAGAATGAGACAGTACGCGACGCAGTTCACCAAGGAACTGCCTCCAGAGAGTGTCATTCACTGCGAAGAGCTATGGAAACTGATGACGGAGTCCGACGAGTACATCCTTCTTGTTGATACACGAAGTGATGAAGAAATCAACGTGTCGAGAATCAAGGGTGCCATCTCCTACGTTCTTCTCCCTATCCGCATCTCACGTGTAGTCTGAGTATCTGGAAAGACTCGATAACGAGAACTTCCCTTTCATTAAAACCATTTGTTACTCTACCATCGGTAAACGCAGCTGCGACATCGTGAAGGAGCTTCTAAAGAAGGGTGTCAAGGCGTATTGCCTCGAAGGCGGGCTTATTGAGTGGTGTAATTTCGAGAAGTGGAATTATGGTCGATATGTGACATGTAGAGGCACGATTGTCGACTCGAAAGGGAATCCCACTCACTTGGTGCACGTCTTCAATCCCGATTATCGTCCCTTGTTCAACTCGTCCTATGTCTGCGTTTACTAATCCGCTGCGGCTTGTTACCCCCTTGTATCCTTTTTTGCTTCCCGTTTCTTCTCAACAAACTCGATTCACCCAACAGTGAGCCCCTTTTGTGTCGTTTCGATCCGACTCCGTTCTGTCTGTTCTGTGTGCGATCCCTCCACGATCGTCCCGTAGTTCACGAGAAGATCTATATCCACTTCTACTCATCATCCCCATTCGTTTACATGCACTCTCTCCAGGATCCAAGCTCGCCGGCGTCAATCCCAGCGTTGACGGCTTGATGCCAAACCCGACGTTCTCTACGCCTCACACGACGCTCTCGCAACTACCGAATGTATATGGGATCCCCTTCTGCAGCGACAGCGAGAGCTCCCTCACGTCCGGAGTCTCCTTCGCCACCTCCTGCTCCGCGGAGAAGGAGAACAGAACGGGCGTTGTGTACGTGTAGCGGGAGTAGATGGGCTCCTCCGGCCGGGGCGTTTCACTCACACTCTCCTCCCCCTTCAGCGCGACAGCAGACGCGGACTTGGCCGCTCGCATCGCCGGCGTCAGAATGGGCGTACCGACCGTTTTCCCTACGATTCACTTCGCACGCGCGCTCTCACCCTTCTTCGCTGCTGCCAGGCGCTGCGCGGCTGACGGTGGCGGCGGCAGCGTCGTCACGTACTCCTCGCTCACCTTCTTGTACACGTAGCGCTGTAGGCGCTCGTCCCACTGCGAGCCGCCGCCGGGGTGCGTCATCTGGTAGAACTCGACCTGCCGCGTGCTCATTTCCTCCTTCGTGAAGCAGTCCTCCTTGCTGGCGAGGTGGTGCAGGTACAGGCAGTCGGGGTTGGTGCACTTCTGTCCCTTTGTGAAGTTGAAGCAGTACTTGGTGGTGCCGTAGCTCGCTCTGCGTGTGAGAGAGAGACAGTGACGCCCACTTCAACAGCTTCCCGCACAGCGTGAAACCGTCGACGCACTTGATGCACTCCAGCGCCTGCTCGTTCGTGTCGTACGTCAGATAGACGCCGCACGTGCTCGACTTGTCGCATATGGGGTTGCGGTTGTTCACGACGATTTTGCTCAGATGACCGTACTGACCGAACATGTCCTTGCGTCGAATCGTCGCCTCCGAAGAAACCTCGAGCGGCAAACCAATCACGTATACGAGATTCTTCTGAATCACACGCACCGTCTGCATGTCCTGCATCTCCTCCGCCGTCGGCGCCTTGTGCTGCTCTTCGCGTCCTCTGTCCTCTGTCTTCGCTTCATCCACGGGCTTTGGCTTCTTTCTACGCCCTCACGCGGATCTTGGAATGCACCCACATCACCTTCCTTTCCACTGTGCGATAGTCCTTCTGGTTGTACGGCCTCCTGCAATTCGGACACGGACGGTTGTTCCCCACGAGCTCCTTCAAACACCACAAACAAATCTATTCTATCACCGATTTCGGTTCTCTGGTACCTGGAAATTGCACGGACAGGGATACAATTTCAAATCCGTCTCATCCATCGGCTCGTAACACAGAGGGCACAAGGGCTGGTCCTCGTCGCTCGTTTCACTGCTCATCGAACCCGTGTCAGACATATTTCTACGAACAACGATTGAGTCCACAGCACATCCAAATCGGGGGTAACGCTGCACAGATCGACACTACTTACACCCACTAAATGACCTAAAATGAATACGCTCCAAAGGGAGTTGATTACTACCGAACTCGCTTCCTTCCTCTTTCTTAATTCGAGATATTTCTAAAAGACTCGCTTGCATAATAACAAAGATCCCATTAAAAGTTACGCTTGAATACTAGCAACCCCCCTCACTTCTTCTGTTTTTGTAGTAGAAGGGGAACTCATCGTTTTACAGGATGTAATCGTCAGTGTGATCGTTCTGACCGGGACGTGAGGAAGTGCCAATCAGGAGTAATGGGAGGTATTTCGGTGTTGCAATCACTTCTATTCAATATGTGAAGGGCACGTGTTCATTTACGCTAATGACAAGTGATGGAGAGGGGATGAGAGCAAAGGGGAAGTGTTTCAAGTGATGTTTTATCGCAATCCATTGTATGTACAGTAAGGGAAAAGCGTATACACATCGGTGCTCTTGATAGAAGCGGGTTGTGTGAATCACAGTGAGGAATGGTTATGAGTATCACTATAAAGCGTGCTACTCACAATTGTTCTTCTATATTCAATGCAATAATGAAATCAGCCAAATAGTCACATTGCACTGATTGTGGTGGACTATGCTCTTTAGGTAATAAGAACGGAATAGCAGAATGTCACTGCCTGGATGTAAAGAAAGAGGCGTCTTTTAACAATGACAAGAACTAAAAGGTGCTAAACTACTGTATCCCTGTTTCCTGGTGAAGGGATGAGGGGTTAGTCCTCGTCGGATTCAGTACTTGCACCTCATTACTGTTCATACCATACATCCACAGGTTCTGCATTGACAAATACCAGCATTTCATTTTTCCGATTCTCAACACCCTCGTTCTTCACAATAGAGATAATTGTTTCGTTGTCTTCGATCTCTCGAGGAACAATCCTCCATCTATCAGGAGCGTCACATATAGCATTCATGAAGAACCTCAAGTGATCTACAGATTATGGCAGGGCATGTGACTCACTCTCATTATGAACACGAATCCTCTCCCAGTCACCTGAAATGGACAGAAAAGATAGCTCATTCAAGTCTATTCGTTACCAGCTGCAAACAAGCAGACTAGACAAGTGATACAACATATGGTAATCCACCTCATCCACGAACAGCGACTTCAGGCTGTTCATTTGCGATACAACTAAGAGAGGGCGTGTAGGAAACAGGTGGCTGTCCCCTGCTGCATCGTCACCAAAAGGGGGAAAGAGTCTCCTGATAACGGCATCATTGTGCTCATAATCACCACCCACTGGGGAGCACAAGTCCTTACAAAGATCACCACAAAGCTGAAGACCCATGGCATCAGAAAAGCCACAGATCCACAGCTCTGAGAGAAGACAGCCGAGACTCTTGTCTAGATACAAGCACGTTTTAACATCCTCCATGAGGTGAATGATCACAACACGCTCTCTCACACCTCGAAGGCAATTATGAAGAGCAGATGTATTAGCGACTGCTATCTCCAGGCAATCATTACTATCTATTCCATGAAATGGCTCCACTCGATACTACACTCCGGAATAGCTCTAATTAACTTCATGATATTGTCCCCATTCGGGCCCACTAAAAGAACGATCTTTCTTCTCATCCAGTTAATGACAAGCCAGAAGTCGAAAAACGGAAAAGGGATAAGTCCCTAGTAAGTCAGGCTATAGAAAGAAATAATGACACTATCGAAGAACGCTAACGAATTAGTCAAGGATCCCCTCTAACAAACCGGCAAACCGACAATTCGCTACGCTTTTTCTCCACACCACGCATACTCCACAACAAACACCCAATTCAAAGTATCGCTTGAACACCAACAACCCCCCTTACTTCTTCTTCTGGTTGATCTTCTTGTGGTAGAAGGCGAGCTCGTCGTCCTCC
>ERZ1106948.505-NODE-505-length-17226-cov-53.104478_pt1 | contig 17226 bp, 33 predicted proteins | sample MGYA00403673_ERZ1106948 | MGnify/ENA primary metagenome ERZ1106948 (study PRJEB35170, sample SAMEA104062409) | human gut metagenome | biome: human gut; feature: human-associated habitat; material: faeces | place: Denmark | collected 2012-05-07 ...
GTGTGTTGAAGGGGAAGGTGAAGACGTTTCGGAATATGAAGATGGTGGAGTTGACGCGAATCCCGAAGTTGGCGAAGTGTATTCTGCCCACCGCCTTCGCCTGTCTACAGAACGTGAAGATGGAGAACGCGGGGAAGTTGGAGAGTATGGAGGAGCTGAGTCGCATGACGGTGAAACAGAAGCCTCTCTCGTCGATGGCGTACCCTCGTCCCAGCATGATCGCGCGCTCGAGACCGGACATGGTGCGTCGTCGTGTGGCTGAGGGAAGCGATGACGAGGAGGAGAAGGTGCTGGTGATTCCTCCTCTTCCCTTCCTCTCTCCCATCGCCACGCCGAGTCCTGTTCCGAGTGAGAGGAGTCAAGTTAAACCCGCTGTCCAGCGAAGAGTTGAAGCGTCGAGCGAGTCTTCGGAAACCAGTAATTCCAGCAGTAGTTCAAGCAGTCATTTCAGTTCCAGCAGCACGGACGACAGCGACACGGACAGCACAGACAGCGAGGAAACGGACAGCGAGGAGAGCTACACGGAGACGGAGAGCGACGACCTGGCGGACGCGTTCGTGGTGCGGTACAAGGGCGACTGGGACAGTCTGCAGTCCTCGGTGGAGCACATTGTGGTGTCGTCGCACTGCTGCAACGAGGCGGATCTGGACCTCCTGGTGCTGAGCAAGCTGAACCGGCTGAGGTCGTTCGTGGTGGGCGACGACTGCTTCGAGAACGTGGACGAGCTGAAAATCATCGGTCTGGAGGAGTTGGAGATGGTGGAGATTGGCGCGAATTGCTTCACGCAGTGGAAGAACAAGTTCTCTTGCGTGCCGTACCGCCACTTCTATTTGAAGAGCTGTCCGTCGCTGGTCAGTCTGGTGGTGGGCTCGTACTCCTTCTCCGATTACTCTGTGTGCGAGATCGAGGACGCTCCCGCGCTGCGGGTGGTCGAAATGAACGAGATGAAGGAAGACAGCTACAGCTTCTATTTCGCGTCGCTGGAGCTGAAGAGTCCTGGTATTCTCAAAGGAATAATGACTAGACATGCCTTCTCTCAAAACACTTGAGTTTGGCAGAAGCGCGTTTCACAAGTGTTCGCGTGTGGTGTTCGAGAGTGCTTCCTTCGTGCTCGATTCATCAGATAGACTTGCCGCAACTCACCTCCCTCCTCATGGGAAAAGACACGTTCAAGTTTGAGGATAATGCCTCCAGCACATTGATTATGCGAAGTCTTCTCCGATCGCTTTTCCATGACGACTAGACTTACCTAAACTCCTTTTCATTGCAACGAACGGAAGAGGAAGTGGCTCCTTCAAGTACCCGCGCCAAATCATCCTCGAGAGTGATTTCGCTGCACTCTTTATCACGCGTAGATATTCCGAAACTGGAGGATGTTGCATTCACGCGATACGCCTTCCGGTACAAGAAGAATGCCACAATTCACGGCAGTACATATTTGTCGTATCGCTGTCATGCATAGACGTTGGAGGCTTCCAGAAGCTGTTTAAGCGCAGATAGTTGCTTTGCGCATTGCATCCCAGACGCATCATCAACCATTTTCTCGCAGGAAGATGATTGCACTGGATTGTTGTGCATGTTTGTTCCCATAGGATACATGCCCACCCCAGAGCAGGAAATGACCCTATTTGTCTCGTTTTTCGATTCCTTCCCACGCACAATTCGAGCCGATAACTGGAATCAATCGCGTTCTCGCCAGGAATCCATTGAATTGGTTTCATTCTGTTTGCATTCTTCTTGTTTCCGTCAAGACGCAAAGAATGGCGAAAAAGAGTACTGTTTCGGAAGATGGCGTTGTCAATTCGGTGGATGGCTTCTATATATATCCCATGCAGTTGTCGAATCGCATGGGAACACGATACATTTACTGCAAAGAAGAGGGGTAGTCCCTTGGTTCATTTGTCGTGAAGTGTAGCATCCAATCGGGAGGAGCGAAGGACCGTCTCTTCATGATCAATGTAGGGGAGTGTACCGAAGAACAGCTGCGTGTACTGGCAAGTGTCTCGCTTCACGCGTAGGAAGTGTTCGGTCGATTTGGCGACATCGAATCGATTGAGTACAGTAACGAATTTGTCCTCATATTCAGATTTGGTCGTTTAGCAAAAGGAGGAGTGCGCGTGGCCTATTTGAAGTACGCCGAACGCAAGTCGCTGCAAGATGCACTGCACACACTAAAGACTGCGCCTGCGTCTCTCCCCTCTCCATCCTTCCCTCAGCCAACGAACTGCCTGTCCCAGTACCATGACAGCATTAGCAAGCAGTACAGCACGTCCAGATTGGATATTCGCAAGGCTGCCGAGAAGGCTCTCACGGCGTACAACGAGGAGCAGAAGGTCGGTGTGCGGAACAGCGTTCATATCTAGAACATAAAGGACGAAACGGACGAGGATGGTTGGACGGTCGTTCATAGAAGAACAAGAATGGAAGATGAGGACATGCTGTCCGCCATCAAGCTGCGTGAGAAGCGAAGAAACGAGGCCATGCAGAAGAAGGATTTCTATAGGTGGGTGTAGAAAGGCGGAGGTTACGCGTAGATTCCAGGGTCGTGAGAATAAGCGTGACCAGTTGAAGGAGCTGAGAGAGCAGTTCCAGAGAGATCGTGAGAGAATCCAGAAGATGAAGGAGAACCGTAAGTTTAATCCCGTTTCCCATGTTTGAAACAAACACGCTATAGTGCAAAATCGAGTTTCACCGCCTTTTCGTTGTTGTCATCCAACGACAAAAAGCCCAGATACTGGAGAGTGGTAATGCTGTCCCAGAAGCGAGCCTCGATCAGAAGCTGGTTCGCATTCTTGTCTTCCTTTAAGAACACGGAGTAAAACTGCTTCTTCAGGTCATCCACCTGGATTGTCTTTCCCACGCTCTTGAACAAGTCATAGAGGATGCTAATGTCTTCGCTTTTGCTTGATAGAACGCTACTCCTCAAAATGGGCATTCACTCTCACCCCTCCTTGCAACATGCACATTCGTAGTAGGACGAAGGGTACGCGATGGCCTCAATAACTTCCTTTCGGTTGGAGAGAAGAAGCGAATGGCGCGGAGGAAGACCCGCGGTGCTGAGAACGGCTTTCAATTCCTTGTACTTCTTTGAGTGGAAAACGGAGTTCAATAGCTCCGTGAGAACAGAAAAGAAAAGATCCTTCACCCGACTCTTGATCGGCGCCGTATCATCCTTCTGTTTCTACATCTCACGCCTCGCACCCTTCCGCACTTCCAACACTCTCTTCAATTCATCTCGTGTTGTTGCCTTCTTCAGCATGCCAATTCGATCGTTCTCCGACATCACGCTCGCATTGTCCGAATTCGCGAATTCCTCCCTCACCTGCTTCATCTTCGCGCTCAGCGGCGTATCCGCCACGAGCACTTCCAACTCATCCAGAAACCCCTCAAACAAGCCCCGATCCTGCACCTGCTTCAAATGGCTCTGCAGCCTGCGGTGGAGCTCACACTCACGCGCCGCCTTCCCCGACACCAGCTGGATATACCTACCCGTCACACACACCACCCACACCAACGCCTCGCGCTCGGAGACGGCACAGCCGCATGCGCTCGCCAAGCGTGTGTAGAAGGCAGTAACGGACGCCTCTTCCCGCCATTCTACCTGAATTCCCTCCATGTCGGCGAACAGCTTCTCGCCGTTGTCCTTCAGGTATGCTTCAAGCTCTTTCGTGTGGAACTCCTTCAGTGATTCCATGATGTTCATGGACTGCGCATCCTCGCGGTAATTGCTGATGATCGAGAACTTGCCGTGCTGACTACACCTGACAGTGCATTAGGATCCCCACCTTTTGGGGACATGTCCCACCACTTTACGCAGCGCGTAACGCGACGTTCCTTCTAATCGCTGCATCTTCTTTGTCTGCTGAGCAGGCTCCGGCAGCGCTCTCTTCTTCGACTTCTTCCGCGGCTCGTCCGGCTGGAGAAGGAGAGAACAAACCACAGACGACGGGATGGAAGAAAAGTACTTCCAGGCGTAGTACTTCAGCGATTTCACCCACATCCAGATGGAGTAGTCGTAGTTGATGAGCGTACTGTTTATGCGAGAGAGGTACGCGGGCGGCACAAGAAATGGCAATGCATGGCGAATCACCAAGCGCGAAAAGACGTTGTTCAATAGCTGATTGTTAGACCTCCGTAGTCAACAGTACTTGGATTGCACTTGGGAAGAGAACAGGCTGGATGAGGGAATTCGCGGTGATCGGTCGCTGAAGGAGATTCCCAAACTCCTCTGGAAAGCAGTACCACTCGGTGAGCAGAACCAAATCAAACTCCTGATTCATCTACGCGTTACTCAACGATCTTGTGCATACGCGACAGTGGAGACAGTACTCCACGATGTCCTTTACGTACTCCTGACGCTGCGACTCGGACTGGTAGAGATAGACCACCAAACGGCGATCCTCCTTTGCCTCCATTTGGCGCTCCACTTCCTTCCGAACGAGTTCGTACCCCGTGAGTTCGTTCACTTCCAAAAAGGGAATTTTGAGCGTCTGAGAGCAGTAGCTCCCAAATCCGAAGAGATCCTTCTTCGTGTGGTTGTAGGTCGAGATATCAAGAAGCGCCAAGCATATCGGAAGCACCCTACTTCCCTTGTAGTGACTAGAATGAGAGGGAGGACAAACACATTACATGAGCACGCTCTGCAGGAACTCCTTCACGAGAGACACACACTTGTTCGTAGTGTGCTCGATTTCGCTATTGACCTGCGATTCGATCACGTCGATGGTTGACTTGAAGAGGCAGCAGCGCAACTTATAGTTCTCAGTCCCCTTCTCCTCTTCCGGAGAATCCAGTATATACTCCAAATCGGACGAATCGTAGCTTGCTGCGGAACTCACTGCAAACTTGTCGGGATACGTATCCTCTTGCTCTGCTTCTGCATGTCCATCTATCCAATAACAGGAGGATGTGATCCGTCCTCTCTCCTTCGCATTCATCGAGATAATGGGAAGGAAAGGGGAGCGCGGCTGCGACTCCGTGGGATATCCCACACGCCATTCTTCTTGTTGAGATTTGCTTCGCTATTCGCCCCTTACTCACATGCCTCGAATCGTCCCACTATCCTCGTTCCAAGCGCATGATACCCGAGTATGGTACGCTTCCTGGAGTCCCGACGGCAATGAGATCCTCACGTGTGGCGCAGACAAAGCCGTGAAAATCTGGGGAAAGATGGGTGATGCTTGGGTGCTGAAAGAGACACTCGACGGACTTCACTCCAAATCGATTCGGTCGTGCGAGATGTCTCCAGATGGAAAGTAGGTTTTCACTTCCGGGCGTGATTGGCAGTTATATCGCAGCTGCTAGCTTCGACAGCAATATCAGTGTGTACCGCAAAGAGAACGGAGAGTGGAAGCTGTTTACGATGCTCGAAGGGCATGTGAACGAGGTGAAGAATGTGTGCTGGAGTTCCGACGGCAAATTGCTTGCCAGCTGCTCTCGGTTTGTGCTCTCCGTCGTTTTTATGTGTAGGGATCGCAATATCATCGTGTGGGGATACAACGAAGAAGACGACGAAATGGACTGCGTGAGCGTCCTCTCGGGCCATACGCAGGACGTCAAGTTCGTCCGCTTCAACCCCTCCAACAACAACCTGTACAGCTGCAGCTACGACGACACCATCAAGGTCTGGCTGTACGACGGAGAGGACTTCCTGAACATCAACACACTGCGAGCCCACGAGGGCACTGTCTGGGGCCTAGCGTTCAACCGCTCCGTCAAGCCCTCGCCACAGCCGGGAATGGGGTCGGCGATGGAACAAGAGGAACTGGTTCCCAAAGCGTACGACGAAGACGACGACGGGATTATGGACACGATCGAAGTGCCCGACGACACGAGAATCGAGGCGAAGTTCGTGTCGTGCGGCATGGACAGCAAAGTGATTCTTTGGAAGGAGGTGGAGGGTAGCGAAGGCGTTGCTGGGTGATGGTTAGACAACATAGGCAACAGCGAAGAAACCCACAAAGTCATCCTGAATGGAGGGAACAACGACGAGCCGTACTACTCGATCGACTGGAACGAGAACGGCGTGCTTGTCGGTAGGAGCGGCACGAGGGTTTGAGGAATAGCTGGCGGCAACAATACGCTGCATTTGCTGACGGAGGTGGGAGAGGACGATTTCATTGATGCCTTGGAGGAGCGTGTCCACGACTGCGACGTGAACTGCATTCGTTGGAATCCGTCGTTCCCCGATGTCTTTTTAACGTGCGGCGATGAGGGTTTCGTGAAGGTGTGGAAAGTGGAGCAATAGTCTGTTCTTGTGTTTGTTTTCAGTCCGTTGAAGTGTTCAGTTATTGTAATGGGCGCGTTCTTCACAAACGGAAGCCATCCCCCATTCCCCCCATTTTCAAATCTCTTCAACTCTCTTCCATTTCGCTTCAAAAGAAAAAGGCAAGCGTACGTGTTTATGCGACTCCCGTTAATAATGCGTAGTATGACTATTGGAAGAAGAATTCTGTTCCTTTTCCTTGTATCTTGTGTTTTGGCTGTGGATGAAAGCAAATTCAAGAAGTGCAGTCAAGACGGATTCTGTGCGAGACATAGATCGAAGCCGACAAAACTCCAAGTCGAGTACATGTTCTTTCGCTGATTTGTAGTACACAGTCGATGCTTCGTCGATCAAAGTGAACGACCACAGTTTCACAGCGATGCTGAATCCGTCGAAGCCCCAGACGACGGGTTTGGAGATGACTGTCACCGTTCTTCCGAATGATCTCTTCAGAATCCACATTGCCGAGGAGAAGCCGCTGAACGGCAAGAAGAGATTTGAGGCGGACGAGGTGCTGATGCCCGGTTTGCTCCGTGCGTCTTTCTGACCTCCTAGAGTACACGAAGGAGCAGAAGCTGGTTCTCGTGAAGAACGAGGATGGTGAGGCTATCATCGAATCCAGGAACAAGCACGTTCGCCTGTCCATCGAATTCGCTCCCTTCCACATCTCCTACTTCGTCGACAACGAGCTGAAGATCACCGTTAACGACAAGAACCTCTTCTACTTCGAAGTGACTCGCACGAAGGACGATGCTGCGAATGCATCAAACGAGTCCAATACAGTCACCGAGGACGAGGCCCCGAAGAAGGAGCGAAAGATCGTCGACTACACCGAGGGCGGCCACGCCATCTACGACGACGGCACCACCGAAATACCCAGCGAAATGGAAGCCGAAGTCCCTGTTGACGGCACGGTTGAAACTCCCGTTGAAACTCCCGCCGCAGAGACGGACGAGAAGGAGGACGAGACAGGCTACTGGAGCGAGTACTTCGGAGGGAAGACGGACTCGAAGCCGTACGGTCCCCAGGTGAGCGACATTCCCGCGATTCACGCGTAGTCCGTGGGAGCCGATATCACGTTCCACAACGCGCAGGCGCTCTACGGCATTCCGCAGCACAGCAGCGCGTTCAAGCTGCAGACGACGGTGAACGGGTACTTCAGCGACCCGTACCGCCTGTACAACCTGGACGTGTTCGAGTACGCCACCAACAAGAACACCGCGCTGTACGGCAGTGTGCCGCTCATGCTGGCGCACAGCGAGCGCGCGACGATCGGCGTGCTGTGGCTGAACCCCACGGGCGCGTTCATCGACATCTACGACCAGGAGGGCGCGACGCAGAGCACGCAGTGGTAGTGGATGGCAGCGGGGGTGAGGCGTAGGATGTTCGAGGCTGGCGTGATCGACCTCTTCTTCTTCGCCGCCACCACGCCCGCGGACCTGATGAACGAGTACACGCAGCTCACCTCGCGTCCCATGCTTCCCGCCTTCTTCTCCCTGGGCTACCACCAGTCGCGTTGGAACTACTTGGACGAGAAGGACTGTCACGACGTGAACGACAAGTTCGAGGAGCTCAACTTCCCCTACGACGTGCTGTGGCTGGACATCGAGCACACGGTCGGCAAGAAGTACTTCACCTGGGACAAGAACAACTTCCCCCATCCCGACGACCTGATCGCCTACCTCGCGGCGCACGGACACAAGCTCGTCACCATCGTCGACCCGCACGTGAAGAAGGAGGCGGGCTATCGCGTCAACGACGAGCTGAAGCAGAAAGACTACTTCCTGAAGACCGCCAGCGGCGAAATCTTCGAGGGCTGGTGCTGGCCCGGCGCCTCCAACTACCCCGACTTCACGAACCCGGCAGTGCGCGCGTGGTGGAGCGACCAGTTCAGCAACGGTCTGTACGAGGGCAGCAACGACAACATGTACACCTGGAACGACATGAACGAGGTTTGCGTGGGCTGCTGTCATGACGTGTAGCCCTCCGTGTTCGACGGTCCCGAGGTCACCATGCCGCGTGATGTCGTCTCCATGAACGGCTATGAGCACCGCGCCTGGCACAACATGTGACTGCGCGTTCAGTGATTCATGCATAGCTATGGCTACTACTACCACAGCTCCTGCGTCGAAGGCCAGTTGAAGCGCTCGCCGCGTCAGCGTCCGCTCGTCCTCACTCGCTCCTTCTTCGTCGGCTCGCAGCGCCTCGGTCCCATGTGGACGGGCGACGTGTTCTCCAACTGGGACCACCTCGCCGCCACGTTGCCGCAGATGCTCTCGCTCAGCATGGGCGGCATCGTCTTCACGGGTTCCGACGTGCCCGGCTTCTTCAAGGACCCCACCGAAGTCCCCCACATGCCTCTGTCTCACGCGTAGGAGCTCGCCATTCGTTGGTACCAGTTCGGCACGTGGATGCCCTTCTTGAGGGCGCACGCTCACATCGACACCAAGCGCAGAGAGCCCTGGACCTTCTCCGAACCCACTTTCCAACTCATCCGCAACGCCGTGGTGGAGCGTTACACCTTCCTTCCCATGCTCTACACTGCCATGTGGCAGGCCGTACAAACCGGTGCGCCCGTGATGCGTCCTCTGATGTACGCCGACCCGTTCGACGACCAAGGCTTCGCGGAGGACCGTGCGTTCATGTTCGGAGATGGTCTTCTCGTGGCTCCGGTCGTGACGGAGGGCGCGAGATCGGTGACGTAACGGAGATGCAATCGGGTCATGTGTAGGTGTTATGTCCCCGAAGGAGAGTGGGTCAGTATCTACGATTACTCGCGTATCACCGGCGGAAGTGAGTGTTGGCAAGTCGGTGTTACGTGCAGAGGAGCTGGTGCTGCCCGCGCCGCTGGAGCACATCGCGGTGTACTACAGACGAGGCGCGATCGTGGCGAAGCTGATGCGTCTGCGTCGCAGCGCGTCGCAGATGAAGCACGACCCGTTCACGCTGATGGTGATCGCGGACAGCAACAACAAGGCGGAGGGCTGGCTGTACGACGATGACCGGGACGGGTAGTGGAGAGTGTGTGTGGTGAGGCGTAGATTCGAGTACAAGAAGGGTGTGTACGCGTACGTGCACTACACGCTGAAGAACGGCGTGCTGAAGAGCGAGAAGGAGGGCACGTACACGAGCGATAACATGATTGAGCGTATTGTTGTGTACACGGAGACGGTGCCGAAGAGTGGGGAATCGTGGAAGCGGTGATGGGTAGAGATCGTGGCGAGTGTGGACGGTGTGAAGAGACCCCTGGAGTTCAGCTACGACGCCGCGAAGAAGCTGCTGACGATTCGCAAGCCCGAGGTTCTGATGGCTAGTGCGTGGGAGATTGAAATGAAATGACCTGTTTGTTGAACAAACACCCCATTCTCTCTTCAACTGCATCATCTCGTACTGCAACTCCTCCGAGTCCGGCTTCACTACCAGACCCTCGTAGCACTCTCTTCCCCACACCTCCACCTCTTTCATCAGGTTCACGAACACCGCCTACACATCACCTCTCTCCCTCACGCCCACCGTCACACGGTCCCACACGATCGTCAGCAGACAGCTCTCCTTGCAAATGTGCTTCTCCACGCGGTTGTGGATCGCTCGCAGCGGCTTCGTCACGCGACCCAGCGACACGCTCTTCGCGAACACCGCCTTGTTGATCGCGAACTGCACCTCCGTGCGCGGCGTCGTCGCCACCACCTGTCTCGTCGTCGTCACGAAGTCCACGAACTTCGCGAACTGGTAGCGAATCGCTCCCTCGCAATAACGGTCCAGTGCCTACGCCTCATGCCACCCCCACTCCCTCACCTTTTCGTAGTCACGTCGGCACTCGGCGATGAACTCGTTCAGCTCCTTCACGTGACGCTTCTCCAAGCACTCGCTCATGAAGTAGTCGTTCTCCATCAGGATCAAATCGGTGTACTTCGGACCCGCCTTCGCCACCTCCTCCATCTTCGCCTTGATCTTCTTGCTCAGCAACACCACCAGACCGAAGCCGCCGTCACGCATGTCCTCTGATTCCTTCATCGTCGGCGCCGCGATCACGATGTCCTTGTTCAACTCCTCGTGGATCTTGCGGAGACGGTTCTGGACCGGTCCCGGGTGCTTCAACACACGCTGCAAACGCATCTCGATCTGCGAGGAACAGCGTCGCGCCTCGTTCATGCGGTCCACGAACGCGGGCAGCACACGGATCGGTTGGATCACTCCACAGTAACGACTCTCCACGGAGAACACCTGCACCGCCGACACCAGCTCCGCTACGAGTCACGCTCTCCTCGCTCCACCACCTGTGAACTTCTTCCACGCCAAAATCGCCTCGTTCTTCGCCATGTCCAGAAGGTTGTACATGAACCGTCGCTTCACCAGCAGCTGACTCTGTCCCAGACACTGCGACAGCAGCGCCATGCACGTCAGGTTGTTGAAGGACGAGCGGTTCTCATTCTCCATCACTCTCTTCAGCGCCTCCGCCACGCCCGTCATGATCTGCGTCACGAACGGCTCGATCGACTTGTCCTCCAGCGACTCTAAACATCATCTCCCCCTCCATCCCACACTTTTGTAGTCGTCGTCACCGAAGAACTCCAGACACAGGTGCTCGACGCACTCGCTCACCGGCAGGACATATCCCAACAGCTTCTCCACAGCCACCACGGTGGAATACGGGTTCATGTCGTCCGTACTCTTCTCCCAACTGTCCCTCGCCGCCTTCATCTCGTCCTCCGCGTCGGGGATGGAACACAGGGGAAGCGCGTTAAACTGACCCGAGTCGGTGGCCGGGAGTTTCATCTATGCATCAACGAAACGCCCCACCACCACGATGCGACCCTGGATCTGTGCGAGTTTGGCTTGGAGCTCCCTGCCGAACACCGCCGACAGTCCCGCGATGAGCTCGTTCTTCAGCTGCGCGTACAGTCCGGGATTCTACGCCTCACGCTCTCGCCTCTCCCCCACGTATGCCTTCACCACCTTGCTCACGGGCGCCAGCAGCAGGAAGTGCTGACACACCTCGACGGTGTTGGTGATCTTGCCGCCGCCGCTCACGTCCTGGATGTACTTCACCACACTCTCTGTGAGCGTCCTGAAGAAGCCGCTCGCCACCGCCACGTTGGTGGCCATCTGCGTCTCCACCGCCTTCATCCCCATCACGGGCACGTCCTACGCCTCACCTCGCGCCTCCTCACGCACGCAGAGCGTCTGGGTGTGGGCGATCGCCACGTCGCGCAGCTTCTGCGCCACGCCGAGAATCAGGTTCACCGCGTTGCTGTCCGGCAGCATCGTCAGCGTGTCCTGCACGCCGTAGTCGAACGCCGTCTTGCCCCACTTGGCGCACTCCGCGAAGTACTACTCGATCACCTCCACACCCGACACCCACCGACTGCAGGAACACGTCCGTGCTGCTCAGCACCGCCTGCTTCTCCGCGTCGATGGTGATCATGTCGATCAACTTCTACGCCTCACGCCATGCGCCTCGCACCACCTCCACCGTCACCTTCAGCGCCTCGTGGTTCTTCTTCTGCTGCGCCAGGTTCTTGTTCTCCTGCGAGATCGTCTGGATGGAGTGCGTCATCACGCCCAGACGCGTGTTGTGCTTGAACAACCACGCCTCCAAACTCGCCACGTCCTCGTCCACCTCGCTCACCGTCTTCATCAGCTGGTTCACCGCCTCGCTCTGGTTCACCTCCATCTCCAGCAGGTGCTCCAGAATCATGTTCTCCTTCTTCTACGCGTCAGCTCTGTGAGCGATCCGAACATCGATCTCCTTCGACAATTCCTGGTCGATGTCCTCGAGCGTGCATTCCGGGTTCTTCTCCTTCATCGTCTTCACCTCCTCGCGCAGCGCCGCGTCCAACTGCTCCTGGCGCGCATCGTAGTTCGATTTGCTGTCGATGGACGCTGCCGACAGCTACACGTTGCCATCATCGAGAATGCGTTACGAGACGTGCACGCGCGGGATTGCTGAGGTTGAACAGCAGGCAGTAGGAATCGAAGCCATCGAGCACCGCCTGCTCGTTGATCGAGGAGAGGTTGATGTTCTTGACGGGGATTGAGCTCTTGAGATATAAGTCGTACAACTTGTTGAAGATGTAGATGATCGCGTTCTGGGGAACACACAGCCACCGCATCCTACATTGATTCGGAGCGTCTTCGTGCAGCACTCCATCTTCCGGTCGTTCAGCTGCAACTCCAGGTGGGCAGTGTGCTCGTCGCTGATGGACGCCAGCGAGCCGATAGATCCCACATTTGTGATCTGCTTTATGTATTTCACCTCGCCCAGCGTGCACCACTTGCGGCACGAGAACTCCAAACTGGTATGGGTCTCGTTGCACTTGCACGTTATCTAGTCGGAACGGATCCACGATAGCGCATACATCGTACACGCGGAGAACACCGGGATCGGCGTAGGAGCGGTTTTCAGCCGTTATGCACAAGAAGTCGAGGCTGATCTTCTTCCCGTTGTCGAACAATGCCAGCGGAATTGCGTTCTCCTTGTAGCGCGCCACGTCCACCAAGAACACGATCTACCTGTTATCTCGCTCCCGTTCCATGCCACCTCGCCGTAGATCTCGTTGGAGCACGCGTAGATTTGGTCCTTTATGTTCTGCTCCGTGAGATCGGTCAGGAGCAGCAGCTCGTCACGGATATCCACACTCTGATAAGGACTACGCGCGTGAGTCAACAGGAAAAGAGGGCTACTTAGCCATCGAACGGGACTATCGATTTGTGAGTCTTCTGAACAAACACACCAACCCCGATTCACTTTCACCTTGCTCCGCACATTCCGCGGCCCAAACATGCTCGTCGTCCTCTTCATCTTGCCCTCCTCCTCCTTCTTCTTCCCGCTCAACTCGTCCTTCACCTTCTCGTTGCTCTCCACCAGCTCGTTCACCTTCTCCATCAGCTGCTCCGCCAGCACCTCCACGCGGTTCGGCAGCGCCTCCTCCAGCAACAGCACCGTCTCGTCCTCGTTCCACGACGCGCTCACCAGACCCTGCAGCAGCAGCGCGTTCACCTCCTTGCGCACCACCTTCAGCGAGCAGTCGAACATCGCCATCAGGTCCTCGCACAGAATCGAGTGGTAACAGGAGCCGCGCTCGATCAGGTACGCCTGCAGCGACAGCAGCTTCGTCTTCTCCTTCAGCAGACACAGGATGCGCTCGCGGTCCTCCGCCACGCAGTTCTGCCACGCGTGCAGCGACGCCAGCTGCGCGTACGCGCGACTCCACTCTCCCTTCTACACGTGAGACGCACTGAGAGTGCCGACGATGATGCTCTGATATGCGGCGACGATGCGCATCGTCTGCGAGTCGCTGTTCATCTCGTACTGCTTGCAGTAGCGGTCATACGCGCGCTTGAACACGGCGGACACCTTGTAGATGTTCGATCGCTACATCTCACGTCCCCTCACCACCGCTACGTCGGCGATCATGTACCCCACGTCCATGAACACGCACGAGATCAGATAGCAGCTCTCCACCAGCTCCGTGTCGATCCACTACGCGTCACGCGCTCTCGCCACTCCCACCATGTGCGCCGGCACCAGCAGCTTCGCCGGCAGCACCGACACCTCCTCCTCGTTCACGCCGTTCTTCTGCGCCAGCAGCACCGGCAGCATCCCGTTGCGCGAGCCCAGGTTCACCAGGTCGTCCAGACAGTTGTGCGTGTACGCCATCGCGCCCGCGCGGAACGCCGCCAGACCCAGCTGCGTCATCGCGCGGTTGAACAGGATCGCCAGCGCCTGGTCGGTCGCGTAGATGCGCTCCTGCAGGTGCGTCATCAGCAGCAGGTCACGCGCCCGCTTGAACTCGTTGTGCAGCGAGAGACTCACGATCTGGTACAGCGCCGCCGTCTGCTGCTGGCGCTCCGTGCCCTCGCGGTACACCACCGCGCAGCACTCGCACACGCGACGCAACACCGGCACACTCGGCGCCTCCTTGTGCACGGCGGAATACAGCTTGACGTGCATGGACTGCGTCTGGTAGTGTCTACGCCTCACACGCCCTCGCCACGCCCCACAGCAGCTGCAGCTGCACCAACATCATCATCACACGCAACAGCGGCTGGTCCGCGTAGTACTGCTCCACCGCCGCCGCCAGGTCGCACACGCGCACCTCGTCCAGCAGTCGCTCCACGTACTCCGGCGAGTGCAGCGTGAGGCTGCGCAGCGCCTTCGCCAGGTCCTCGCTCAGCATCAGCACCATGTGCGCCAGGTCGCTCTCGATGTGCGCGTTGGTCGCGGGCGCCGCCAGGTCCGTCAGCTCGCCGCTCAGCTGGCTCTCCACGTTCTTCGTCGCCTCGTGCACGTTGTAGAAGTCCAGCTTCAGCGCAGGCGTCGCCACCGCCAGCTCCAGCTATGAGTCAACGACGAACGCCTCGCCCACCATGCGCTTCACGTTCTCCGCGCACTCCGTCCACACGGCGCGACTCAGCGCCACCTCGGAGTTGCTGCCCGCCAGCTCCAGGCTCACCAGGTGCGACAACACGCGCAGCTCGTACTTCACGCCCAGGTCGCGCGCGAACGGCACCAGCTTGCGCAGCTGCAGGATCGACGCGCGACGCTCGTTCACGCGGTTGCGGTTCGCCAGCACCTGCAGCACCGACTTCATGAGCTTCTCCGGCGTCTCGTAGGTGGCCTCGACCACCTCGACCGTCTCCTCCTTCTTCTCCTCCTCCTTCTTGCGCTTCTCCTTCTTCTCCTCCAGACGCTTCTTGCGCTCCTCCTCCTTGCGCTTCTCCTTCTCGATGTCCTTCGGCTGCAACACCCACTTCGCGCGGCCCGTCAGCTTCGGGTTCACCTCCATGTCGCTCTCGCTCGAGCTGCTGTCGCTGGCGAAGCTGTCGCTGGAGTAGGAGTACTCGCTGTCGGTTTCCGATTCAGAGTAGTCGCTCTCTTCCGATTCGGAGGAGGATTCACTTTCACTTCCACTTCCAGATTCAGATTCAGACTCACTCTCTTCCGATTCACTTCCAGATTCACTTCCAGATTCACTTCCAGACTCAGATCCAGATCCAGACTCAGATTCACTCTCGCTCTCGCTCGAGTACTCACTCTCAGAAGGAGTGGACTCCGACTCCTCCGACTCAACTTCCTCCGGTTCTTCCTCCTCCTCAATGGGATTCGCTCGGAAGGCCTCCACCAGAGCGGCGAAGGCGTCGTTCTTCATGTCCTTCTTCACCGTCTGCTTCAGGCGGTTGAACGCCATGGCAACCGGCTTGGACAGCGACTTCAATGTGGCTTTGGGGTAGTTCGTGATGGCGTCGTCGATGCGGACGAACTCGCGAATGTACGCCACCGGATAACCCTACCACTCATTCCCTCTCCCAAACACTACAGTCTCACACATCACCTTTCCGTGATCTTCCACCTGCTTCTTCATCGCATCGTAATCTGACCATCATCATACCATGCACATTCCTCACCATTACACAACTGGATCCAGTCGTTGATGCGGTAATGGTTCTTGATTCTTCGCACCGTGTCATTCAACTCGTCTGTGTATCGTTCTCTATAAATAACTGCTGTACAACTGATTTCACTTGGGAGCTTTCACCACTCTCTTCTCTTCTTCGCTATCGCTTTCGGAGACCACCACGTACTTCGACTTCTCCTGCGTCTTCTTAGGGGCTTCTTCCTCCGACTCTTCCGAATAGGAGTAGTCTTCGCTCGAATCGCTGTCAGAATCGCTCCCGACCCAGAATCTGTTCTTGCTTGACATGATTGTCTCGTCAAATCACTGGTTTCTAGTCGATTTCGGGGAGAGAGGGGCGTTTCATTGAAGAAATGGGCTGTATTTCCGTCACTTTGGGATAACAAACAAGAGTACACGACCATCGGTTTGTCATAGATGGAGGACTCGAGCATCCTTCCCGTTGTTATATTAATGTACTTCAACTCTAACATGCCATCCCCATGAACAACCAGATGGAGTTCAAACTGCTGGATACTGCTCGAAACGGGTCTGGGATTGCGAATCTTGACTGTATGCACCTTCTTACACTCAGCAATATCAACTGATAGTAGTTTGGCGTCTTTGTGCTGCTCAACGTCCCCATCGTACTTATAGATGGTTGTAATAATGTACTCTTCACCACTTTTCAATCCTAGCTGCAACGGGGCGGATGTTGTCGGGATGGACTCGCCCTTCAACACCATCAGTACAACGCCGTCGGAATCGCTAATGCCATAGGAACATGGCAGTTCATCTTTGATGCGAATCCTGGCTCTTGGATTGTACTCACACACCAGACGCTGTGCCGCACCATTCGCCACACATCCCTTCTTCTCCACGTCGGGAAACAAACTACAGGGGAACATCTCCACCAGGCGTCGCTTGATCTGGTGAATCTTGGAGGTACCACCCACTAAGAAAACGCATTTGATATCATCCGGTTGCAGACAGAGAGAGCTCAGCAATCGGCTCACACACTTGATAGACTGGTCGATCAGTGGCTTGACTGTGTTATCAAACTTCTCCAGAGTCAAACAGTACAGATTGTACACTTCCTCGTATTCAACATCATCTTCATCCAACAGTTTCATTTCAGAGAAATCGATTTCCATCACAACATTCTGATTCTTCTGCTTATACGCCCACCCTTCCTGAGTATATGTCGTGCTGTTAATCAAGTGTCGCTTCTGCTCTTCGCAGGCTCTACGCAATCTCAGTGCCCCTCTATCGTAAGCAGCAGAATGCGTAAGACGATTCAGGATTGGTATGTTGTTATCCTTCATATATTGGATTACAGCCTCGACAAGACTGCCATCAATCATGTTTCCACCCAACATCTTATCACACTCTGTTCCAATCACAGTGAAGTGATAATCACCAGTGCACTCAATGCAACTCACATTCAACTCGAATCTTCCAAAGTCGTAGATGAGGAACTTATCTCCTTCCCTAATGTACTTCTCGTTGCACAAGCACCAGGAAAGAGCCGCAGCCGTGGGCTCGTGAATGAACTTGGTGATCTTC
>ERZ1106948.506-NODE-506-length-17217-cov-30.795362_pt1 | contig 17217 bp, 27 predicted proteins | sample MGYA00403673_ERZ1106948 | MGnify/ENA primary metagenome ERZ1106948 (study PRJEB35170, sample SAMEA104062409) | human gut metagenome | biome: human gut; feature: human-associated habitat; material: faeces | place: Denmark | collected 2012-05-07 ...
TCATTCACAATTCAAACTCAATCTCACTCACAACTCAATTCAAACTCACTCACAATTCATTCACAATTCAAACTCAATCTCACTCACAACTCAATTCAAACTCACTCACAATTCATTCACAATTCAAACTCAATCTCACTCACAACTCAATTCAAACTCACTCACAACTCAAACTCAAACAAACACCCCAAATGACTACTCACTCTCCAACTTCGGCTTCTGCAAAAAATGCAGCGTCTGAAGATAATGCACAGTCTGCATCTCCTCCAAACGCGAAATCGTTCGGTCGCACGCGAACACTTCATCCAACACAGAGTCCCGGTTCAACTGGAACAGCTTCGACAGCGGCGCCTCCGTGGTGCAAATCAGCTTCACCTTGTACTGGTACAACTCGTCCACCAGCGTAATGAAACGACGCAGCTCCGTCATGGAGTTCATCGTGAACACGGGAATGTTCTTCAGCACCATGGTGTGGAACTGGTTGCCTACGCGTCATCCCCAGCACGCACGCGCACATAGCGAAATGTAGTCGCTGGCGCCCGTGGGCTTGTTGCATAGCTCGTCGAAGTCAAACTCGCACACGCCACTACGCCTCACGCCGCCGCCACACACGCACTTCAGATACTTGGAGACGTGGATATGACGTCCCTGCACCACCTCGATCTCGCCGCTCTTGAACTGGTCCCCGCCGGCGATCTGACGGAACAGCGCGTCCACCTCGTGGTTCGTCGCCTCGTTCGAGGGCCAGAAGTACGTGCGCACGTCCTTCTTCCCGCCGAAGCGGTAGTCCTTTCCGCTGTTCAGGTGGAGCACGGGACATTGCTGCGCGTGAGGCCAACAACCCAAACAGCACCGATTTCAGCAGGTGGATGAAGGGCACGAAGCGGTCGCGCTGCACGCCGTCGCGGTACAGGTCGTCGGGCTCGCTGCGCGTCAGGAGCACACACCGCGCCTACCGGTTGGAGGTGGAGATGACGGTGACGTTGTTGGCGAACAGGTTGCTGAAGAGCCGTTGCATCATCATCGCGTCCGCCACGTCCGTCACTTGGAACTCGTCGAAGAACAGCACGTTGTTCCGAGCCGCGATGCTCCGCGCGATGTCCGGCAGCGGGTCCGAGCGCGAACCTGGTCATCACACCCCCACAGAACCCCAACCGTATTTCTGGCGGAACTGGTGCAGCTTCATGTGGATCTCCAGCATGAACGAGTGGAAGTCCACGCGCGCCTTCTTGATGTCCGCGCACTGGATGGAGTTGTACAGCAAGTCCATCAGGTACGTCTTCCCGCAGCCCGGACCGCCCCAGATGTACACGCCCTTCGGCGCCGCGTAGGTGCTGATGTGCGTCGGCGCCGCCGTGTTGTGGATGATCGTGTAGTTCGTGCCCGTGTTCTTCACCTCCTGCGTCTCGGCAGTCGGCGCCGACGCTCTCCGCTTGAACCAGCCCCAGCCGGATGTCTTGGGCTGGGGTGCTGCGGGAGCGGCAGGGGACTCTGTCGCCTGCTTTGCGTCCGCCTTGCTCACGCCGTTGGCATCCTTCTTGTAGTAGTCGATGAGGTTGTCGTAGATCCCCTGCAATATCTTCGCCACCTCTCTCTACGCGTGAAGGCAAAAGCGCGAACCCACCTGGTAGGAATCGTCAATAATCAGCCCCTTCTTCGCCAAATAGTCGTAGTGGTTCACGGGACCGTTAAAGGAGGCGACTGTTTCCTACGCGTGAGCGAATCGAGGAGAGCCAACATCGAACTTGTAAGCCGTCTGAGCAAAGACGAAATCGCCCTCGTTTCCCGCCTCCATCTTTCGCTGGGGTTGCACTGCTTCGGAGAAAGAGCGCGCAGGGACTATTCCGTCAGCGGCACGAACGAACAGTACCGATGGAGGGAAGCGACAGAGAAAGGACGCAACTCCCATTCCGAATTGCGTTTCGAGCGAGCTCACGATTCCGAAGAACTCTTGAAGCTAAATGGAGTAGACTCATGGTTTCACTGACAGGACTTTACTCGAAAAGGAAAAGGCAACGAGTAACAGAGAGTCAAGAAGGAGTTTTGGAATGGAAAAGAGGGGTTCACAAAATACCTTCGGTTTCGGGACTCAGGTAGGATTGGAGAGAGAACATGGGAATGGATTGAAGAGACCGCTAGAAAGGTGGCGAGCTCGGCAAATCGATTCCGAAAGCGATGCATGATAACAGACCATGCTGGTCGAGAATAGCAGGATGGCTATCGTTCGTGACACAGAACTCATCATTTGTAGGTGGCAGAGGAGACGTGTGAGTGTTCTCGTTCATTCTTCACTGTTTGTTGTGAATACGTCACTCGTATCCATCTCAAAATGCTTTCTACAGAATGGAATTGCGCTTCTCTCGTCCCGCTCCCATTTCGCCATCATCGCAACAAACACCAACCACTCTAAAAGAATTACTTTTCCGCGGGTCTCCGTCCCTTCCTGAATCGTTTCTTCCCACCCGTCTTCTTCTCCTCCTTCTTCTTCTCGCCCTGATTCAGCATCTTGCTCGTCTGCTTCGTGGACTCTTCGTCCATCATCTACGTCTCATCCACTCCGCCTTTCCCTACGTAGTTGCCAGCACCCAACTTCTGAATCATCTCGTTCATCTGTTCAGGAGCCAGCGCGGGCAGCGTCTTCTCCTCCTTCTTCGGTTTCTTGCTCTTCCACCCAATGTCGCGTTTCATTTTATCCTACCTATGACTCTTGTCGGGAATCACCACATTGCTGCTCTTGTCCACCGCCTTCACGCCCAACAGGTCGTCCATGCTGTCGCGTTTCACAGACGTCGCTTCCTTCACCTCGGGGTTCCGCTTGAAGGTCTGACGGAGGGACTTGATCTCTTCTTCCTCCTTTTTCTCCTCCTTCACTTCCTCCTTCTCCTCCTCGCTGCTCTCCTCGTCGGGGTCTCCCTCCATCACGCCGTTGATCATCGCCAGGTCGTGGAACAGTTCGTCCAAGTCCAGCTCCTTCTCCACCTCCATTTGCTTCTCGCTCTCCGCTGGCTCCGTGCAGTTTAGTTGCAGTTGTGCGTTTGCTTTTGCTTTCTTTTCTTTTCCCTTTGAGTTCTTCTTCTTTCCCTTTGAGTTCTCTTCCTTCTCCTTCCCCTTCACCCCCTTCTCACCCCCTTCACCCCCTTCACTCACTCCACTCACCCCACTCACCTCACCCCTCAACTTCTCCGCACCCCGCTCAATCATCTCATCCAACACACCCTCCACTTCCACACTCTCCACCTTCACCTCCTTCTCCTCACGCTTCACCTCCTCCTCCATCGGCTCGCTCTTCATCACGCGCAACACCAGCCTCATCATCTCCTCATCGTCCTCGCGCGCCAGCTCCCTGCCCCTCCGCACCAGCTCCAGCAACTCCTCCATGCGCTCCTTCAGCGGAATCGGAACCGCGTTGAACAGCCGCGACACGTCCTGCGCCGTGCTCGGCAGATTCCGCGCCACGTTGCTCAGCGCGCGGTCCGTCACGATCGACTGCGGGTTCTCGTCGTTTCTAGTTCTCACGGAGAGTGAAGACACATACACGCGCGCCACGCGGTCTCGCCAGTAGTAGAGAAGGAGGAACACGCGACGCTGCGGCGCGTTGAACACGAGGGAGCCCCTACGATGAACCCCGCTCCACGCACTCACTTGGCGATCACGTTCGCGGCGGTCTGCGGCGTCACCACCGGCTTCTGGTAGCTCTGTTTGCACAGCCCCGCGCTCAGGTCCAGTACGTCCTCCAGCTACGCATCACCCCACACGCCCGCGCCCACCAGGTTGCGCTCGCCGGACTGCTGCGCCAGGAGCGTGCGCAGCTCGTCGCAGATGTACAGCAGGAAGTGCGTGTCCTCGCGCGCGTACTTCTTCATGATGGCCGGCAGCGGGCGGATTCTAGGCGTCACCACACGCACACTCCCCCACCGCCAGTCCGCTCGCTGAAACTCCTTGTTGGCGCGGACGGAGCAGAAGCGCTTCAGCAGGTAGGCGAGGCCGAAGGACTCGAAGCCCAGCACGCGCGCCGCCTGCCCCGTGTCGAACATGTTCACCACGTACACGCCGAAGTCCTTCTGGAGCCAGAGAATGTCCTGGTTGGCGCCGTGCAGCACCTTCATGATCGACGGGTCGCTCGTCACCTCGTTCAGCAGCCACACGTGCTCGCGGATCACCAGCACGTCCACCAGGTAGTCCGTCGTGCGCGTGGACACCTGGATCAGACAGGTGAAGCCCTGGTAGCTGTGCTGGTTGTGGTGCTCCAGGTCGATGGCGATGCACGGCTCCTTCTTCAGCTCCTCGACGAGCGACACCAGCTTCTCCTTCGTGTCCACCTCCACCAGCGGCGTCTCCGCCTCGGGGCGTGGCGGCGTGATCGTCTCCGGCGGCACGCGCTCCCAGTCGGGGTAGCTGACGTCTATCGTGAGAGGGGGAGAAGAGCACTACTGGAAATCTCGTAGATGTAGGGATTCTCGTAGACGCCCTCTTCGCCCGTCTCTATTCCTCAGAGATGCAGTGACGAAGCAACCATTCGGGTTCCACTCCACCTGCGCGTGGTGCTTGATCTTCAGACGCGGCTGGAAGGGAGCGTCCGAATTGTCCACCTTATCGGGGAACGACAGCTGCGGCTTCGCCGTGGAAAACTTGTACTTGAGCGCATTCTCGGCGTCGGCCGTTCCGCGATCCACCGTCACTTGCTTCTTTCCCCTCTATCCGCTCATTCAATCACCGCATCTCTACGTCCTCCATATCGGTCAGCAGACCCTTCTTCATATCGATCGCCTCGTCGAGCTTCTCAAACACCGCGTCGAACAGGCCCTCGATCTTGTTGAAGTTCTGCTTTGTGTGGATCTCCGGGTTGTCCCGGAGGACGGAAATGTTCGTAGGAATGTACTACACGGTCATCTCCACTTCCACATCGACGCCTACATAGTCCAAAATCCGCTGCACTATGCGGAGACTGACTTTGCTCCCGTCCTCCGCGGCAGTCTGGAACTCGGGAAACAGGTTGAAGTAGTCAAATTCACCAATGTTGGGAATCTTCTGTGCGTACTAAGCCATTACGCGCATCAACGGGAGCCCCTACGGAATAGGCACTCGCCACCAGTGCTGTGCCCTTCTCGAATTTGTCAAACTCCTTCTTCTCCTCCATTACGGACAGAAATCGATAATGGAACGCGGTAGAAAGGAATAGTGATTGAAATGGAGTGGCACGCTGTCTTCTCCGTGCAATGCTCTCTGTGTGTAATGTTCCCTGTTGCGGTGTTGGGGATGGAATCACCTCCCTTGACGCACATCCTGTGAAATGCAGTCCAAACCCTATCTCTAGCATCCAATCACCCATTCCGCATTTCTATCCCGCAAGAGAACGCTTCCCTCTCGAGATTACAATATATACAGAAGTGTCCCAATTCCTCCCCATTCAACCCTAACGAGATACCGAATTGAGGGCCATATATCGAAAAGGGCTCGATTCGTGGAAGCACCACACCAGCCTTTCATTATTCTTTGCGTCGGAAGGAGGAGTGAGGTAGGTGGAGTTCTGTTTGTGCGTTTGGGTTCCAACCATGGCTGTGTACTCGTTCACACAGTCATACAACGAGCCCGCAAAGAGCCTTCAGTTTACGCTTTTCTAAGCAGACTGTTTGCCTAGGAATTGAACGAGCTGTGCATATGCTCACGCCTTGTAGGGAGTAAGTGATGGTGTCCGTGTGAGATTGTCCGTTCTAATCCTGGTCGCGACCTTCGTTTGCCTCCAGGTTCGCTTAAGGACGAAATGGGGGGTGCTATAACTGGTTGTGTTGGTTCTTCCATGCCTCCATGACTTATAAAACATTCAATAGGCTTATCGTTTCTAGGTTCCTCTTTCTGTTTGTTGCCACCAAACACCCCACTTCTTGCCCTCATTCTTCAGACGAGCCTGCTCCTTGATGCGGTTCTCCATCGCCGCGCGCGCCTCCTCCTGCTCCTTTCTTCGTCTCGCCGCCTCCTCGCGCTGAGCACGAACACGGGCCAAACGCTCCAGCGTCGCCTTCGCCTCCGGCTAGTGCGTCATCATCCATCCCATCGCATACCGTCTTTCCCTCGAGCGTCTTCTGGAAGTACGCCTCCTTCGCTCTCTGCTCCTCCAGCTCACGCCTACACTTCATCCACAGCACGACGACGCACTTCTGTCTTCCCGAAAGCTGCACTTCGAGACGCTCTCCCTGCTGCAGATTCTTCTTCTACGCCTCATGGACGAAACGACTCGACTACAGGAGCGCGATTCAGGTTGTGTATTTCCGCATCGTTCACGGGCTTCTTCACTCTGCGAGGCGCCTATCCATCACGCGGCGACAGCCGACGCATACCTCCTCCACGGGAGCGTTTCTCATGATTTCGTCTCTATCGGGCTCCGATTCAGACTCGTTGGCCTCGGAAGAAGACTCGTTCTCTTCCGACTCCTCCTCCGAGTCGTCGTGTCTCTTCTTTCTCTCCTCTCTCTCCTAGGCGTGATGGAGCAGGACGAACAGCGACCATCATGTTGCGAGCAATGATATCGTCCTCATTCTCCGCCAGGATACGTTCTCTTCCCTTGTGGGATCCTCTCTTGCCTCCGCGCATGCTGCAAAACTATTCTCTGCGAAATGCGGAAAGAAGAGAAAATCGGGCGTGTTTTTGGACAGAGGGAAGGCGGTGAGTTCAGTGGGCGCGAGAGTGCGATTCTCTTCTTCTTATGGTAAAGGAGGGTATGGACCAACAAACACGCCTCTTACACATGTACAAAACTACCGTTCCAAACACTGTCAAACACCATGCGCTCTACACGTCATGCCGCTGGAAGGGGCAAACCGAAGGAAAAGCGAGGACGCAACATCTGGGAATAGTCGGGACTCTTGTAGCCCAACGCAACCACGGCGCTCACCTGGTAGCGACGAGGAATCTTGAGCACTTCGCGCAGCCGGTCCTCCTCGTAGCCGTTCATGATGAGGTTGGAAACGCCCTTCGCGTCCGCCAGAAGGCAAATCGTCTGGATCAGGAACGCCGCCTGCTGGTTCGTCCACGCCTGCATGGAGATGCGGTAGGTGGAGGGCTTGAACCACCGCAGCACGCAGTCAACCACGTCCAACACCCAGCCGAAGAGCACGTTGCACAGCGTGTTGCGGTAGTACTTCAGATTCGCTAGCACATGAGCAACGCCAACAGGACGCACAGTACACCATCATCCGCTTCGTCTTCTCTCTCCAATTCTCCGGATACGCGAAACGGCCAAAGTCCTCAACGCACTTGCTGCTGTCTACCTCTGAGTCGAAGCGAAAACACAAACCCATATCGCAACACACAATCAAAGAGGCTCCCGAGTTCAGCACCTTCGGCGCGTTGCTCTTGCTCATACAGAGGGACAAGGACTGCTTCAAAGGCGGATCGCGCACCACAATCACCTTGTAGGGCTGCAGATTCATCGACGTGGGTGTACGCTATGCGTAAAGCAGAAGCAGAAGCGCGACAAGGGCATAACCGAGGATCTCCTCCAGAACGCCATTCTCCAGCGCCTTTCCAGAAAACGCCTTTAGCGACTGTCGCGAAAGCGTGAGTTGCTTCAAACGCTCAAAGTCGGAGGACATGAACAGAATTGTGAGCGCTTCCGTTTCCGTCCTCCACTCTCCGTCCTGAATGCAAAGAGCGTAATCGCACCGAATCCAACCCACTACCCCTCACGCGAGCAAAACACGCCTCTCCTTTTCGTATTTCCTTCTCCTTCTCATTTCTTATCCAAGACACCTCACAAACCAACAACCATGATTATTCATTCACCCCCCTCTTTTCCTTGCAAACTCTACCATGGAAGTGTACGACGTCACCGGTGAACGTGAGATGCTCACTCTCGAGAAAGCGAAGGTCATTGCCGACACCATCATCGCCAATGCCTCGACGCTCAAAAGAGTTGTGCTTGGAACGAAGACGTACAAGGCGGATGCGGCGCGCGTTGTGGCTGGTAAGCAGCTCCGTTTGACGGTGATGGGTAGAAGCCCTCTCGCAAGCAGCCAAGTTGGAGGAACTGGATCTCGCGGATACGATTTCCGGTCTGTCCTTCGACGAGGCGCAGGACACCTGCGAGGTGTTCGTGGACTGCTTGAAGGGTCTCCACCTGAAGTACCTGGATCTTAGCAACAACGCGCTGGGTCCGAAGGGCGTGTCCTCCTTCAGAGAGCTCATTTCCGTACTGCTTCTCTCGTCCGTTCACCGTAGGGAAACAAGGACCTGGAGGTGCTCCTCTTCAACACGGACGGCATGTCTGCCGACGCGTGCGAGAACATTCGCTCCATCATCAGCGAGCACGGCCCCCTGAACATCAAGCGTCTGGAGTTCCACGACAACATGAGCGGCAACGACGGCGCGAAGGCGATTGCGGACGCCATTCGCTTCCTCCCCAACCTGGAGTACTTCCGCTGGAGCGGAGCCCGCAGTGGCGAGGAGGGCTCGATCGCGCTGTGCAGAGCGCTCGCCAACTGCCACGCCATGCGCCACCTGGAGTTCAACGACAACTACTTCGGCGAGGACTGCGGCGACGTGCTGGCCGAGACGGTCGAGCCGATGGACAAGCTGGAGGATCTGATTCTCTCGGATCTCGGTTCGGTGTGGGTGAGGGCGATGATCGCTAGGTCTGGGCGATGACGGCTTGAAGCCCGTGCTGGAGGTGATCAAGAAGGGCGACTACAAGCTTCGCGTAGGCGTGTGGGGAGAGGGCTCATGGACAGCGTCTCGACATCAGCCGCAACGACATCACGGACGAGACGGTGCATCTGCTGTGCGACGTGCTGGAGAAGCAGGAGGCGCTGGAGGTGCTCGCGCTGAACGGAAGCGATCTCGTGTCGAGCGACCTTCCCGCCCTTCTCGCCTGCTTGGAGAAGAGCTGTCCCAAGCTGCGCGTGCTGAGTCTGATTGGCAACTTCTTGGAGAGCGAGGCGGTGTCAGTGATTCGCGTGTGCTATATCCTTGTTGTCGCTGTTGGCTCCGTTTCTTAACCAGCACGCAGAAAGGAGAGCATGGAGCGCGTTGAGCTGGACCGAAACGGCATCGATGAGGCGTCGTTGGAGGAGATCAAGAAGTTGCTGGAGGCGTCTGGAAAGGAGAGCATTCTCGGCAGTCTGGACCACAACGAGGATTACTGAGGTCCGTGTTGAGTCTAGGTCGCTGGAGTCCGTTTTCACAAAGGTCATTTTCGTTCGCGTGTTTGTTTGGAGCACGAGTTTTTGGCGGGACATTCGATTCTTCTCGTTCCTGCATTCTTTCGCTCCTCTCGCCGTGGAACATGTTCCGTTCGAGGCTGAAACGATGCCAGCCCCTTCATCCCTCGGCTGCGGAGTCATCGTTGAAAAGAGGGTTTGTTGCACCGAGACAGAATGGCGATGCTGCGAAGAAGCCAAGTAATACAGTAGAGAGCAAAAAGGAGGAGATGAAGATGGAGTCTCCTCCCGCTGCGAAGGAAGTGAAGAAGAAAACATTCGTCAGTCCGCTGAAGGCAGTTTCAAGCGAAAAGGAGCCGGAAGGCGTCACAGACGACAAGTACTGCTTTTCGTACTTCTTCCTCGTCATGTTCATTCTAGCGTGATGTACTTCAAGGCGGGACCAAAGAAGAAGAAAACCTACCTCGATGGTATCCTGTACATTGAAAGGAAGATGTACCAGCTTTATGTGGCTGTGCATGTCGTGGCTGACGCGTAGGAAACGAGTGGAAAGCTGGTGCGCAAATCGCTGGAGTGCTACGACCCGAGCGACTTCGTGACGGGCTGCACGGTGGACCTGGGAATGTGGATCGTGGAGATTAACGCCAAGCTGAACGTCGAGGAGTACACATCGGGGCGCGTGTTCCTCCAGCCGCAAGTCATGGATATCCTTTCACTGTAATATGTTATTGTCTTAACCGTGCACATTCAAAGCCCTCTCTCAAGTCGTCGCCAGCCGTGAGCAAGCGATTGACGCTCCATGTCAAGAAGGAGTCCGGTCCGAAGACCTACGTGCTATTACCGATCGGTAGTTATGAATAGACGGGGCTCTACACGCAGACTCCGGACTGCTTCGTCATTCAGCCGTCATTCACGGACTCGCGCGGAAACACCACCGCGCCCGTGATTCTGGACCCCGGGCTAAACGCCAAGATGAAGCCGCACCAGAAGGAGGGTCTGCTCTTCCTATACAACTGCATCAACGGACTGGCGGGATTCAACGGGAACGGCTGCATTCTGGCGGACGAGATGGGTCTGGGCAAGACGTTGACGGCGATCAGTCTGATCTTCACCTCGCTGACGCAGTCGCCGTGGTCGACGCCGCTGATCACGAGTGCGGTGGTGACGTGCCCGTCCTCGCTGGTGGACAACTGGGGTAATGAGTTCAGGTGGGTGTGAGGGTGGGTGTTGATGGGTGTAGGTAGGTGTGAGAGTGAGTGTTGATGGGTGTAGGTAGGTGTTGAAAAGCAACTTCACACTGCAGGTAGGGATTGGAAAGCAACTTCACACTGCAGGTAAGCTCAATAACACAGAATGAGAGACAGGAAGTGGCTGGGACGCGACAAGGTGCGATGCCTGATTCTGCACGAGAAGGGCGAGAAGGCGGAGGAGAAGGTGAACGAGTTCGTGCTGCAGTCGGGGCTGAAGCGCGTGGTGCTGATCATCAGCTACGAGGTACCGCCACGCTTCCCGCTCTCCCCTAGATGTACCGCCGCTACGCCGACAAGATCAACGGCAGCAAGGCGGGACTGCTCGTGTGCGACGAGGGACACCGACTCAAGTCCTCCGCCGGCAACGCCACCATCGACAGTCTGCGCCAGTTCCCCTCGCAGCGCCGCGTGCTGCTGTCCGGCACGCCCATCCAGAACGACATGGAGGTTGCTCTCTTCTCGCGCTCTCAGTGTAGGAGCTCTTCGCGCTCTCCGTGTTCGTCAACCCTGCCATCTTCCCCTCGCTGGCGTCCTTCCGACAGCTCTTCGTGCGCCCCATCGAGGCGGGCAGGAAGAAGGGGTGCACCGAAAACGAGCGGAATTTGGCCAACATGCGCTCGGACGAAGTATGTGTGCGGCGACGGGCTGAGGCATAGTTGTCAAGGATCACTGAACAGTTCATCCTGCGACGCACCACAGCGGCCGTGTTGCGCTCGGCGCTCCCGCCGAAGGTGACGCACTACGTGTTCTGCGGGCTGTCGGCGGAGCAGGAGCGGCTGTACGAGGCGATTACGGAGCTGCAGAAACGGTCGCTGGTGAGCAATGGGGGCGAGTGGCGCGTGGCGAGGTGTGTGAGGCGTAGAGACTCGCAGGTGACGCTGTCCTTCGTGCACGCGCTGCGTCTGTTGTGCGTGCATCCCGCGCTGTGCAGGGAGTGCGCCGAGCACTCCTCCGCCCTCCAGGCGTTGGTGGGTGGTGATGATGTTGAGAGAGGCGATGGAAGTGATATCGAAAGAGAAGAGAGAGGCGATATCGAAAGAGAAGAGAGAGGCGATATCGAAAGAGAAGAGAGAGGCGACGACACCCCCCTCAGCTACAAGCTGGACGCCATCACGCGCATCGTCGCCGCCATCCTCGCCTCCACCGATGAGCTCGTCCTCGTCATCTCCACCTACACGCAGATCCTCAACTTCCTCGGCAAGCTCTGCGACGCGCGCAACTGGGGATACTTCCGTCTCGACGGCTCCACCGACGTCGCGCAGCGCCAGTCGCTCGTCAACGCCTTCAACGCGCGCCTCACGCCCAAACGCCTCTTCCTCCTCTCCGCGCGCGCAGGAGGCGTCGGGCTGAACATCACGGGCGCCTCGCGCGTGGTGATGGTGGAGCCGGCGTGGAACCCCGCGATCGACGCGCAGTCGGTGGCGCGCAGCTGGCGGTTCGGGCAGACGCGCACGGTGTTCGTGTACCGCGTGTTCCTGTCGGGCTCGATCGAGGAGGTGATCCTGCAGCGGCAGCTGCTGAAGAAGGACATCGCGGACGTGGCGGTGGACCACTCGGCGGTGGGGGAAGGGAAGCTGGACCGCGACGAGCTGCGAGAGGTCTTCCAGCTTAAGAAGGTGGGCGTGGTTTGGGAGGGTGACGCGTAGGTGCCGTGTCAGACGTACGTGCTGATGAAGAAGAAGAGGCAGCCGCTGACGCTGTGCGGGAAGAAGGTGGTGGAGGATTCCACGGAGGAGGAGAGCGATCCCGTGTGGCGGGAGTACCGTGGGAGTGAGTCGGTGGAGTACGACGATGTGTTGAGAGAGGTGGTGAAGAAGAGTGAGTGGAGGGGATGTGAGTCAGGGATAGACGAGAGGCTGTTCGGGTACATCGCTTCCGAGAAGGAGTCGTGTGTGGAACAAGAAGAGAACAGAAAGGAAGAAGAGAGTACAACGAAGTTTGACGCTTTGGAGATGAATGACAGTGAGTTCACTTTGTGAAGTTGTTTATTCGACACGCTGTCGTTTGGAGTCCATGTCGTTTGTGGGGTTGTCTTTCTTTCCACCCACATCATCTTCACTGACCTCCAGACCATCTTCACTAACCTCCACACAATCACCCTCTTCATCCACATCAACGCACTCACCCTCCTCACTACTCTCACTATCACTCCTCTCACTCTCCTCCTCCTCCTCCTTCGTTCTCCGAATCAACTCCACCACCTCCGGGTTCAACACAATGTACCCCTCCTCGCTCTTGCTCAGAATCGCGTCCAGCTCCTGGTGGTACACCGTGATCGAGCAGTGCTCGTTGCTCTCGCAGTCCTCGATCATAATCACCGTCCCGTGATGCACGCCGCCTCCTGCTACACCTCACTTCTCCCTCCCACTCCTACGCAAGTCGCACAGATTCGTCGCCAGCAGCGCCTTCAGCTTCGCGCTCTCGCCCTCACCCTCCTCCGGCTCCTCGTACACCAGGTTGGAGCCAACGGAGATCATGGGTGCCGCGAACTGCAACAATTCCTACACCTCAACACCCACACCCTCGCACACCTTCACGATCTCCACCAGGAAGCCGCGCAGATGCGCCTTCTTCGTGTCCAGCACCAGCAGGAGGTGCGTCGGAGACGAACACGTCAAGCACGTCGGAATCGGCGGCGGCAGCGACACCGACTGCAACACCCGTCCCTATCTCTGACACACACACTTCACCCTCACCTTGTTGTTCTTCACCTTCAGCAGGTACGAGTACCGCAGCGCCTCCGCCACGCTCTTACGCCCCTTCTCCTGCATGTGGAGGAGTTTCACTGCACTAAGCACCTGCAGACCCGCCACGATGGCGTTGGTGCTCGCTACCGCGGGAATGATGTTTCCCGCGATCTTCTTGATGGCGAAGAGAGTTGCCGCGGGGATGTGGAACGTGTAGCAGCGCAGGTTGGTCGCCGCCGCCACGATCGAAATATCCCCGTGGTTGTCCTTCTCGAACGCCGTCACGGCGCCCTCGGCATGTTTTCCCTCCAAACAGTAGCGCCAGAGCCAGGAGAGGAGGATGTTGCAGGAGTCGCGCACGCTCCACACGTGCTCGTGGTCCTCGCTCCGCTTGAAGTACGTGCCTGCCTTCACGCCCTCGAAGTCGAAGAGATCCGTCACGTTCACGCGCACCGGCTTCTGTTCCGATGTGGCGTAACTCCCGATGGCGAGTCGCTTTTCGATCTCGGCGTCGAACAGCGCCTCCATCATCTTGGCGCAGAAGAGCAAACAGGGCTGCTCGTCGCGCATCACCGCCTCGCTGTCCGGCTGCAGCGCGTCCATGTACACGGAGTCCACCTCCTCGAACAGCAGGCTCTCCGAGCGGTTGCCGAACAGCAGCGTGAACAGCTCCTTGCCCCACACGATGCAGTGCTCCACCTTGTCGGGCGTGCTAGCGGTCAGTGCAGCGAGACAGAAATACCTCCGAATCGTGCAAATCGCGTACTTCTCGCCCTCGTCGCTTCCGTGAGGACGGCAGTTGTAGCACTCCGTCTCGTGCGGGAGGATGGGGTAGCTCTGGCCCAGCAGGCCTGTGGAGCCGCCCTCGATCAGAGGAACGTCCGCGAGCACGCACATGCTGTTGACGTACTGGCGCGCCTTGACGTTGTCCAGGGCGTTGAAGACAACGTCGAAGGACTTGAAGAAGAAGACGTCGAACTTGGGATTCATGATATTCGCGTGCTCCGCGTCAATCTCCACATTCTCTCCAAACTCGCACACCTACTTGGTCAGTGTGAGGTATGATAACGCACCGCTTTGGCCGCCACGATGGCTTTGGGCTGTCCAATGTGCTCCGTCCGGAACAGAAACTGACGATTCAGGTTCGACATCTCGATGATATCGAGGTCGATCACTTTGATGTCTACAATTCAACGCTCCTAAGAAGAACGACGCTTAAAGCCCGAGAGGACGAGGTTCTTCAGGATTTCGCAACCAATCCCTCCAGCACCGATAACGAGAATGTTGCTCTTCTCGATCTTCACACCGATGCTCGAATCGCAGAGCGTCTCATAGGGATTCTTTCCTTCCATCGTTGAATTGCTTGCAATCACTACAAACTACTCCTCGAAGAAGACGGTGAGGGAAAGAAGAGTCTTCAGATTATTCCCGCGCGTTTCTCTTTCCTTTCACCCAGGCGGAGAGGCACGGTAATCTAATCCAGTGCACGCAGCGATGAGCGATTTCGACCCCAATCTCCCCTCGCCCCTTTCTTTTCAACGCAAGTCTGTCAAACGACAAAGTGCTTCATGGAGGATGTGATGTTACGCGTAGACGAGGATGCCTTCAACTGTCGCTCCTTCCTTCTCCCCTCACTCCTAGACACGGACAGCGACTCCGTGAAGACGGTCCACACGGGAGAGAGCGTCCAGTGGTACGAATTGCCACCCACTCCGTCTGTGTATGGGTTCCACTCCCGATATTCTGTAGACTGCACTTAGATACGGCGCCCGACGAATACTCCCTTTCGGAGGCGAATCTAAGTTCAGGTCGCGAATACCCCTCCACTGTGAACGATCGTGCGGAGAGTCGTCCCAAATCGTTCTACCGGAATCCTTTTCGTGAAATCGACATGTCGTCGTTTCCCGCCGAATTGCGACAACGACTGCAGGAACTTCCTGTGCCGACTCAGATAGCGATTTTGAGGGACGCAAAGCTGCAGCAGAAGTTCTTTCCCGAATACTGTCATCCGGTGTGACGCTCCTTTTCTCCCTCTCCTGTTGTCTACACAACTATTCCTCTATGTGTTGGGGCAGTGGGAAGGGAAAGCGGTGTTATGCGGAGGGGTGGAATGGAGAATGCTGGGAGGATTGAGTATTTGGCAGTAACCCCCTTTCCCAAACCAAAGGACGTTCACATTTTGGTATTCATCCGATCAAGTAGGTGTTATTCTGTATTGTTGGAGCGCGCTGTTGGCGGAGAGAGAAGCGCTGGAATTGGGGAGTTGCTAACCTGGTTGTAGTATGAGAGCTAAGTGGGCTAAGAAGCGTATGCGACGTTTGAGACGTAAGAGAAGACAGATGAGATCTCGTGCTAAATAAGCTTGTTTTCGATCATGTTCGTGGTGAATCCGCTTTGCGTGTTTGTTGAATCGAATCGACTTGACTCCTTCTCTCCATCACAAGAATGGTTGCAATTCACTTCGACGCTCGCATTCCATAATCCGTTTTCGTAACGGTTTCCATTGCACCGCTGCGTGCAACTCTCGATTCGTAGGCTGTTTGCGAGGTGCGGCGTGTTCGTTGTGGCTGGCGAAAGAGGATGGACGATGACAACACAATCAATGAATTGGCGTTGATTCTGGTGAGAGTGGGGCGCAAGAACTACTCTGACGACGCGAAGTTTGAAGCGCAGTATGAGAACGACAGTTCGGACGACTTGCTCATGGAGTCGACGCTGTCGTCCAGAGAAATGCACCCGGAGCATGACCCAGTGGATGGCCGGAGTGAGGATCAGTGGGCGAGTGTGGACGGCGGGAATGTTCTACCGCGAGAGGCACCGATTGTGTACGAGCGCAGGAGGAGTATCGAGGTACGTGAGGCGTCCTTCCGGGAGAATGATCCCTCTTCTTCATATGGAGCGGGAAATCGGTTGTCCGGCTTTTCGAAGTATATCTGCAAGCTGAGAAGGAAGAAGCGCTTCGAGATTGTGAAGCGGCGGAGGAAGGAGGGGAAGATCAGCGGTGCGAACTGTCATCCGCGGTACAAGCGCATGCAGGAGCACGCCATTTCGAGGGAGCGACTGAATGGTCGGTTTTGCTCGTGAGCTCCGATCGGAGCGAGCGACGGTGTGTACGTTCATAGTGTGTAACAGGAATCGATAAATGAAAGCGTGTTTGGGATTCTAAACACAACACTGTGCGAGTGAAACGCCTGACTAAACACAAAGCAAAAACAGGAAGTGAGTCCTTTGTAGGTAACAGTGGTATCTTCGTCTAATGAGCTCCTGCTTGCTAGCGAAGGACTCGAGAGGCGACTCTGCCGCTTCAAACAATGAGGAGAACCAGGAGATGTCTCCGCCCCATTTTCGGATAAGCAGACTCAGTGGAAGCGAGGGGGCGGAGAGGAAGGGCGACATCGCTCCATCTCCTCGATTGCCTTCTGTGATGACGATTATTCCGAAGCGCCCCATTTCGAAACGCGAGCAAGACATGATTTCGCATATTGGGCGGACGAAGGAGGGAGGTGTGGCGTTCTACCCCTCTCCGATGCAACTGTTTGACCGTTTGTGCTCTGTGACGCTTGTAGGAAGAGTCGAGAGACGCGCGAATCAGCGTCTCCCAGCCATAGTCTGTATTCGTGTATTGACGTCGTGGAGGTGCCTCCTTCCTCTTCGTGTGATGCATAGTACGAGAACGAGTATCGGGTTTTCATGGACGTCCCGTCGGGAGCCGAGCCCTCGATTCGCATTCTGAAGCAGAAGGACGGGGTGCGCATCGAGGGCGAGCGCTCGCTGCACTACGAGGGGTCCAAACGAGTGATATTCCAACGCCGACAGAAGGGGAAGTTCATGGTTTTTATTCCCGTGGTGGCGTTTTATCCCGTTCATGTGTAGTGTGACAGTCGACTGCTGGACGTCGACAACGCGAGTGCCACGCTGAACAACGGCGAGTTGTGCATCACGTTCAACAAGTGCGTGAAGCCGTGTTCTTGCAACGACAGTTGCGACAGCGTGAAGGTGCGGAAGATCGGCACGGGTACTTTTAGAGACCAGGTATTGTAACATATCACTTGTGCTTGTTGCAACAAACAGGATGTGCATTTGTATTGATAAACACAAGTCACCTTACTTCTCGTTGCGGATGCGACG